>Ga0193709_1000001_pt1 | contig 296769 bp, 256 predicted proteins | sample H3c2metaG_FD_160571 | JGI IMG/M metagenome (GOLD analysis project Ga0193709, IMG submission 160571) | Soil microbial communities from a riparian zone of the East river system, Colorado, United States - H3c2 | ecosystem: Environmental > Terrestrial > Soil > Riparian zone | place: USA: East...
CGTCACCTTGCCGGGTTGATCGTCAACGCGTAGATAATTACGCCGGTTTGTGGCGGCTTGAATTTCGGCAGTCGTGACCTCCCGGCCCCGTGCATGTTCCAGCGCGTGACGCCACAACTCATGCTCGTGGACGACCGCCCGCCGCTCAAACAAATGTTCTTCGGCCCAGGCCACGGCTTTCTCGGCCACATTTTCACCCGCATCGGTGGCGACCAGTTGCTTGTTGGTGAGACGGCGCAACGATTCTCGTTCCAGTGAAGTCAACTGGCCGTCCCAAATCGCTTGCAGCTTTTCCAAACCGATGTCCCGGATTTTTCGCGCCCGTTCCTTGTGTGCGATGTTTTCCCGAATCGCTGCAAGGTTGCCCTCGGCCTTTTCTGGTTCACGTTCCAGCAACTCGCGTGTCTTCTGGTCAATCTCGTCGTGACGTTTTGAAAACTTTTTGACCAGCTCCGGCGAGACGCCCTTAATCTCAAAATCGCCACGCGGTTTGTTTTCGATCTGGTAGCCCATTTTGACCAGCGAGCGCGCCAGTTCGTGGTAATAGACATTTTCCACGAACTTTTGTGCTGCCAGCATTTCGTAATTTTGCAGTGCCTTCCATTTTTTCTCGACCGGGTCGAACGTGGCATTGAACAGGATGCAGTGGCTGTGCAGGTGCGGGTCCAGCGCCCGCGAGGTTTCGTGCTGGAATACCGCCGCCACAATGTTGCCGGTGAGTCGGTCGGTGCATACCCCATTTTTGCGCACCCGTGTTGCGGCGAATGATTGCAACTGGCGCAATGCCCCGTTCACCGCCTGTTCATGGGCTTCAACAATCCGCTGATCATCACCCACCAGCGCCGCGACGGAAACTGACTTGGCCGGGGAAAATGTGAAATCGTAAAACACCCGGCGATTGCTGCTCTCATGTTCCTGCCCATCACGCCCGATGTCCGTGCGCGTGGTGTTCTGGCGCATCGTCAATTTCTCGCCGGTCTGCGGATGCAGATTTTCACACAGGCGGACGAACTCGTCCATGCGGGTGACGCCGGCTAGTCCCAAATCTTCCGCGCCTTGGCCAAACCAATGTCCCGGCACATGCTGGCCTTCGGTATAATAATCACCAACGGTCAGATGCTCTTTGAAATACTGTCGGGCATCTTTCAGGCTGAATTGTGATTTGATGGCCAACATTTCTGAAAAAGGGAATCGAAGCCGTGTCACTATTCTTCCGTGGACAAAGTCGCCCGGTTCGGGTGTTTGGATTTGCGGTTGTTTTTATCATTCCAGTGCTGGCAGATGAACTGCGTCGCCCGCGACAGCCACGTTTCATCCTGTCGCAATTCGGCCAGCTTCACGGCGGCGAAGTATTTATCGCTATTCGGTTTTGGACGGCCCAGCGGTTTTAACAGACCCGCTTTGATCAGCAGCGTGATGTGGTCGGGTTCAAAACCAAGATAATCGGCGGCCTGTGTCCGGCTCAATCGGGCGGGCAGCGTGGCCAGACTCAACAAGCTCTTGCATTCACTATTCACGGGATGAGTTTTGCACATTCCGGCGCAACAAAGATGTATCACATACACGAGTTGCATCCGCCAGGATGATAGGCTCGTCGGATTTGGCGCTTTGACTGGCCGGCTTTCCTGCGTGCCTTGGAAACCAGCCAGACAAATCGCCTCCTGGGAAACCTATTCGGTTGACGCACTCAACACCCGTTCCTGAAACACGCTCCACTGCGCCGTCGTCCGTTCATGCCACTCCCGACCCGCTTCGTTTCGCTTCGGTTTCAGGAACGGGCGTTCAGTGCTTTGAATCCATTGCGGCGATGACAACGAACATCGCAATTTCGGTGCTGACCGAATTGATCGGTTGCACGAGTGCTGCGTCAGAGGTTGCGTGGGATGTCCACATTATGCCTGTGGATTTGAGATGGGACGCCTCACCCCTTGTATTTTCAAGGTTCTGTTGTCCGCGAAGGAGTCGCGGATTGAGCGCGAAATATCCGCGCCATTGTCCGGCCTGCTGGCCGTGGTCGTGGCCAGTCCGCATCCGCGTCCGCGTCCAGTCCGTGACCACGACCGCAGTTTGTCCGTGTCCGCGCACAATCCACGTTCGTGACCTGTCCGCATACTTGCCCGTGTCCAGTCCGCGACCGACCGCGACCGCGATTTATCCGTGACCATGTCCAGTCCACTTCCGCGCACAGTCCGCGACCGCGAACTAGGCGTGTCGAATCCGATTCCGGGATTTGGCATTGCCCGCAAACACTCAGTGAACCGGCCACGGACTATCCGCGTCCTTGAAATGTCCTCGTCCGCAAATTCGCCACAAACCAGGATTGTCCGCGAATTTTTTGCCGGACGATCAAATCCACCGGAGGCGCAAATTGTGCCTGGCAACCCGAATCGGCTTTGGTAATCTGTGCCCAACCTGTATCATCATGGAAACCATGCGCCCAACGACAGCCAGCCGATTGACCTGCCTCGATCTGTTTTGTGGCTGCGGAGGATTCAGCCTCGGAATGGAGCGCGCCGGTTTCCAATGTTTGGCGGCGATTGACTTTAACCAAGAGGCCGTTGCTGTCTTCAAACACAATTTCCCGGCTGTGCCGCAGGTCTTGGAAAAGGACCTGACCAAATTTTCTCCCGGAAATCTGTCAAAACTCGTCAGCTTAAATCACGTTGATGTGATTGTGGGAGGTCCGCCCTGCCAGGGTTTCAGCACAGTGCGGCAGGTGGACGGCGCAAACAACGGCATCCGGCTCGTCGAAGACCCGCGCCGTTATCTCTATCAGGAGTTCCTGAAATACGTTGAGTTTTTCCAGCCCAAGGTGTTCGTGATGGAAAATGTCCTTGGCATCCGCTCGGCCTCCGGCGGCGAATACTTCACCCGGGTGCAAAAGGAAGCCCGCGCAATTGGCTACCGCGTCCATGCCCAAGTCGAGGATTGTGTCGAACTCGGCCTGCCGCAAAAGCGCCGCCGCCAGCTTTTCATCGGCACGCGTCTTGATCTGCCGGATTATTTCCGCCCCGAAATCAAACCCGCCTCGCGCGCTTCCAACCATCCACCACTTTGGGAAGCCATTGGCGACCTGCCACCCATCAAGGCCGGTGAAGGCGAGGAAACGACCGAATACGACATGGAGCGTCGCAAAGCTCATGTGGAGCGATATGGCCGACGGTTTCTTTATGAAGTGTTGGAAGTGCAGCGCTCTGCGAAACTTACCGCCCACCGCGCCCGCCCGCACAGCGAGCGCGACTTGCGCGACTTCGCCTTGCTCAAGGAAGGTGAAAATTCCAAGGAGGCGATGGAACGCGGCGTCGAGTTTGAGTTTCCATACGACAAGGAGACATTCAAAGACCGCTACACGCGGCAACACCGAAACGAGCCTTGTTCAACCATCGTGGCACACTTGAGCAAAGACGGTCTGATGTTCATTCATCCGACGCAGAACCGCTCGTTGACGCCGCGTGAAGCGGCACGTATTCAGAGTTTCCCGGACTGGTTCGAGTTTCCCATCGCGCGCACGCACCAGTTCCGTGTCATCGGCAATGCCGTGCCACCGTTAGTCAGCCGGTGGTTCGCCGCGCTCTAGGACGAGCATCGTGGTGTTCGGCAGACCCGGTCTGCTCCGAGCATCTTGGCGGGCAAGGATCAAAACTCGCCAATCTTGCTGCCTGTCATGCCTGTGTGCTGCTACCGGAAACGTCGTGCGAGACAATTAACCAAGGACTTGATCGCGCTATGATTGTCGGCACACCCGACGCGCGCGACCAGGGCTTCATGGCAGAGTTGCTTGAGGAAGTATATTCGCTTGGATAATGGAAACCGCATCTTTGATTGACCATGCCTGACGTATTCACCAAGGCGAAACGCTCCGAAGTCATGTCCCGAATTCGCGGGCGAGGCAACAAGGATACGGAACTCGCGCTGATTAAATTACTCCGTCAGCAGCACATAACCGGCTGGCGGCGGAATCAGTCGGTATTCGGGAAGCCGGATTTCATTTTCCCGGCCGCAAAGCTGGCGGTTTTCGCTGACGGCTGTTTCTGGCACGCCTGCCCGAAACATTCCAACATGCCAGCCAACAATCGGGCATTCTGGAAAAGGAAACTTACTGCAAACAAGCTGCGCGACCAACTGGTCGCGCGAACACTCCGCTCCCAAGGTTGGCGGGTCCTGCGGATTTGGGAGCACGACCTTGCGCGCAAAAAGATTTCAAGACTTCCGCCACGCATTTTACGTTTGCTGGGAAAATAGCGAAACCATCCGTGCTTCCCGCGCTGGCGAGTGCGGGCGATTGACTCCGCTCATTTCGCTGCGTCAATCCACCGCACACGCCGCGACGGTTATGGTTCACCGGCGGTCCGTGCGGCTTCCCGTCGCCTGCGGCGGAGACGACTATGCGCTCGTTCCGCCCGCCGCTCCGTCCAGCCACACCGACCGCCATCACAATTCGCATGTCCATTTTACCGACGATGAAAGACCAGACTTATCCGTTCATCGGCACCGACCGCATTCGCTCACAGAGATTCGGCGGCAGCAATGGATTCAAACTCGCTGTGGATTTCGGGATGATTCGTATTCAAATGCCTGGCGCCCTTGGCATTCTTCAGCAGAGTTTTTATGTAGGTTTGAGCGGTTTGCAGTGTGAACATATTTTTCGTGTAATTCTCACTGACTGATTTCAGCTCGCGTTCCAGTGACTCCATCTCTTGTTCCATCCTCGCAATATCCTCGGCGGACATGCCCTCCTTTTTTCTTCGGCTCACCGGGGTTGACCTGTTGATCGCTTTTATTCCCGAACGGGAATAAGAACACCCAATTTTGTCTTTCAGGCGGTGATTGTTCCCGTTCGGGAATAATTCGCTTGATTTGACCCATTATAGTTGTAATATTACCGCACGGTAACATTGAATTTAAGCTATGAAATACACTCCTGAAAAAATCGGCCAATTGGTCAGCAGCACCCGCAAGGGCATGGGTGTAACCCAAAAGAATTTGGCCATGACATCCGGCACAGGCTTGCGCTTCATCATTGATCTGGAGAAAGGGAAGCCCACTTGCCAGCTTGGCAAAGTGCTTACCGTCCTGCATACGCTGGGCATCAAAATCGAAATGATTCCCGGCGGGAGCGGCAAGAAAGGAATTTAGAATATGCCAAGGACGTTAGACGTATATTTGCGCCGGCACTTGGTAGGCCAGCTCATTCAGGATGAGAATGGACAGTTGGCATATAATTATGCCGAAAGCTGGCTGAACCATGCAGGCGCAATTCCGCTGTCACATTCGCTGCCGCTCAAAAAAGGGCGGTTTAACCGCAACGAGTGCCGGGGATTTTTTGCCGGTGTCCTGCCGGATGAAAGTAAACGCGAGATTATCGCGAAGAATCTCGGAATCAGTGCGAGAAACGATTTCGCCATGCTGGAGCAAATCGGTGGCGAATGCGCCGGAGCGGTGACATTTATACCAGCGGGTCAAAGTCTGCCGGAACGCAATTATAGCTACCGCCCATTGCCGGGCGGGAAATTGGCGGAAATTCTCAGGCTGTTGCCGCGCCGTCCGCTGATGGCAGGTGAGGATGGCATTCGGCTTTCGTTGGCTGGTGCGCAGGACAAAATTGCCGTGCATGTCGCCAGCGATCAAATTTCCATCCCGCTTGGCGGAGCACCCAGCACTCACATTCTTAAACCGGCCATTGAGCGTTTTGAAGGGATTGTGTTTAACGAAGCGTTTTGCATGAAACTGGCTGATGCGATTGGCCTGCACACGGCCAAAGCAGAAGTGGGCAAGGTGGAGGACATTGATTATCTTCTCATTCAGCGTTACGACCGGATCGCGTTGCGGGACGCTCCAGACGGTCCCGAATATTTGGAACGGGAACATCAGGAGGATTTTTGTCAGGCACTTGGCATCAGTCCTGACAATAAATATCAGAGCGAAGGCGGGCCTTCGCTCAAACAGTGTTTTGTGTTGCTGCGTGAATTGTCCAGCGCCCCGGTGATTGACCTCCAACGATTGCTGGATGCCGTCATTTTCAATTTTCTGGTTGGAAACCATGATGCTCATGGAAAGAATTTTTCATTGCTTTACGGTCGTGAAACGCGGCTGGCACCGCTTTACGATGTTCTCAGCACTGCCTATTACCCGGAACTTGCCAAAAAAATGGCGATGAAAATTGGTGGTGAATATGCCTCCGACAAGGTGCTGCCAAAGCACTTTGATCAATTGGCAGAGGAAGCGGGACTGGCCAAGCCAATGGTAAAACAACGTGTGCAGGAACTGGCGGAAACAGTTCTGTCAAAATCGCCTGACCTGATCACCGAACATCCCGCTACAAAAGCTGTTGCTGCGCTCATTCAAAGCCGCTGTGCAAAGGCATTGGAGAAATTCAAATAAAATACGGGTTTTGTTTCTCACAAAGTCTCCGCTGCCGCTATCGCTTCAAACTCGGTGTAGATTTCAGAATGATGGGCGTTCAAATACCGGACGACCTTGGCATTCTTCAGCAGGTTTTTGATGTAGGTGTGGGCGGTGGTCAGGGTGAACATGTTTTCGGTGTAATTGTCGCTGACATTTTTCAGGTCTCGTTCCAGCGACTCCATTTCTTGTTCCATGCGCGCGATGTCCTCGGCTGACATCCCCTCTTTTTTCTTTTGCTCATCAGGGTTGACCAGTTGATCTTTGGGTGTCCCCAAAACCAATGCCTCCGCGTAGCCGGTGAAATAATTATTTGCCGCCACCATCAACTCCGCGATTTCAATCTGACGCACACCGCTGACTTTCTTCAGCAGCCGGATCGCCTTGGGAGCAATGTTTTTGTCTTTCAGCAAATCGGCGGCTTCTTCATGAATGCCGTTCAGCAGGCGCATGGAGGCAAGAACGACCCGATACGGCATATTCAAGGCCGCCGCAATTCTTTCTGGATTCACTCCGTTGTTCATGCTAAAAATATCATTTTTTATCGACCGTTTGGCTGTTTCTTGAAAAATGCCCTGCATCATTCGAGAAAAATTATGCCCCCCATTTTACAGAACAGCGAGAAACCGGCTATGTCATCTTGTAACGCAAACTCACCGCTTCTGTGCGGAGCGTCTCCAGTATTGCGGATGGGCTTTGCGCCAGGCACGCACGCGATCCAGTTGATCCGGCCCGCGCCAGTAATTCCGATTTTCCGGTTTGGTGTGCCAATATTTTTGACTCAACGCTTTGCTGGCTTTTTTACAGGCGCGGGCCGAACAAAAAAGTTGGCGATGGCGACTCCGGGGATCGGGGATGAAAATTCGTTTGCAGCAAAGGCAGCGGCAGCGATGGTGTTTGTGTTCCATACAAAGCACCACCGTCTGCCTTTATACCGGCACAACTAAAAACATAAACGCGAGTGTGCGGTGTGAAAAGATTTGAAACAAAAATGCGTGTTGGATTTTGCATCCGCACACCGAGCGTGCCTCGTGCCTCCATTATATGGCTCGCTCCCGCCGTCAAGGTAGTGCGCCCTGCCGCCCGTCGCCTCCACCTTGACCGCGTTCGCTTCGCCATCGGATGGCACTTAGGAATCACGCTCGGAGTCTGCATGTCTGGTTTTGGGAAATTTGGTGAAGCTGCCAGAACTGCCGAGCGAGGAAACACGAGCAGCGCTGAATGACTTGCTAATTAGGATTCGGCTGGTTTCTAAATGAGCGTGGTCGCGTGGTAAATACACGGCGAATTGGTTTTGCGGTTGCCAATGACGAGGCTGGGTTTACGATTCAAAGAATCTTATGCCAATTGATTTGAGCCTAATCAAAACCATCGTTGTCGTGATGATGGAAAACCGCTCGTTCGACCACATGTTAGGATATTTAAGTTTGGATCCCTACAACTGGCAAGTGGAAGGGCTTGGAAACACGCCCGCTTGGCAGGATCAAGCTTCCAGCGTCTATGGCACATCAAAATATCCACCGTTTTTACTGACTGACCCCTACGACTTGATTGATGCCGACCCACCACACGAGCGCGACCAAATTGCGACACAAATGGGAACTTCGGTGGATGGTGTATTCCCAATGAACGGATTTGTGATCAATTACGCCACGGCAAAGGGGGCAAAGCCGGTCAATCCAGATAGTCAGCCGCCGGTAATGGGCTATTTTACCGCCGAGCAGGTTCCCGTTACAGATTTTTTCGCTCAAAATTTCGCCATTTGCGATCACTGGTTCTCGTCTTTGCCCGCAGGCACACAACCAAACCGGTTGATGGCGATGAGCGGATTTTCAAAAATTGACGTCAATCAGGTTCCGTTGCCCGATCAGGAATTAGTTTATGATTGGCTCACAAAGAATAAAATTCGCTGGCGGGTTTATCACGAAGGAATGCCTTTCTTTGCCATGATGCTCCGTTGGATTCCTGACCTGCTGACGGAGAATCACTTTCGCCCTTTGGCACAACTTTACGATGATGTTCAGAATGAGCCACCAGGTGAATTTCCGCAGGTCATTTTCATCGAGCCGACATACACGGATTGTCCGCACATTGGACCAAGCACAGATGACCATGCCCCTTCTGCCGTCAAAGGCGGGCAGGAATTTTTATTGGAAGCGTATCGTTGCATGACCCGAGTTCCGGATGTGTGGAAAGGAACCGTAATGGTTGTGACATACGACGAGCACGGTGGTTTTTTTGATCATGTGTCTCCACCCGCACTTCGGACTGACCCGCCGCAGGGCGCGCCTTACAAAAGGGGTTTTGATACACTGGGCGTCCGGGTTCCGAGCTTTGTTGTTTCAGCCTTTGTGACGCCCAAGACTGTTTTCAATCAGCTTTTGGATCACACCTCGATCTTGAAGTTTATCGGGCAAAAATTTGGCAACGGAGGCAGCTATTCTGATTTGGTGGACCAGAGAGCCGTTGGCAGTGTTTTGGATGTGCTCAACCAATCAAACCCGCAACCGGCTCCAGCCATCCCATCCCTCGTTCAGTATTTGCAGAAACAACCAGCGATTGCTGGCTTTACTCCCGGAACCGTGCCCACGGCTCCAATCCCCCAAGGTTTTCAAATTGCTTTGGACGATATTCGAACGCATCCGCAAAACACGAAGGGAAAGTTTGACGATCTGTTGGCGCAATTTCCACCTCGAATTGAAATTGCATAATTTTATGAAGAATCGTCTCCGTCTTCTGGTCATACTGGCTGCTCTTACTCTGGTTTCTAATGGGTGCGGGCTATTCGTTTCTTCTCATCATCGGACAGAAGATTACACCCCTGTTTTTGCTGATGCGGCAGCGGGGAACGTGGCCGCAGTTGAAGCAGCGATTAAAAATGATCCAACTATTATCAAAGCTAAAGAGTGGGACCGGGCGACTTTGTTGCATATTGCGGTAGGCCAGAACCACAAGGACTTAACTGAAGTGCTTCTGAATGATGGTGCCGATGTGAATGCGTTGACCACAGATCGTCTTACGCCGCTTCACATGGCTGCCCAGAATGGAAACATTGAAATTGTAATATTGTTGCTGGACAGAAAAGCAATTATCAACCCCGTTGATTCAAAAGGCTGGACGCCTTTGGATCGTGCAAATAAGTGGCAGCATCCAGATGCCGCTGAATTTCTAAAACAGCATGGTGGTCACGAAGGCACTCAAAAATAATTAACACCCCACCCGACTGGACGTTGATGAAATGTCGCCACTTGTCGCAGTTGCCAGCCATAAAATGGAAACTACAAAATCTTGCCAAGCTCAAGAAATCCAATCCGGGTAAATTTACCCAGCAGGCTGAAGAACTCCGCGCCAGACTTGCTGGATAATTTGGAAAGAAGTGCCAGCAAAAGTGCCAGCACGGATCCTATTAACAGGGTAAAAACCGGCATAAAAAGATATGGCCGGATATGGGTTGACAATTAACACAACTCGTTTATAGTCAAACAGTCAGCGATGCCATAGACGATTGATTTCGAGTGGCTTGTGGAAGGCGAGACTCGGTCGATTCCGACCTCCGCCTCCAGTACTCTCCCAGAACTCTGCCCTTACACCGCGACTACTCTCTCACTACGCGGTTGACACATTTTGGCGTTTCTTTCCAAGAAAGCTTACCATTCGGCAATTATCTTAAGAAAAGGTCGGTCGAAAACTGACCCTCGCCTCGAATCGAAGGCAAACCGCTGCATGTGCAGCGGTGCAATATTGTTCCACATCGCGGCTGATTGGTTTATTATTTGAGCGTGAGCGATTTGACCCACATTCTTGACGGGCTCCAAAGCGGCGATGCTGCGTCGGCCGAGCAATTGCTGCCGATCGTTTACAACGAACTGCGAAAATTGGCCGCTTACAAAATGGCCCAGGAAGCGCCGGGACACACGCTTCAACCGACTGCTCTTGTTCACGAGGCCTGGCTGCGATTACTCAAACCGGAGGAGCAAGCGCGCTTCGAGAACCGCGCACATTTCTTTGGGGCTGCTGCGGAAGCGATGCGGCGCATCCTGGTGGAGTCCGCTCGGAGGAAGAAGCGTCTGAAGCATGGCGGGCAACTGGAGCGTGTGGATCTGGACGTCGTGGATCTTCCTTTGCCCATGCCAGATGACGAATTGCTCGCTTTGGATGAAGCCCTGGACCGTTTGGCAACAGTGGACGCACGAGCCGCAGAAATGGTGAAGCTGTGTTTCTTCGTCGGGCTGACGCAGGAACAGGCGGCAAAAGAACTCGGTCTGTCTCTCGCCACGGCGGAGCGGCGCTGGAGTTTTGCTCGCGCCTGGCTTTTCCGGGAAGTGCAAAGAGAGCGTGACGCCGCTTCGTAAACGGCGGAAACTCTTTTGAGGGAATTCGGATGTGGATGTCGCATGAATAATAGAAGAGACGCATTTCTTCAAAACTTAAAATGGCCAGCGCAGACCGACTCATCGACGTCTTCAACGAGGCGAAGGCTCGCCTCACGGAGGCGGAGCGGCAGCGTTTTGTCGCGGAGGCTTGCGCCGACGATCCCGAGTTGAAGCAACAGGTTCTCTCCTTGCTCCAGGCCCACGAGGGAGCGGCAAATTTTCTCCAGCCCGCACCGCTCTTTTTTTCAACCGTACTCATCACCGAAAAGCCGGGGGACAGGATTGGCCGCTACAAGTTGCTGCAAAAAATCGGCGAAGGCGGCTGTGGCGTCGTTTACATGGCCGAACAGGAAGAACCGGTGCGCCGCCGTGTGGCACTCAAGGTCATCAAGCTCGGCATGGATACGAAGTCAGTGATCGCGCGCTTTGAGGCGGAGCGGCAGGCGCTGGCGCTGATGGATCATCCGAATATCGCCAAGGTCTTCGACGCTGGCGCGACCGACACGGGCCGGCCTTACTTCGTGATGGAATTGGTGCGCGGCGTGAAAATCACCGACTACTGCGATCAAAATAATCTTTCCACCGAAGAACGGTTGAAACTTTTCACGCAAGTTTGCCAGGCCATCCAGCACGCGCACCAGAAGGGCATCATCCATCGTGACATCAAGCCGTCGAACATTCTTGTCACCATAAGCGAGCCTGGCTCGCCCGGATGTCCCAAGGTGATTGATTTTGGCATCGCCAAGGCGACGACCGGCCAGCGCCTGACGGACAAGACGGTATTTACCGCCTTCGAGCAATTCATCGGCACACCCGCCTATATGAGTCCGGAGCAGGCGATGATGACCAGTCTGGACGTTGACACGCGCACCGACATCTACGCGCTGGGCGTGTTGCTTTACGAATTGCTCACCGGCCAAACACCTTTCGACACCAAAGATTTGATGGCCGCCGGGTTGGACGCGATGCGTCACATCATCCGCGAGCGGGAACCGGCGCGTCCCTCCACTCGGCTGAGCACGCTGCTGGCGGCGGACCTCACCATCGTAGCAAGTCACCGTCACGCGGAGCCGGGCAGGCTCGGAACTTTATTACGCGGCGATCTGGACTGGATTGTAATGAAGGCATTGGAGAAGGATCGCGCCCGCCGTTACGACACGGCCAACGACCTGGCGACGGACATTCAGCGCCACCTGACCAACGAGCCGGTCGCCGCCCGTCCCCCGAGCACCAGTTACCGATTTCAAAAATTGGTGCGTCGCAACAAGTTGGCCTTTGGGGCTGTGGCCGCCGTCACGATGGCGCTGGTGCTTGGAGTCGTCGCGAGTAGTTGGCAAGCGCTTCGTGCGACAAGGGCGGAATCTGCGCAAAGCCGCTTGCGCAAGGAGGCTGAAGAAGCTCGCGGCCGCGCCGAGGTCAACCAGCAGAAAGCCATCAGCGAAGCGGCCAAAAGCCAGCAGGTCGCCAAAGTGCTCCAGGACATGCTGGCCAGTGCGGCGCCTCAGGTTGCGATGGGGCGAGACACAACGCTGCTTCGAGAAGCTCTCGACCGCACCGTGACGCGGCTCGGCAATGATCTGCAAGGACAGCCGGAGGTGGAAATCGAGTTGTTGCGCATCATCAGCTTGACCTACGCCTCGCTCGGCGAGAACAAAGAGGCCATCGGAACGGCGGCAAAGGCGCTTCAGCTTCACCAGTCGATCACGCCGGTGCCAACGACGAACACGGCATCTTTCCATCACCATCTTGCCCGGCAATTGAGAGGTGCTGGCGATCTCAAGGGTGCGGAGGATCATTTCCGGCAGGCGCTGGCGATCAACGAGAAACTGCTTGGACCGGCTTCCGTCGAAGTATTCTGGGGAAATCTGGATCTTGCTCTGCTCTATTCAGACCGCAAAGAACTTGGTGAATCCGAGCAATACCTGCGCATCGCAGAAACGAACGCTCTCAAGCGCTGGGGCGACGACGTGATCGCCTCTTCGCAACCAAGAAAAGGCATGGAGTTCGGAATAATCCATCTGCACCTCGGTATGCTCGATCAAAAAGCGAAGCAGTGGGATGCGGCCACTACACAGGTGGAAAAAGGTCTTGCGCACCTGCTTGAGAGTCTCGGTGAAACGAATACAGACTACATAGTTTGGTTGGGTTCGTATGAACGACTGCTGCGGGCCAAAGGCGATCTCAATGGCGCGGGCAAAGCGACGCGACGCGCGCTCACGCTGGCGAAGTCTGTTTTCGGCAACGATCATCCGCGTGTGGCGGAACTCTACAGGGATTTGGCCGAACAGCAGATGTCTGAATCGGATCGGCCTGCTGCCATTGAGTCAGCCAAAGAGGCTTTGCGCATTTTCGAAAAGGCCCGTGGTCAAAAGGACGACGATTCGTTGAAAGCCCGGCAACTCCTGACCGACCTGGAGAAACGGTCAAAGTTGTGAGTTATCGGCCGTCTGACTATTGGGATGCGTTGGCGCCGCATCACGCGTCGCTTGAAAACAACTTTCTCGATCTGCCGGGTCTCCGCCGTATCGTGCATCACGTTCGCCAGCCGGTGCTGGTCGTGGGTGCAGGTCAGGGACTGATCGTGGAGGAACTGCTCAAGAGGGGATTGCATACCGATGGCGTCGATCTGAGCCGCGAGATGATTCGATACGCCAGGAGCCGTCGTGGGCTGACCCTCATCGAGGCGGATGCCAGGGCGCTGCCCTTTGGCGACGGAACCTACGAAACGATCATCTACGCCACGGGCGTGATCGATTTCATGGGTGACGAAGAGCTGATCCGGACGATCCTGAACGAAGCCCGGCGCACCGTCACGCCGTCGGGAAAGATATTTGTCGCGTTCTACAAAATGAGCGCCGCCTCGGAAGAGTTTCTGGCCCGGCTGGGTTTGCTCCGGAACAACGTCCTGTCCCTGAGAGAGACCTTGGAGATTTACCGGATGAAACCGCTGGAGACGATGGCCTGGGTGGCGAAGAAGACCGGAGTGGGATTCTTCCGGGCGGGCATCTTGTCGCTGCGCGCGTGGGCGCTCTCTACGATGAAGGAGAAAAAAGGTGGGTTCCAAATGCAGCGCCTATTCAGGAAGAGCGAGCAGGCCAGCTTGCTGATCAACACGGCCCCGGAGAGCCAGCCTTACCGGAATGAACCTGAGATAAGAAACTTGTTCAAACGCCTTGCGATTCCTATGAAGACGCTTGAGCCAGCCAGCAGTTGCTACATTGTGCAAATCTAACCGAGAAGCCATTCAGCGCAGCACCGAGTCTAACCACCCTTCCCTTGCGTTATGTTGAAGACTCTATCGATCATTGGCTACACTGGGATGATTGGTGGCTTGCTCGGTTTGTTGGCTGCACGGAATCTTTTCTCATCGTCTCCGCTCGTCATCTCGGTACAGGTGTTGGCAATTCTGCTGTTCTTTTCGGCGCGGATTACATTTGGTCGGCGCAGCTATCATGTGGCGGCTGATCCGACTGAAGGAGGATTGGTGACTGGCGGACCATATCGGTACATCCGGCATCCGATCTACGCGGCGTTCTGCCTGTTCACCTCGGCGGGGGCGGCGGCGCACTGGTCTTGGAGCGCCGGTTTGTGTGGTGGGTTGATTTTGGGCTGCGCGGTAATGCGAATCTTCTGCGAGGAGTCCCTGGTCGCCGCACGCTACCCGGAGTATGCGCGATACTCAGTCACGACCTGGCGCATGATCCCTTTTATTTATTAAGGGCGGGCTGGCGAGAATAAACTTTTTGAGGGGTTCCGACCGCCCACGTCGCATGCCTGATTGAAAGGCCATCATGCTATGAAGAAACTTTACTCGGTCCGGACAATCATTCTCGCGGGCAGTCTCCTGCTGCAATTGAACACCTTCTGTCTTCGCTGGCGTGGTGCGGTGAGGAGACCGCGCCCCGCCAACCCCAATCTTAACGGCCGTCGCACCGCGTTTTGTCTCGCCATGGTGATCGCCGGTCTCGGCTTGATACCAGGTGGCCGCGTGACCGCGCAGACCTTCACGGCCCTGTATAGTTTCACGGCGGTCTCCTCTGGCACCAATAGCGACGGAGCTGCGCCGAGTGGCAGGTTGGTTGCCGATTTATCGGGCAAGACTCTGTATGGGACGATGGCTATCGGCGGCAGCTCGGGCCTTGGCACGGTGTTCTCCGTCAACACCGATGGCACGGGATTTACGAACCTGCATAACTTCATCGGCGTGAGCGACGGAAGCCAACCCTATGCCGGAGTGATTTTATCGGGCACTACGCTGTACGGGACGACGGCGGAGTATGGCGGCAGTTGGTTAAATGGCACGGTGTTCGCCGTTCACACCGATGGCACCGGTTTTACGAACCTGCATAGCTTCACGGCGACCTCTGGTTTTCTTGCTACCAACAGCGACGGAACCAGATCGTATGCCGGCCTGATTTTATCAGGCAACACCCTTTATGGGACGGCGAGTGAAGGCGGCGGGTCTGGCAACGGCACGGTGTTCGCCCTCAACACCGACGGCACGGATTTTAGAACCCTGCATAGTTTCACGGCCAGCTTCGATCCTTATTATACCAACAGCGACGGGGCTTATCCGTATGGCGAATTGTTTTTATCAGGCAACGCCCTGTATGGGACGGTGACTGGTGGCGGAAGTTCGGCCAGGGGCACGGTGTTCAAGGTGAATACCGATGGCACGGGTTTTACGAACCTGCATAGTTTCACGCCAGCCGAGTTTAATCCTGATACCAACCCTTCTTCTACCAACAGCGACGGAGTTAATCCGGAGGCCGGATTGATTTTATCGGGCGACACCCTGTATGGGACCACAATTGGTGGCGGCGGGTTTGGCCGCGGGACGGTGTTCGCCCTCAACACCAACGGCACGGGTTTTACGGCCTTGCATAGTTTCGCTGGCTACGACGGTGCTTATGCGAGAGAGGAATTGAGTTTATCGGGCAACACGCTTTATGGGACGGCGCAGACTGGCGGCAATTTTGGCGGTGGCACCGTGTTCGCCCTCAACACCAATGGCACGGGTTTTACGACCTTGCATAGTTTCGACTATGGCAGCAGCGACGGAAGTGACCCGTATTCCGGAGTGACCTTATTCGGCAACACGTTGTATGGGACGACGAGGGGTTATGGCGGCAGTTACGGCGCGGGCACGGTGTTCAGTCTTTCGTTCACGCCGCAACTGACCATCACTCCTTCCGGCGCAAACGTAATTCTTTCATGGCCGACCAATGTCGCCGGGTTCGATTACACAGCGTTCACTTTGCAATCCACCACGAATCTCACTCCGGCTGCCTGGTCGCCCGTTGCTCAAGCTGCCGTCACGAACGCTGGCCAAGTCTCCATAGATGTTCCCACGTCCGGCGGGCGAAAGTTCTTCCGGTTGAATTCGCAGTAGGGGACTCTGCCCGCATTCCTTAAAACATTCTCATCGTCGCAGAAAATGAGTTATTGTGGCTTGGTGGTGCCCGCTTACACGGGGCACTTGAATCCGATCACAGTCCTGGGCCACGAGTTACGGCGACGCGGCCATCGGCTCGCAGTGGTCACACCGCTTCCTGCCAGGGCCAAGGGGAAATCAGCGGGGTTGGCGTTTTTGCCAGTCTGGGCAAGTTCATACCGGTCCAGAAGCTTACCGCTGCCGCGATGCGGGAGGCAGTGCAGCGTGTGCTGACGACACCGAGCTATCGCGAGCGCTCGGCACATTCGCTGAAAAGCTCCGACGATTGAACGGCCCAGCGCGCGCGGCCTCTCTGATCGAAAACCCATTCACGAGTTGGCAGCGGATCGTCCACGCTCCAAAGGCAAATTGACCTGGTCAGCCTGTCAGCAAAAACGTCAGCAAAGGTGTTGGAAAGGTGCTGGGTCAGGTAGTGGTGGTGTAGTGCTTGACTCACCAGCAAAATCGGGCATTTTTGGCGCAGAAACGACGCTTGAGGCGACCGATTCCGACCCTCGCCTCCATAAAGCGACTTATTTTCAACGACTTATGTGCTAAGGTTTCCGTGGTTTTCTATGTTTCAGCATGTCGGTTGAAAATCAACCTCCGCCTCCCTCTGTTTTGTCAAACTTTTAGTTTTTCTTCACAAACGTTTGCCTGTTTTTCAAGTCTCATGCCCGATAGTATGCGCGAATCGTTTCGGGAAAGATGTATCTGATAACCGACCAGTTCATCCGCGACCATCTGACGGGCAAACTCACGGCAGGGATTTATCCATTATTGGCCGATGAAACGTGTTGGTTTCTCGCCGCTGACTTCGACAAGGCAACATGGCAGGAAGACGTGCGAGCGTTTCTCCACACCTGCGTTGAGTGGCAAGTGCCCGCTGTTCTGGAAAGATCACGTTCCGGACGAGGTGGGCACATCTGGATCTTCTTTGATGTATCATTGCCCGCCCGCCTCGCCCGAAAACTCGGGGCAGCCATTCTCACTCGAACCATGGAGCAACGGCATCAACTTGGTCTCGATTCCTACGACCGCTTCTTTCCAAGTCATACTGCTGACCGAACGCACAAGTCAGGTGGACGAATTTGCCTCCCGATTGACCGGCTTGGTAAAATACATTGTGGTATTAAAAGGCGGCATGGGCGCAAAACAGCGACGCGCCATTGCCGAACGATTAACTGCTATTCCCGAAGGAGAAGAAAGAGTCCTGCTCGCCACAGGTCGTTACATCGGTGAAGGTTTCGACGACGCGCGCCTTGACACGCTTTTCCTTGCCATGCCAGTTTCCTGGTGCGGCACATTGCAACAATACGTTGGTCGTCTCCACCGTCTTCACGACAGCAAGCGCGAAGTCATCGTTTATGACTATGTGGATGGCTGCTTGCCAGTTTTCTCGGCAATGTATTCCAAGCGCGTGCGCGGCTACGAGGCGGTTGGTTATGTCGTTCAGGATGAATAGTCATTCCTTGCGGTGGCGCGTCAGCAACATTCAGCGGCAGTGTTTAGCCAACCGGCCGGCCTTGAAATTATTATAACTTCTGGATTTACAAGAGATACCTGCCACACATCCAGGCGAGGCAAGTGCCAGTGAAAGTGCCAGTAAACGTCGATTGGAACATGCGGAACTTTGGACCGCTCGCTCATTGTGGAAGGGCAGGCGCTGGAGCCAGGCGCGGAAGATGACGTTTGCGCCAGATGACGTAGATGACAGGATAAAGGAGCAGTTCAAGGATGCCGGAGGTGATGACGCCACCGATCATCGGGGCGGCGATGCGTTTCATGACATCAGCGCCGCTTTGGTTCGTTGGCGACCACATGATGGGAAGCAAGCCGAAGAGAATGGCGCAAATGGTCATGATTTTCGGACGGATGCGCTGGACCGCGCCTTCAATGACCGCAGCCTGTAGATCGTTCATCGAGTTCATGCGACCAGCAGCGCGGAATTTGTCCCAGGCATGATCGAGATAGAGGAGCATGACGACGCCGGTTTCGGCGTCGAGACCGGCCAGAGCGATCAGGCCGACCCAAACGGCAACGCTCATGTTGTAGCCGAGAATATAGAGCAACCAGAATGCGCCGACTAAAGAGAATGGAACTGCAAGCAGAACTATCGTGGTTTTTACAGCAGACTTGGTGTTGAGGTAAATCAAAACGAAGATAATCAGGAACGTGAAAGGAACGACCACACGCAGGCGTTGCTCGGCACTTTTCAAATACTCGAATTGACCCGCCCATTGGATGTAGCAGCCGGGCGGGAATTGCACGGTTTCACCGATGCGTTGCGAAGCGGCCCGGACGTAACCGTCAATGTCGTCGGTGGTAACGTCAACGAAAACGAAACCCACCAGTTGGCCGTTTTCGTTGCGGATGGAAGGCGGGCCGGTTTTGTAAGAGATGTCGGCGAGCATACTGATGGGGATTTGGGCCAAAGAACTTGAAGCGTCAGAGCGCGAGAGCGTTGAAGGGTTCATCGGTTCGGACGTTCCGCGCTCGGACGCTGGGACCGGCACCAGCACCCGTTTCAGCGCGTCAAGGTCTTCACGGAAATCCCGAGCATACCGCACGCTGATGGGATAGCGTTCGCGGCCTTCAACGGTAGTAGCAATCGTCTTTCCGCCGATGGCAGTTTCGATGATGTCATTTACGTCACCGACAGTCAGTCCGTAGCGGGCAGCGGCTTCGCGTTTGACGGTAAAGTCGAGGAAGTAGCCACCGGTGGTGCGCTCGGCAAAAACGCTGCGGGTGTTGGGAAAATTGCTGAGAGCGGTTTCGATTTTGACACCGAGATCCTGAATTGTCCCGAGGTCAGGGCCGAAGACTTTGATGCCGAGCTTGGTGCGAAAGCCCGTGGTCAGCATCTCGGTGCGGGTCTGAACGGGCATCCAGAAAATGTTGGCCATCCCTGGCGTTTTGATTTTCTCGTTCATTTCCGCGAGGAGTTTTTCCCAGGTCATGCCGGGCCGCCATTGCTCGACGGGTTTGAGCTTCACAACTGTCTCAAACATCGAGAGCGGCGCGGGGTCGGTGGAAGTTTCGGACTCGCCGGCCTTGCCAAAGACGGATTCAATTTCGGGAAACTGGCGAAGAAGGCGGTCCTGGATTTGCAGGATCCGGGTGGCTTCACCGATAGCAATGCCCGGAACGGCGGTGGGCATGAAAAGGATGTCCCCTTCATTCAGCGGCGGCATGAATTCCTTACCAAGCTTCATGAAGGGATAGACTGTGACGCCGACGATGACCAAGGCGACGATGAGCGTGGGCCAGCGGAAGCGAAGAACGAAGTGGACGAAGGGTTGATAGACCCAGATCAGGAAGCGATTGATAGGATTTTTGATTTCCGGAGTAATTTTACCCCGGATAAAAAGCATCATAAGGACGGGGACGAGGGTGACTCCCAGGAGCGCGGCGAAGAACATGGAAAAGGTTTTGGTGAAGGCGAGTGGTTTGAACAGGCGTCCTTCCTGTGCTTCGAGCGAGAAGACGGGAATGAAACTGACGGTGATGACAAGCAAGGCGAAAAAGAGCGGACGGCCTACGCTTTTGGCGGCGTCGATGATGACGTCGGAGCGTGAGAGCGTGAGAGCGTGAGAGCGTATCGCAGGGTCATCACTCTGACGATCCTCGCTCCAACGCTCCAACGCCTTATGGGCATTCTCGACCATGATGATGGCGGAGTCCACCATTGCGCCGATGGCGATGGCGATGCCGCCAAGAGACATGATATTTGAGGTAAGGTGAATCTGGAACATCGGCAGGAACGAAAGGAGAATGGCGATCGGCAGGGTGATAATGGCGACGAGAGCGGAGCGGATGTGCCAGAGGAAAACGAGACAGACTAGCGCGACAACAATGCTTTCCTCAATGAGTTTTTCGCGGAGTGTTGAAATGGAGCGCTTTATCAGTTGAGAACGGTCGTAGGTGGCAACCAACTCGACGCCTTCGGGGAGTGAGCTTTTGATTTCCTCCAGTTTCTTTTTGACGCCGTCAATGACTTTGAGGGCGTTCTCGCCATAGCGCATGACAATGATGCCACCGACTACCTCGCCTTCGCCGTTCAATTCGGCGACGCCGCGACGCAGATCCGGACCGAGATGAACTGTGCCGATGTTCTTAACGTAAACGGGAGTGCCGTTTTGGGATTTGAGCGGGACGTTCTCGATGTCTTCGATGCTTTTGATGTAGCCGCGTCCGCGCACGTAGTATTCGGTGGAAGCGACTTCGAAGACTTTTCCTCCCACGTCACCATTGGACATGCGGATTTTGTTCACGACTTCATTGAGCGGGATGCCGTAGGCGAGCAGTTTGTTTGGATCAACATCCACCTGGTACTGTTTGACGAAGCCGCCAACGGGAGCCACTTCGGACACGCCTTTGACGGATTCGAGCGCATAACGAAGATGCCAATCCTGAAACGAGCGCAGCTCGGCGAGGTTGTGTTTGCCGGATTTGTCAACGAGCGCGTATTCGTAAACCCAGCCGACGCCAGTGGCGTCCGGGCCGATGACGGGATTGACACCTTCGGGGAGCGTCCCTCTGACCGAATTCAGATACTCGATAACGCGGGAGCGAGCCCAATAAATGTCGGTGCCGTCCTGGAAAATGACGTAAACGAAAGACTTGCCGAACATGGATTCGCCGCGAACGAACTTCACTTTGGGCGCAGCAATGAACCGGGTGGAGATGGGATAGGTGATTTGATCTTCGACGAGGTCGGGCGAGCGGCCTTCCCATTCAGTGTAAACGATGACCTGCACGTCACTGAGGTCGGGAATGGCATCGAGGGGGGTGCGGTTGAGCGCCCAGATTCCTGCGGCGATGCCAAAGAGTGTCAGGATGATGACGAAGAAAGGGTTGCGAGCGCTAGCCTCGATGATCTTTTCCAAGAGGAAGGGCTTGGGCGGGGCCGGATTCGTGAATTGCTGGATGGTTGGATTGTTGGGCTGGGACATACCTTACCAGGATTTGAGGGCGCCCTGGACCTGGGCTTCAGCATCGATGAGAAAATTGGCGCTGGTGACAACGCGCTCCCCGGCTTTAACGCCAGACTTGATCTCGTACACATCGCCATATTTGCGGCCCAGTTCGACAAAACGCGGCTCGAGCTTGCCTCCGCCTTTGTCGACGAAAGCAACGTTACGCTGGCCGGTAGGAAGGACTGCGGAAACGGGGACGGCGAGACCTTCGCCCAGGTCGAGGTTGAGTTCGACATTCACGTACATGTCAGGGCGGAGCCTCAAGTCGCCGTTCTCGACGTCAATCCGGACGCGCGCCGTGCGAGACGCTTCGTTCAGGAAGGGATCAATGAGGAAGATTTTGCCATTGAAGTTTTCGCCCGGGTAAGCGGTTGTGGTGATAATGACAGGCAGGTCCTTTTTGAGGAGGCCGATTTCATTTTCGTAGAATTGAGCCCAGACCCAGACAACGGAGAGATCAGCGATGTCCACAAGGTGATCGCCAGCCATGACACGGCGGCCCTGATCAACACCGAGGTCCTGCACGACCCCTTTGAACGGAGACTTGAGAGTCAGTATCTCCTGCGGTTTGCGATTTTTCTCAAGTTCGGCGATTTGGTCATCGCTGATGTTCCAAAGCCGGAGCCGTTGCTTGGCGGAGTCAACGAGGTGCTGCATGCCTTCGAGTACGACCTTGTCGCCTTTGCTGGTGGTTTCGTCGCGGGTCTTGAGCACGTCCAGGAATTCGTTTTGGGTGGTGAGTAGATCGGGACTGTAGATCGTTAGAAGCGGAGCGTCTTTTTCAACCAACTCGCCCCGGGAGAAGACGAAGAGCTTCTGGACGTAACCATCAACGCGGCTGACATAGTCCCAATGGCGCTGCTTGTCATAGGCGACGGTGCCGACTGCCCGGACGGTGAGGTTAAGCGGGCGTTTTTCGATGGCGGCGTAGGTGACCCCGATTTGTTGCTGGCGCTCGACGGGCACGGTGAATTCGGCGGGAGTTTCGCTCGCATTCGTGCCAGCAGTTTCCATGGGCATGCCGGACATTTGGCCTTCATGGCTGGCGTGGTCGTGGGCGTTTGTTTGAGTGGCTGCGCCTTTCTTCATGACCGGTACGAGGTCCATGCCGCAGATCGGGCATTTTCCTTTCGGGTCCTGCGATTTGACCGAAGGATGCATCGTGCAAGTGTAGTAATCCACGTTGTCGGGCTTGCCGCTTGCGCCGGATGGTTTACAACCTGCAGCGAGGAATAAAGAAATCGCGATAATGAGCGAGCAAGCCCACAACGCAGGAATGCGAATGCAAGGCGAATTTGTCCGCCTCCACCCGCCGGCGGCTGCGGTAGTTGAAGGTGTCCTATTCATGTTTGTGATTTGTGTTGAGAGTGCGAGTGGCGGCCGGGTCTGCGCCGATGACGGATTCCAATTCGGCGAGGGCACCGAGGTATTCAGTCAGGTGGCTCCAGTACATTCCTTCGACTTCCTGGAGAGTGCGCTGGGCATCGATGAGATTGAGAAAAGAGGATTTGTCGGTTTCATATGCGAGACGCGTTGCTGAGGCGTTCTGACGGGCCAGCGTCAGGATGCGGTCGCGGAACAGTTCGACGTGGTGATGATAAGTTTCGGCCTTGATGAGCGCGTCGCGAACCAGGCCAAGGGTTTCGTTGCGGGCGGCTTCCAATTCATATTCCGCGCTGGCTTTCATTTGATTTGCCTCCTCGATGGCTGCTTTGTATTTGCGGCGGTTCAGCCAGGGAATATTGACCGCGACTCCGGCCATGACTTCGCTGATGGCCTGACCGGCGTCGTTGTAGCGGCTGGCTTCGACTCGCAGGCTGGGTTCCGGAATCCATTCGCGTCGCGCCGCTTCCAATCGCGCTTTGGCGGCCTCAATCTTTCTCGCTGCGCTGATTACTTCCGGGCGGTTGGTCAAGGCGAGCGCCTGGACCTGCTCCAACTCGAAATGGACCATGGGAAAGCCAAGGGGTACCGGTCCCGCCAGGGGAGATTGGGCGGGCCGATTCATCAGGACGTTTAATTGCGACTGCGCTTCCGAAATCTGGCGAATGACATCGTAGCGCGACTCCTCCAGTTTGCTGGCGTCGGTTTCCGCGGCGAGAACGTCCGATTGTGGTTTGGTTCCGGCCTCGTACTTCGACCTGGTGGTCCGGGTGAACTGCTGCAGCAATTCGAGATTCGAGTCGATGATACGAAGCTGTTCGTTGGCGTTCGCCAGTTGGTAGAAAGCCATTCTGGCTTTGGCGATCAAATCGAGTTCGCGTCGTTTCATGTCCTGATAAGCAGCGATGGCTTCAGCTTCGGCCGCTTCACCACGCAGACGGTTTTTGCCGGTCACCGGGACGGTCTGCTCAAGCATTACCTTTTGGTCGGTGAACGAGTTGCGGGGAATATCCACGAACCGACCGGCGACGGTATCGAAGCCGCCGCGCAAATCCTGCCATGCGCGAGCCTGCGGGACGCGTTGTTTCATGGCTTCCCAATTAGCCCGCGTCGCCTTGAGTGACGGATTTTTTTGCAGGACGTCGCGCAAAACCTGGTCGAGAGACAACCTGTTGGTCTCGGACTGGACTGGCGGAGAATTGGAATGTTGGAGCGACGGCTCGAACGTAGCTGTGGAATCGGGCTCAGCTGCTCGGGTGGATTGCTGCAGCGCGGCGCTGATTACTAGAAATGAAATGACATGTTTCATAAGACGATCCTGACATGGGAACGCACGAACGGGACAGTGCGCCGGAGGCGGGCACACTACGGGCGGGGAAGAGGAAATCTCAGATCAGAAAAGAGCAATCCCGTTGGAAAATTGGGACTGCTTCAGACTGGATGGAAGATGAACGAACAAGCAAACAGCGGAGCGTCGGAGCGTGGCACGGTAAGAGCGTTAGCGCGCACGGAGTGAGCGCGTGCCGATCGTGACCGGAAGCGCCAGGCGGCACGGCTGGAGTGACGGGTGTTCGGTTATCCGAGGGCTGGGCGCAGCAGGCCGGGGTGGCGCAGTTGCTGTGGTCGGCATTGCAGCAGTGGCAAGTCGGCGGAGAAGTTGAGGTTTCGCTGGCGAGGAATGCTCCCTTCGGCCAGCCGGCCACTATCGAAAAAAAGAGCGCAAGCAATATGGACAGACTTTTCTGGAATGCTGCGCGCATTATTGTTCCTTATTCGTAACAGTCGTTAGCGGAATTGAAGCCTTAGACGCAGGAAAGGCAACTAAAATCGTCCCAGCGTGAGAGCGTTGAAACGCCTGCACGTTTGACGCTCTACGCTCACACGTTGGCACATTCGTACGCTCTACGCTCATAAGCTCCCACGTCAGTTCTCCAGTTTGCCACAATCGAGCATTTTCATAGTTTTGTCTTACTTTCTGTTTGGCGCAGCATCGCGTCGTTCACTCCCTAATACACCGCAGAAAGACAAACCCCTCAGCAAAAATGAACGACGGAGTTTGGAGCGTGGTAAGCGGAAACGCGATGCGGCCCTAACGATATTAGCTGGTTATTCGCCCTTTCAGGTCTCGTGCTTGAAAAGAACCAGGCTCGCTAATGAGATTCCGCGCGGCATCCACTTTCCCCCAGACGTTCCACAGCGACACACCGCGCACTCGCCCGTCGCGAAGGTAATAAATGACTCCCTCGCGGAAAGGAGTCTTCCAGTCCGCGAAAGTTTCCAATCGGGCGTCGAGTTCGCCGACGGCTTCGTAACCCAAATCAAATAGGTCGGATCCTGCAGCCTCCGGTGAGCTAGTCTCTTTTTAACCCGCGAATTGTAATTTTCAGCCAAGACAGAGAATGCGCTTCCAGTGAAACTACCGCAAAGCTCCTATCATGTGCGTGCCACTTCATAAGATTAGTGCGAGCGAACGATTCGTCCTGGCAAGTGTTTCCGTTTTCCTGGCCTTCGCTTACCCAACCTGCGCTCAATTGGCCGAATCGCCAGGTGCAATCAATTGCCCTGCCGTGACAGCGCCGACCGAATCGTTTTTCCAGCTCGTTCGGGAGCGAGATCGAGATATAGCCCGGCAATTCTACAAAAAAACTATCGATGTAAAGGGCATGCCAGTTGCCGCTTCGGGAGAAGTCTCCGATCTCGCGTTGCAACGCACCTATGATCTCGTCACTCATCTTCTCGCTGGCCGGCCTGATGTCCTCGAGGCCATGGTTTCGAATGGGATGTATCTCATCGTCATCGGCAAAGACCAGGTCTATACCGACATGCCTGAATATCGCAACCATCCAAACCCGGCCTATCAAAACGAGCGCGTTCGCGGAACCGGCGGCAAGCCAACCAGTTTCGGCGAAGAAAACCTGCTCAGCCTCCCGATTGATCGTTACGACGACGAAAGCATTGGTCTACACGAATTCTGTCACACGATCGATGGAACTTTGCGCGCGATTGAACCGTCCTGGGCCGATAGAAGGAACGCCATTTTCAAGAGTGTGACGAGCAAGGGGTTGTGGAAGAACACTTATGCGGGCTCAAATGCGGGCGAATATTGGGCCGAGATTTGCCAGTCCTACTTCGATTGTAATCGTATCAACAATTGGAATCACGGCCCTATTGGCGCGCGCGAGCAGCTCAAAATCTACGATCCGGACGGATACGAACTGGTTCGGAGCGCATTCAATTTATCGCCCGCGCAGGATTATCACTACCAATGGCTGCAGAAACTGCCAAATGTCACCGCGCCGCCCGCGAAGTTCAAAATCCACCCGTATTATACAAAATTTACGTGGGCACGCGAATTTACCGTAATTGGAAATCAGGCCAGTGATGAGGCGATGCTCAAAGCAAACGACACAATTCGCAAGATGTTCGCTTATCGCCACGATATTCTGAAAGCGTTGATCGCGGATGGAGTGAAGTTGGTCGTGCTTGGCCGCAAAGAAAAACTGTCCGATTTACCCGAATATGTGCAATTGAAAGAAAGCAAGAATTTCGATGCGCTGGCGCGTACTCTGAACTATTCGACAGAAGCCAAATTGCTCGTCGTGAGCGAAGAAAACGTTTTGAGCGATCCGAAAGCGCCTCTCGTTGGTGAAAGCCAGATCATTCGTGAATTTGCCAAAGCACTCTACCACGTTTGCGGCAATCGACCCGTCGACCCCAATTGGAACAGTCGCGGTCGTGATGTGCAGCAGTACGAACTTCGGGTGAAACGATTGGATGTTGAATTTGGCCAAAAGGTAAAAGATTTGTTCGAATCTGCGATGAGCAAAAATCTTTGGAAAGGCACGGCTGCAGTCCATGATCCCGCCGAATACTGGGCCGAGGGCGTTGTCGCTTACTTCAATGCGATGGGCCAGGAAGCCGCGCCAAATGATGCTCCTCATCCGATCAACACCCGCGAAGCGCTTAGGGACTACGATTCCGAACTCTATGCGTTGGCGAACGAAACCATGGCATACGATGGCCATGTGGACTGGCGTTATCGGCCATAGTTGTTGAATGTCCCAACTCATCTCAACGGCCGCTCCGACGCTCACCGCGGAGCCGCGACAACGTAATCCCATCGGCCTTTACACGCTCTTCTTCACGGAGATGTGGGAGCGCCTGAGCTACTACGGGATGCGCGCCCTGCTCGTGCTCTTCATGGTTGATTCAGTTCGCGGTGGAATGGGTTTGTCTGACAAAACCGCAGCGTCGATATATGGTCTGTACACATCTGCCGTCTATTTGGCAGCGCTCCCGGGCGGTTGGCTGGCGGACCGATTCCTGGGTGCGCAAAAGGCAGTTTGGTATGGAGGGATGATCATTGCCGCGGGTCATTTTGTTCTGGCAATACCACGCATTGAAACATTCTACGTCGGTCTGATCCTGGTTGTCATCGGGACCGGGATGCTCAAGCCAAATGCCAGTGCGATGGTCGGAGAACTTTATCCTGAAGGTGGGGCGCGCAGAGATGCCGGGTTCAGCGTCTTCTACATGGGAATAAATCTCGGAGCATTCCTGGGCACTTTCATTTGCGGAACATTGGGGGAGAAGTACAACTGGCATTATGGGTTCTCAGCGGCTGGAGTCGGCATGGTGCTGGGACTGATTCAATACCGACTACTGAGAGGCAATCTCGGCGAGGCCGGGTTGCGACCTGGAAATGCCGGCCAACCGAGCAAAGGGCAAAAGGGGATGGTCATCTGCTCTTTATTCGCGCTCATCCTCATCGTGACTCTCGGGATTGCGGGTGTCATCAAGTTCAATCCCGTAGCGATGGCGCAAGGAACGACGGCAGTGTTAGTGGTAATCGCGATCATTTTCTTTGGAGCTGTGTTTTTGTTCGGTGGCTTGGAAACGACCGAAAAACTACGGGTGGGCGTGATTGTAATTTTGTGCGCGACAGCGACGCTCTTTTTTGCGGGACTCGAGCAAGCAGGCTCTTCTTTCAATTTGTTTGCCGAACGGTACATGGAACGAAGGTTGGGGTTCTTGATTCCAACAACCTGGTTTCAAGCGCTAAGCCCGGTCTTCGTCATCACGCTGGCGCCCGTGATAGGCGGGGTGTGGGTGAATCTGGCGCGAAGGAATTTGAACCCGTCAATCCCGATGAAGTTTGGATTGGGATTAATTTTGTTGGGGCTAGGTTTTCTAGTGATGGCGGGCGCTGCAGTATTTGTCGCGCGAGGACAAAAAGTCTGGCCGGTCTGGCTGGTAACGACTTATTTGCTGCATACGTGTGGAGAATTGTGCGTGAGTCCGGTGGGATTGAGTTCGATGACAAAGCTCGCGCCGAAACGATTTGTCGGCCAAATGATGGGGGCGTGGTTTTTGGCGACCTCACTTGGCAACCTGATTGCGGGACGAATCGCTGGAGAATTTAATCCAAATGCCGTTGGAGAAATGCCGGGACGTTTCCTGCAGATGGTAATCTTGCCCGTGGTAGTCGCGGTGGTAATCATCACACTCATCCGTCCAATTAAAAAGATGATGGCTGGAGTAAGTTAGTACGGATTAATGAGGCTCATCAACTCGAATCATTCGCAGGCCGAAAACGGCGGCGATTTCGTTTCCATTCGTGGCCTGAAATCGAACGGTCACTTTTTGTTTGCCCGCAACGAGATTTGCCGGAATTGCATATTCGGCATCGAAAAAGTGGACCGGGCCACCTTTCTCGATCGTTTGATCCCCAACTTTCTGGCCTTCGACGAGGATGTCGAAGGTTCGTTTCCGCCACTCATCACTGTAGTAACTCACGACGAGTGCCATCGGATGCGTGGGGTCTACCGGTAGGTCGAAGGAGAACCAGTTGCGGCCGCGGCGGGAGGGCCGGCCCATGACACGATCGGTGGAAGTTTCTTCGCCTTGCATGTTGAAGTCGCGTTCGGGTTGCATTTCACCGGGTTGGGCAAAAGCGACAGTGGCGAGTTCGAGTTTGTGCTGGCGGTCGCGTTCGGCGGCGATTTCGGCGGCTTTCTTCTGCCAACTTTCGGGCGTGTACAAATCCCAATAGATTCCGTAAGCGCGCCGGTGAAGGCGATAGAATGGAATGAAATCTACGTTAGCCTCCTTCCCAACCCCGTCAGTGCGGAATTGGCCTGGTTTGTCGGGGACGGGTTTCAACCAATCGGAAACCGGTTTTCCAGAGGCGACGAAGACTGGGACGGCAGCGGGATTGCGATTTCTGCCGCGACTTCTATTTTCAGGGCCGAGGTCACCGGCAAGGACGAGTGGACCCCAAAGAATGGCGACGCGATTTGTGTTGTCCGGAAGCGGTTCGAGATGGAGGGTTTTGGGCAAGGTAAGCGAGATCGTATCACCGGAATTCCAGGAACGTTTCAGTCGAAGGTATGAACCGGGTTTGGAAGGACTTTTGACCTCATCGTCGTTGATTCTTGCGGCAAAGCCATCGTGCGCCCAGAGAGGACGACGCAAAGCGATGGTAAATTCCCTGGGAGATTGGAGATTTAGCGTAAGAGTCGCGGAATAGCCTTCCGGGAAGGTGGTATCCATAGCGACGGTGAGGCCGGCCGCTTTCCATTCGGCCGTTGAAGGTGCGAAGAGGTTAACCCAAAATGTGTCACCGGATTCGTAATAGAGGCCATCGCCGTGAAGGGCATGGCTTTCCATGCCAGAGCCGACGCAACAGGTGAAGCCCTCAAACATATCCTGATATTCGTGTTGAACCCCGCGTCCGACATTGACCATGTAGCAAGTCCGGCCATCTTCGGGGTCGATTGAGGCGAGGATGTGATTAAAGAGGGCGCGTTCGTGGAATTCGGCATATTCGATGTCCGGGCGAAGGGCAAAAAGACGCCGGGTCATCTTGAGCATGTTATAGACGTTGCAGGTTTCGGCGGTGCGGCCATCGACGCGGTCGCTGAGTTTGTCGGGTTCACCGAAGTATTCATCTTTGCCGTGGCCGCCGGTGGCGTAGCTGTGATGTTGAGCGACGCGGTCCCAGAAAAAGCCGGCGGCGAAGCCGTCACCTGCGTCGCCGGTATAATTGAAACGAACGAGCGAGCCCATGACCTTGGGGACTTGCGTGTTGCCATGAAGACCAGCCAGGCGATCCTGGTGGCGCATCAGTGGGTCGAGGACAGCGCGATGATCGAATTTATGGGAAAGCGCAAGCCAGCGAGGATCGCCGGTATCGGCGTAAAGATCGGCCAGCACTTCGGGCATGCCGCCGAATTCGGTGTTGAGCATTCGCTGGAGTTGCGTTTCGTCGAGTTTGGAGAGGATGCTCTCGGCCCAGGCGGCGAACTTGATTTCAAGGTCGAGCGCGAGTCGATTGCTGGTGTAGCGATAGGCGTCGCGCAGTCCGGCGTAATCTTTGTGCAGGACGTACCAGGGTGACCAAAGGCCGTTGAGGTCGAAACCACCGGAGCGAATGTTGCCTTGAGCGACTTCGTTGAACCGTTCCTTGCCATTGGCGAGAGCGCCGAGGTAACCGTCCCCTTGGGCGTCCTGGACCATTTTCAATTCGGAGACGATGTAGTCGGCGCGTTCTTTGAAACGCGGATCGCCAGTGGCGGCCCACATGAAACTCACTGCGGAAAGATAATGGCCAGCGATGTGGCCGGTGAGATTTTTGCCGTCGCCGTCCCAGCCGCCATAGGGTTTGGCCTTTGGTTCAAGTCCGGCGCGTTTGCGGAAGTAAGCGAGCATGCGGTCGGGTTCGAGTTTGAGGAGATAGTCGGCGTCGAGATCCTGGGCATGCTTGAGGGGGCCGCCGGTGAGGCGGACGGCGGAGAGTGGCAACGGGCGGGCGACGTCGGGGATGACGGGTTGGATGGGGGCGGAAACGGAAGCACAGACGGTCAGCAAGACGAAAGCTTTCACAACTGTTGAAAGCGATAAGGGGGTCAAACGAGTGGTGCTCATGGAAATTAAGGTTTTACCTCGGATCGGTTCGGATGGGTCCGGATGGGCGGGCAGGAGCAGGCGTTAAATTGGTTAAATAGTTAAATGAGTTAATTAGCAGATTGGTTCGTGAAGCGTGATTGGCGGGAGGGTTTTGAAAATGTAGCACCCTGCGTAGCACTGTAGCACCCTGTACGGGGGGAGAAGGTATACGTCCGGTGGGAACCCCTGCAAGCCCCCCGATCAGATTCTCCCCTAACAGCGGAGAACCTCTTTTCATTGGTGCAACCTGACGGTTTCCGGAATTTCATGGATCGCAGTCTCTATTAACGGTAGGGGTGGATAGTAGAAATACGCGTTGACATTGTAAGTCTTTTGTGGTCAGCCATTTAAATCCTGCTATCCATGGATAATAGGGTGGATAGTTGGCTGCGCTCCGTTTCCTCCGGTTTGGGAGTCGGTTGGGTCGGTTGGGAGACGAGGCTGCCGACGAGAGCCGGCAGGACTGGCGGGCGAACAGATTCCATGCCCCAGCCGAAGATGAATTTGGAGGCTGCCCCGCAGATACGGCCCTGGCAGGCACCCATGCCGCAACGGGTCTGGAGCTTGGCGTCACGCCAGCTACTGAATTGGCGGACGCGACCGAGAGAGACATCTTCGCAGCGGCAAAAGAGGGTTTCGTCCGTTGCGAGAGATTTAAGTTCGGGGCGCAGAGCGAAGGCGGTAGCGAAGACGGCGCGGAAGCGATGCCATGAGGCGCGTTGGGAGAAGAGAGTTTGGGCCGCAGAGTGATTGTTGGTCGCGGCATAGCCAGCGATTTGACCTTCGACGAGGGCACAATCAACGCCGCCAATGCCGGTCGGTTCGCCGGCGCAAAAGACGTTGGGAACGCTGGTGGCCTGATTCGAGTCCACCCAAACGAAACTGTCCTTAAGTTCGCAGCCGAGGGCGAGGGGAAGTTCAACGTTTGGAACGAGACCGAAGCCGCAGGCGAGGAAGTTGCAAGGCTCCGTCCAGTTGGTTTGACCGTCGGTCAGAATGACGCGATTAATTTGTTGATCTCCTTCTGCGCGGATGGGCCAAACGCCGTAACGATATGGTATGCCCGTGAGTTGAAGCTTCAATTGAATTCCCTGCCAAATTTTTGCGGGATGGCGCGAGAGGAACAATGCGAATTTCGTGATGTTTGCTTGAGGGGCCTGCTCGGCGATGGTGCCTATGGTTGCTCCAAGTCTTTTTAGACCGACGGCGACGGCGAGCAAAAGTGGGCCGCTGCCAGCGATGACGACGCGCTTTCCGTTAACCGGCCAGCCATTTTTTGCGAGGGATTGCAGACCGCCCGGCCCGATTACACCGGGAAGCGTCCAGCCGGAAAAGGGCAGAAAGAGTTCGCGCGCGCCGGTGGCGAGGACGAGCTTCTTAAAATGGATTTGAAGGGGCTTTTGATCGCATTCCGTTAAAAGCACGCCGGGCTTTGGGGAAGCGATTACAGTGGTTCGATCCAGGAGTACCGCTTTGGTGTAGCGGAAACGGTCGATCCATTTCCGAGCTTGAGGATGCGAAGTCTGAGTCTTCGCGCCGCGCCAGATTTGGCCGCCGAGCCATGGCGTTTCGTCTACGACAGCGATTGTGGCATCGCTTTGAGCAGCGGCACACGCAGCAGCGAGGCCGGCCGGGCCTGCGCCGACAATGACGAGATCATAGTTAAGGACGCGATCAGACATCCGAAACGATCTCCATGTTTTCTTCGCAAAGGATTTGGCAACTGCGGTAATTTAGCTGGCCATTTATCGTGACGCGGCATTCCATGCAAATGCCCATACCGCAAAGTGGTCCGCGAGGCTGGCCCAGAACAGAGCGTCGAAATTCGGTGATGCCGGAGTGGGCGAGAGCGGCGGCGACGATGGTTCCTTTGGGCACCTTCATCGACGAATTGTTTATTCTTATTCTGACTGTGTCACTCGTGATCGGCATAGTTGTCGGCAAAGCGCGCAGGAGAATAGGGTTCGGCAGGAATCGCGGTTGGGCGGTCCAGGAGCAGATCGGCAAGGATTCGACCGGTACCGAGGGAAGTAGTGATGCCGAGGCCCTCGTGACCCGTAGCGAGCCAGATGCGAGCGTTGGATGGGCTGGGGCCGATGAGCGGTAGTTTGTCGGGAGTGGCGGCACGATGACCGGTCCAAACGCGAGTGGAGGAAAGTCTGCCGAGAGCGGGCATGTATTCGAACGCGCGATTGAGCATGCGGTCGAGAATGTCCTGATCGACCGCGGTGCTATCGCTGTCAAATTGGCGTGAAGAACCGATGAGAACCTGGCCGGTCTTGCGCGGTTGAATATTGAATGCGACAGAGTCTTTGCAGGTGCCGTGGGCGCTTTTGAGGTAGCCAAGTTCGACAATTTGGTGATGAACAAAGCCGGGATAACGGTCGGTAATGACGAGGTGGCCCTTTCGCTTTCGCACTGGAAGGCCGCTGGTCAAAGTTGGTGCGGATGGTCCAGTTGCGTTCACCGAGCGGTGGGCCATGATTCGGGAACCGTCCGCCAGTTGAACTCCGCCTTCGGGGAGCAGTGCGGTAACAGTCGTGCCAGTGCGAGTTTGCGCGCCATGCCGGGCGGCTTGTTGAAGGAGATAACGGGTGGCGCAGGGAGGGTACAGGACGGCGTCATCGACGACGCGCAAACCACCGGCCATACCGGAACGCAAATTCGGTTCGGCTCTTTCGACACCCACTTCGTTGAGGACTTCGACGCGAACGCCGCGCTCGGTGTAGTATTTATGCTTGCGATGAACTTCGGCCATTTCTTCTTCGTCAGCGGCGAGCCAAAGCGTGCCGCAAGGATCGTATTCGACGTCGACCGGAAGTTGTTGGGCGAGTTCCTGCCACAGAGAACGTGAGAAATGGGTGAGCGCGAATTGTGCATCGGAATCATCCATCACGACGATATGGCCCATACCGGCCGCAGTGGTCCCTCCGGCGACAGGACCGCGATCGAGGACGAGAACCTTCAGACCGGCGCGGGCGCATTCAGCGGCGCAAGCAGCGCCCACGATTCCAGCGCCGATGATGATGAGGTCGAAGGATTGGGTCATGTGAAATCGTTAATACGTTGAATCGTTAAAACGGGGGTAATTTGTTGGCTCCGGACGTGCCGACTGGGGTTGCCGGAGAGCAGGCAAAAAGATGGGGATACTAGTATTCGATCCCAGAGGTTGATATGCAGTGGGGCAAAATCGTGAGGATGGAATTTCAGATTTGAGATTTGAGATTTCAATGCACTGCGCAGGGTCGAATGGGACGCGAGCGTTTTTCGTTATTTGTGATGTTGTGAGTTGTCTCGAATGCCCCAGCAGAAGGGATCGCGTTCGTCGAGCAAAAGAGTGGATTCGGCATTGACGAAAGCGGTGCCGGTGATGGTTGGGGCGATTTTTCCAGAAGCGCGGTCGAGCCAGCGAAATCGGCCTGTGAAGGTGCTGCCGAGAATGCTTTCCTGAATCCAAGGCTCGTCCTCTTGGAGTTTTTTATCAGCGGCGAGGCAGGCGAGTTTTGCGCTGGTGCCGGTGCCGCAAGGGGAACGATCGAAAGCTTTGCCGGGGCATTGGACGAAATTGCGGGAATGAGCGCCTGGGATTGTTGGAGGGCCGAAAAGTTCGACGTGATCGACCTCCGGGAAGCCTTGCTGGTTGACGGCCTGGCGAATGCGCCAGCTAAATTCCGTGAGTTGTTCGGCATTGGCGAGCGAGAGGTCGTGACCGTTACGCTCGGCGAGAAAAAACCAGTTGCCGCCCCAGGCGACATCGCCGCGGATTGGTCCCGCACCCGGGACGTCGACTGTGAGCGAGCTTTTGGCGCGCCAGCTTGGGACGTTGGCGACGGAAACTTCGCTGTTTTCGTGAAGGGTAGCTGTCACGATACCGACAGGAGTCTCAAGGCGATGCTGGCCGGGAGTGATGCGGCCCATGTGAGCAAGGGTTGCAATCAAACCGATCGTTCCGTGGCCGCACATACCGAGGTAGCCGACGTTGTTGAAAAAAATGACACCGGCGACGCACGACGGATCGGATGGTTCGAGAAGGGTTGCGCCGACGACGACATCGGAGCCGCGCGGTTCGTTGACGACGGCTGAGCGGAAGGCGTCGTGCTGTTCGCGAAAAACGTTCAGCCTCTCGGCCATGCTACCGCGGCCAAGGTCAGGTCCGCCACTGACGACGACGCGAGTAGGCTCGCCGCCCGTGTGAGAGTCTATGATGGATACGCGGCGCATGGAGAAAATGAGGAATGGAGAATGGAGAATGAAGAATCCTCGTTTCGCTTTGCACGTGCATAGAGGCCACGAACTGTGTAGCGGTGCGACTCGGATTGGGCGTTGCTGCCAGGGAACCGCGGAGACAAGGTGTCGTACACATGAGGCAGGCCTTTGGCCTGCAACGGAATCTGGGGTAGTGGGCTACTTTGAACATTTTTCATTTTATTTGTTGACAATACCCAACAGTTAGGTATAGTTAGAACAATGAATACAAAATCTGATTACTATGCAACGGTTCAAAATCAATACGGCCTTTTGATTGGCGATGCCTTCGGGGCCACTGAGGATGAGGCGAAAAGCATTGCCAACAAGAAGGCAGACGAGAAGATCAAAACGGCAAATCCAAACTGGAAATGGCGAAAGGCTAAAATCCGGTGCGGTCATAATCCGCTTATAGGCGGGTGGAGTGATGCCGCCCCATGCACTTGGTGTGGCAATAAGGTCCGTTCCTATAACAACGCCCAAGGCGCTTACAAACCAGATCACAAGGCCGATTGCGCGTGGATGGCTACCAGCGCGGCAAAAACCTTCAACATCCCTTAACCAATGAAAACCAGTAAATGCATTGATTGCGGAGACGAAGTCAACTGGGGCAGAAGCCGATGCCTTATTTGTATCAATCGGAACATGATTGCGCTGGATTACGATGCCGAGGGTTTTGAGGTGGACATAACCACCGAGTTGCCTCCCGACGAGAATGGAGACGCTAATTACGACGCGGCAACGCGCCATATTATCAATTGCACTTCCCGCCCTCAAGCAGAGCAATTCGCAAAACGCTGGCTTGACCGGGATAAGTGGGGAGCGGTGGCTATAACTCCGTATCGCATTGAAGATTTGGCCGATACCCGCCCAAGTCCAACGCACAAAGTTTATACGGCTGATAGCTTTTACATCGAGGCATAGCCCATGAACCGCCTCACTAACGAAGATCGTTGCCGGGTGCTGGCCTGCCTTGTAGAGGGCAACAGCATCCGGTCCACCGTCCGCATCACTGGCATTGCCAAGCGCACGGTGTCCCGGCTCATGGTGGAAGTGGGCCAAGCTTGCGAGCGGTTCGCAGATCAGGCCATGCGCAACCTGCCTTGCCAGTCGCTTCAATGCGACGAGCTTTGGGCGTTCTGCGGGGCCAAGGAGAAGAACGCCACGCCAGAGCAGAAACTCAAAGGCTGGGGTGACGTATGGACCTGGATTGCCATTGACCCCATGACGAAGCTTATCCCGCAATGGTTTGTTGGAGATCGTTCGGCAGAGACGGCCTACCGCTTCATGTTGCGCCTTTCCCGTCGCCTCTCTAACCGCATCCAGCTTACCACGGACGGGTTGAAAGCGTATTTGATTGCGGTCAAGGCCGCATTCCCGGACGGGATTGACTATGCCCAACTCATCAAGATTTACGATAACCCGCTGAACGTTGGCCGGTATTCGCCGGGTGCGTTTGCTGGCGCTCGCAAGGAAAGAATCTCTGGCAGTCCGTTCCCGGAAGTCATTTCGACAAGCCATGTCGAGCGGAACAATCTCACAGTGCGTATGGAGTGCCGCCGCTTTACCCGGCTCACCAATGCTTTCTCGAAGAAGATCGAAAATCACCGGTTTGCCTGCGCCATTCACTTCGTCCACTACAATTTCGCGCGGATTCATTCCGCGCATCGCGTCACCCCGGCGATGGCTGCCGGAGTGAGCGACCACGTTTGGAGCCTGTCCGAGATTATTGGCTTGCTGGAAGCCGAGGAGGTTTTGCTTGCTGCGTAAGCTTCTCAGCGTCTCGCACAACGCTATGGGCCAGCGCGTTAGGGTCCGTAGGGCGACGTTTGCCGCGCTTCCGGCCCTTGGGCCAGCCGCCGAGCTTTGCGTTGCGCCTGGCTGCGGCTGCTTTCCGTTTCGATGTGACGCTCCCCATAAGGGAGCCGATGTTAATTTCGTTACCACAATGCGGGCATTTCATGTGCCCCGAATATACCTACCTGTTTGCTATGTTTCATGAAGAAAATCAAAGTAGCCCACTACCGAATCTGGCGGTTCGATGAACCCAGGGCGTTGCCCTGGGCTGGTATGAAGCAGGCCTTCGGCCTGATCTCCGAGCGAGGGACCGTTGCCGTCTTGATAATCCACCAGCCCAGAGATCTATGAGTGGGTTCCTTGGCAATTAAAACGAAAGCTTTGTTTCGATGGCTTCTACGGCCGGGTGCTACCCGCACGGGGCAATCCGACACAGCCGCGGTCTGCGGTTCATGAACGGAGGCCTTCATATCGCGCTCTCACCTTTCTTCAGACGCACTTTGGTACCGTGAGAGCCCGGGCCAACAGGAACGTCGGCGATGCGCGGAATCGAGGACGAGCGTCCATTGCGGGAAATTCGTCCGGGGATTTTGGGACGAACTGCAATTCCATGGTGAATGATTTTGAGAATTTGTTTGCGCTCGGAGCCGCTAAGAGTGAGCCGAGGGGCGCGGACCCACTCGGAGCCGAGGCCACATTCCTGGACAGCGAGTTTGATGTAATGGACGAACTTAATGTGGGTATCGAGGTGAAGAAGGGGTGAGAACCAGCGATACATTTCGCGGGCCTTCTCCCATTCGCCAGAGCAAGTCAGGTCCCAGAAGTATTGATTTTCCGCGGGGAACGCGATGCCGCTTCCGGCAACCCAGCCATCGATGCCGAGGATAGCACTTTCCAAAACGAGATCATCAACGCCGGTAAAGATGGCGTAGCGATCGCCGATGGTATTGCGAATGTCGGTGATCCGGCGTGTGTCGCCGGAACTTTCTTTCAAGGCGACGAAATTTTTCACGTCAGCCAGTTCCGCGAACAACTCGGGAGTGATGTCGTTGGCGTAACTAATCGGGTTGTTGTAGATCATGAGCGGCAAGCCGGTGGCCTTAGCCGCGGTGCGAAAGTGAGCGACGGTTTCGCGGGGATCACCGCGATAGAGCATCGCAGGCATGAGCATACAGCCATTGACACCGAGCCGTTCGACGTCGCGCAAATAACGGCAGGCTTCGGCGGTGCTGGACTCAGCAACCCCACTGAGCACGGGCACGCGACCATTAACGGCTTTGATCATGGCTTCAATGACCTGCCGTTTTTCGCCGGCGGTCATGGCCTGATTTTCGCCGAGTGAGCCAAGAAAGATGATGCCGGATACGCCGGAGTCGATGAGTGCTTCGGCGTGGCGCGCGGTAGCATCGAGATCGAGCGATTGATCTTTATGAAATTGGGTGGTAATCGCGGGAAAAACGCCGTGCCAAAAGGGGTTGGTCATATATAGAGAACAGGGCAACATGAGTTAAATAAGTTCACGTAAGGAGGATCGGGTGGCGATTAAATGCGCGAAGTTCATCTATTTTCTGGTACCTGCCAATTTTAGACGGATAGTCCGGAGTGTCTTGGCTGGAAATTACAGTCTGGCTGTTAATTTTGACCTTTTGAGCTTCCATTCGCGAATGCTGATGCACCGCTCGACGGCTCTAAATGGGTTCTCAAGCTGCGCTAATTTGGTTTTCTTAAGCTTCGGAACTGAGTCGGGGTGAGGTTTGTAGCGGAGCGAAAAGCACGGGTCAAAGCACTGTGATCGTAAAAGCCACAATCGTAGGCGATGTCGGCGACTGAACGATCGGTTTCGACGAGCAAACGGGCGGCAGCAGCGAGGCGGGTCTGCATGATGAGTTGATTCGGAGTAAGGCGGAAGATGCGCTTGATCAGCCGGGCGAAGCGGACGGGAGGCAAATTGGCGCGCCTGGCGAGGGAGCTGGGGGAAATAGATTCATCACAATGGGCTTCGAGGTATTCCAGCGTGCTGGCGAGGCTGGCAGGAATGCTTTCGCGATCACCGGGAGCGCGCAAATCGCGAGAAATTCCGACGACGCCGACGATGAGGCCCTGGTGGTTGCGCATCGGCAGCTTGGTGGTGAGGCACCAACCAGGACGACGGTGGGCGTACCAATGCAGTTCCAAGTGATCGATGATGGGGCGGCCCGTGCGAACCACGGTCTGATCCTGGTTGGCGTAGAGTTGGGCCAGTTCTTTGGGAAAGACCTCCTGAACGTGACGGCCCAGAAGTTCTTTTTTATCACGACAACCGCAGCGTTCGACCAGGGATTGATTGACGGCGATGTAACGGCCCCGAGCGTCTTTGATGAAGAAAGCGGTGTCGGGGACGTGGTCAAAGAGCTGCTCGATGATTGCGAGTTCAGCGGAAACGCTCGGAGGGGCCTCTGCGAGCGCAGTGGAGAGGGTAAGTATGTCAGATTTCACGACCGACAGCATCTTAAATGCGGGCCAGGCAAGAGGCAATGGGATTGGCTGAGCGTGCTAAACCCGCTACACGAGCCGACTTGCTTCCAAGGAACACACCCCTCACCCCTGCCCTGTCTTCATCCAATGGAGAGAGGGCAGAAAACCGTCCAAGTTCTTCGCAATCAACACGAATGCTTGCGTTCGTTACTTTCTACGGCTGGTCTCCGACACAGCCGCGGTCCGTCGGCGCCTGACAGATCAAATCGCACCCGTTTGATGCGGATGCTTTCTGACGACTGATTGGGTGAAATCAGGTGCGGATTTCGGGCGATGTTTAGGTGAAATTTCACGGATTGGCTGTCATTTTGAGCCAAGACATCTGCCGTCCGAGTTGCGTACGTTTAGCCCCAGCAAGCCACAGCCGAGAAGATTTGCGAAGTGCCTTTACTTAAGACCATTAACTAATGCCGCATCCACAACGAATGTTCCAAGGCGTTTCCCTTCTGGTAGGGCTGGTATGGTGGCACGGAACAGTCCACGGGGCAGCTGAGCAAAAGCAGCCGCTGACAATTTGCCCGTTGGACCCGCCCGAAAAGGGCTTCTTCGCGAAGGTGATTTCTTTTCAGGGCATCCCCATCAAAGCGCCGAAGGAAGTGGCCGATGAAGCCTTGATTGCGGCTTATGAACGATTGTCCATGATGCTGAGCAAACAACCGATGGCCATCTCCAATCTCGCAGTAGCGGGGGCGGAGTTGCATATCATTGGCCGCGACCAGGTGACGTCTGATCTTCCCGAGCATCGCCATCTCAAAGGCAAACCGCTGGAAGAATACCACGGCTTAACGGTGGACGAGCGAACACGAGGTTTAGGCGGATTGCTGACTTCGTGCGGGGAAGAAAATCTGTTAAAACTCGATAGCGACCGATACAAGGGACGTGATATTTGCGTGCATGAGTTCGCGCATAATATTCGACAGCACGGAATACCGAGGGAAATCCGGAGGCGATTTGATGAGCAATATAGGAAGTCGCTGGAAAAGGGGCTTTGGCAGAAGTCGTATGCGGGCTCGAATCCGGATGAATTTTTCGCTGAATTGACGATGTGGTATTTCGGAACGCATGGAGACCTGCATATGACGGGAGCCAAACCGGAGAAAGGGCCAGAGGGGTTAAAGAAGTATGATCCGGAAGCTTTTGAACTGCTGGATGAGTTTTATGGCGGGAGGATGAAGATTCCCAAAATGGAAAGAAGCGGAATTAAAAATTGAAAACTGAACATTCTAGGTTCACAGCGCAGATTGTAATTCTCGCGGTGATGTCGCTCGCGGGAACCGGATTTGCAGGAACGGCGACCGTCACAGTGGATACAGGCAAGCCGGGGCCGCGGTTGAATCCGCGGATGTACGGAATTTTCCTGGAGGAGGTTAATTTCGGCGTGGATGGCGGCTTGTATGCGGAGTTGATTCGAAATCGCGGATTCGAAGATGCTAAACCGCCGGAAGGGTTTACGTTTCGGGATGGTCGCTGGTTGGATGCGAAAGGGTATGATGCGGGATTCTCGCGGTTCGGCTACGTGACCAACGGTTTGCCATCGTGGACATTAATCGAAGAAGGAGGCGCTGAGGGAGCCATGCAACTGGACATGGAGAATCCCCTCAATGCTGCGACTCCAAGGTCATTGCGGTTGGAAATCGGCAAGGCAGCACCCGGGCGTCTGGCGGTTTCGAACGAGGGGTTTTGGGGAATTGGGGTTGCGGAAGGAGAGAAGTACAATTTGTCATTTTGGGCGAGGAGCGAAGATTTTAACGGCCCGCTAGTCGTCGAGTTGGAAACGGTCGATGGCGCGAGCTGCAGCAAGCCTGAAAGAATCAAAGGAGTTGGCTCGCAATGGAAAAATTTCAAAGCGACGCTTACGGCTACGCGCAGCGACCCGAAGGCAAAATTTGTGATTCAGGCAGGCTCAACTGGCAAAGTATGGTTGGACATGGTTTCCCTCTTCCCCGCAAAGACTTTCAAGAATCGTCCAAACGGGCTGAGGCTGGATTTGGCGCAGATGCTAGCGGATTTGAAACCGGGATTTGTTCGATTTCCGGGCGGTTGCGTGGTGGAAGGAGGAACGATTGAGACTGCGTACAACTGGAAGAAAACGGTTGGGCCGGTGGAACAACGGGAAGAGGTGTGGGGGCCCTGGAATTACCGGCGCACGCATGGAATGGGATTCCAGGAATATCTGCAATTTTGCGAGGACATAAATGCAGAGCCGCTTTACGTCGGATTCGCGGGTGAAACGTGCATGTTTCGTCAGGCCGAGGACGTGCCGATGTCGGAGATGGGCTGGGTAGGAACGAACTTTGTGGATGCGATTGAATATGCGAATGGGCCCAAGACCAGCAGATGGGGAAGATTGCGGGCCGAGCAAGGTCATGCGAAACCCTTTGGCCTAAAGCTTGTTGAAATTGGAAATGAAAACGGCAGGCAGGAGTTTCCGGAACGTTATCGTTTTGTTCATTCGATGTTGAAAGCGAGATACCCGGATATTCAATATGTGGCTGACTTTTCATTTCCGCGCTACATGAAGGACATCGGGCGCGATATGGAGGACAACCATTTTTACAACAGTCCGCAGTGGTTCATGAACAACACGCATCATTATGACAATCGCGACCGGTCGTTGCCACCGGTGTATGATGGTGAAGTGGCGGTGACATCCGGGGAGGGCGGGCGCGACAAGGGCAACATGATCGCGGCGCTTGGCGAGGGCGCGTTCTTGATCGGACTCGAACGCAATGGGGACGTCGTGCGGCAGGTTTCTTACGCGCCATTGTTGGCGAATGTGCGCGGGAGAACCGACTGGCATGGAATGATTTATTTCGATACGACGCGTTGCTTTGGAACGGTCTCTTACTACTTGTGGAAACTTTTTGCCGAAAATCGGCCGGCTTACACACTGGGCACCGAAGTCACTCTCGACACCCAAGCTCCGCAAACGATCAAAGGGAGCATTGGGGTTGGCACCTGGGAAACTTCAGCGGAGTACAAAGATATTCGCGTGGAGAAAGCTGGTGAATTACTCTACACGTCCGATTTTTCGAAAGGCGCCGATGGATGGAAAACCGATGGAGGAAATTGGTCGGTTGTGGATGGCGCGTATCGGCAGAGCAATCGAGCCACCGGGCTTAGCTTTTTCGGGGACGAAAATTGGAGCGACTACACATTGACGCTGAAGGCGCGAAAACTCAACGGCGCTGAAGGGTTCCTGATTTGTTTTGGCAGAAAAGGCCAGGAACGGAATTGGTGGAACATAGGCGGTTGGGGAAATACCGAGCACGCGATTGAATTTAATCAGAACAGCGTCGGCCGCCATGTGCCTGGTTCGGTGGAAATAGATCGGTGGTGCGACATAAAAGTGCAATTGGAAGGACCGCGCATTCGCTGTTATTTGGACGGGAAATTAATTCACGACGAGACGGTAACCATCCCGCAGAGGTTTTTTGTCAGCGCAGGCCGCGACGAGCCAAGTGGTGATCTGATCATCAAGGCCATCAACGCGACTGCGGAACCCATGAGCGCGACCGTCAATATCGCGGGAGCGAAACAAATAGCATTAGGCGCCAACTTGACGGTGCTGAAATCAGAGCGAGGCAGCGACAATAACTCTCTGGAGATTCCAAAGATGATTACGCCGGTTTCGAGCGTCATGCCGGTTTCGGGCAATACGCTTACCCACGAGTTTCCACCTTACTCTTTGTCCATCATGCGCCTGGCAACCAAAGGAACCGCGTCTGTCAAAACGGCAGATGCCAATCAATAGATTTATGAGACCCCGCATCATAGACGAGTTCACGCCACTACCGATTTCGCGGCAGCGAAAGTATCAATTGCGAATGCAGCGTGACCGGCGCTGCACGGAATGTGGTGAACCGGCGAGTGTGGGCTCCCGCTGTTTGAGACATTTGATCAAAGCGCGCGAACGACAACGCACAAAACGCGGGCTTAAGCGGTGCTATTATGGAACGCTCAGCTACAAATTGGAGGCGGTGGGACCTGCTACAGGCGAGGCCGCCAAAAGGCGCATGCCGCGGACTCTCAGGGTGCAATCGTGAAAAAAGTTCGATTTGAACCGTCGGCCACACTGCATCAACGTAAAGCGGCGGAGGACAGCCATTCCGGAAAATGAAAAAACTCAAAGTTAGTTTCGCAATTATCCTGTGGAGTGCGCTTGCCCCTTGCATTGTGGGTGCCGCGCCTGCGGCAAGAGATTATCCGGTCAAACCCGTTCCGTTTACGGCAGTGCATCTGAATGATGTCTTTTGGGCGCCGCGCATTGAGACAAATCGCCTCGTGACCATTCCATTCGCCTTCGAGCAGTGCGAAAAATCGGGCCGGATGGATAATTTCGAGCGCGCCGCCAAGGCGCTTCGCGGCGAGGAACTCACAAACAAGCGCAATCCACCTTACCCATTCGACGACACCGATCCTTACAAGGTGCTTGAAGGCGCTTCCTATGCGCTGGCGGTTCAGCCCGATCCGAAAATGAAGGCTTACCTGGACGATCTCATTGCCAAATTCGCCGCAGCACAGGAAAAGGACGGTTACCTGTATACGACGCGCACCATTAACCCGGAGAATCCTCACCGTTGGGCCGGCCATGAACGGTGGAAAATGGATCCAATCGACAGCCACGAACTCTACAACGCAGGACATTTATTCGAAGCGGCCGTAGCACATTATCAAGCGACTGGAGAGACCAACCTCTTGCACGTGGCAATAAAGTTAGCTGACTTGCTCTGCAACACTTTTGGGCCTGACAAACTTCATATTTGGCCGGGCCATGAAATTGTCGAGATGGGATTAGCCAAGCTTTACCGCGCGACCGGAGATAAACGGTATCTCGATCTTGCCAAATTTTTCATCGATGTGCGCGGTCCCGGCGGCGACGACTATCACCAATCGCGAATCAAGCCAGTGGAGCAGACCGAGGCGATCGGACACGCCGTCCGTGCCGGCTATCTTTATAGCGGAATGGCTGACGTCGCGGCGTTGACAGGAGATGAACGATACGTTCATGCCATTGATACAATTTGGGAAAACGTTGTCGGGAAAAAGCTGTATCTCACTGGGGGCATCGGAGCTTTAGGGGCGGGCGACGCATTTGGACGCAATTATCAATTGCCGAATTTGAGCGCCTATTGCGAGACCTGCGCGGCGGTCGCTAACGATTATTGGAATCTTCGTTTGTTCCTTTTGCACGGCGACGCCAAGTATGCGGATGTGATGGAACGAACGCTTTACAACGGTTTGCTCTCGGGCGTGTCGCTGGACGGCAAGCGGTTTTTTTATCCGAATCCGTTGGAATCAGATGGGCAGCACCAACGCAGTCCGTGGTTTGGCGTAGCTTGTTGTCCTGGCAATATGACGCGGTTTTTGGCTTCTGTGCCTGGGTACGTGTATGCACAGCAAGGGGACACGATTTACGTGAATCTGTACGCAGCGGGCACGGCCGATATCGAAATGGACGGTGGGCGAATGGTGAAGCTCACTCAAGAAACGCGATATCCGTGGGACGGAGCAGTGAAGATGACGGTGACGCCAGCCAAGAGCGGCAAATTTAGCCTGAATGTGAGAATTCCGGGATGGACGCGAGATGAAGCGGTTCCGAGCGACCTTTACACATTCGCGGACAAGCCGCTGGACAGCGCGACTGTGAAAGTAAATGGCAAGCCCGAGCCGCTAAAGCTCGAAAAGGGCTACGTTAACTTGCGTCGCTCGTGGAAAAAAGGAGACATGGTCGAGTTGAATCTGCCTATGCCGGTGCGGCGAGTCGTTGCGAATCAAAATGTCGGGGATGATGTAAACAAGGTCGCTTTGCAACGTGGACCGTTAGTCTATTGCGTCGAGTGGCCCGACGTAAAAGATGGGCATGTTGTCAATCTGGAACTGCCTGACGATGCGCCTGTGACGGCAGAATTTCGCTCGGACTTGCTGAACGGTATTGAAGTTCTCAAAAGCGACGGTTGGAGTCTGCGATACACAAATGCGAATAGAAAGTTGGAGAAAGAAAAAACAGGAATTGTGGCCATTCCGTATTATGCGTGGGCAAATCGCGGTCGGGGTGAAATGGCAGTCTGGCTCGCCCGCAATGACTCGGCTGCGCGTCCGCTGCCCTTCCCGACCATCGCGTCAACCAGCAAGGCGACAGCGTCCTCCGATGAGCGCGTGCGGCCCGACGTTCGCGCACTCAATGATCAACGCGAACCCAAAAACTCGGGCGATCATGCGAATCGCTTTCTCCATTGGTGGCCGCACAAGGGCACCAAAGAGTGGGTTGAGTATGACTTTGCCAGGGCCGCGAAAGTTTCAGGCGTAGATGTCTATTGGTTCGATGATACCGGTGTAGGCGAATGCCGACTTCCTAAATCATGGCAAATGTCTTATCGCGAAAATGGTGAATGGAAACCCGTGAGCAATCCGAGCGCCTTTGGTTGCGAGGGAGACAAATATAATCACACGACATTTGACCCGGTCCAAACTGACGCTTTGCGGCTGGAAGTGCAGTTGCCGGAGAATTTCTCCGCTGGCATTCACGAATGGCGTGTAGAAGAGGCACAATGAGAATGCCAAGCAATAGTGCGAACTGCCACTTTGGCAGCCGTGAGGAGAATCCATATTTTAATCAAGAGCAGCATGAGGCCAGCGAACGGAAGGATGATCGCCGATTCGAGCAAGAAAAGCGGCATAGGGCTGCCGCACTCCAAAACCTGGCGGAAATAGTGGCGCTCTCGAATACGCGCCAGCGTCGTGGAGTGCGGCAGCCGTATGCCGCTTTCGCAGGAGTGCTTGCGGCGCTTATCATTCAAGCGGCTCCGCTGTTCGCCGCGGCTGACGAAAACAATTCGGCGACCAACCGGATGGATGGCACTCGCCGAGGCCGCTTCGGCGGATCCGAAAGAGGGGTGTATAAGGCCCAAATCACACCTCACTGGTTTCAGGAGAATACACGTTTTTGGTATCGCAATGATCTTCGCGATAGCGCGAAGGAGTTCATCGTCGTTGATACCGAACACGGAACGCGTCAACTGGCTTTCGATCATCAAAAGCTTGCGGAGGGACTTTCAAAGGCTGCAGGAAGAGAGTTCAAGGCTGACCAGCTCCCATTTTCGGAGATCGAGTTTGTGGAAAGCGGGAAAGGACTTCAATTCGAAGCTGCCGACAAAAGCTGGCGTTGTGATCTCAATACTTACGAGTGCGCAGCCCGCAGTTCTTCGAATTCCAAATCCGCAATAACAAATTCGCTTGATTCAACCGAAAGTGAGCGAACTCCAAAATCGCCGCTCGACGAAGAAGATTCGCCGCGCGCCGACACCAATGCTGCGGGCCAAAATCAGGATCAGGATCGTGGAGCACGGCGCAGAGGAGGCGAACAAAGCCGCTCTCGCCGGTCACCGGATGAGAAATTGAGAGCTGTGGTCAAAGATCACAATGTCTTTGTGCATTCCGAGGCGGACGGAAAGGACTACAAACTGACTGAGGACGGCGAGGAGCGCAATTCATATGGCCGGCTCGAATGGTCTCCAGATTCGAAGGCCCTGGTAGCGTGGCGAATCGAACCGGGTGATCACAAAGAAGTTTATCTGGTGCAATCGTCTCCCTCGGGCGGACGCGCTGTCCTCAAATCGCGGCCATATGATTTGCCCGGTGATAAATTGGACACCTACGAGCTGAGCGTTTTTGATATTTCCACACGCAAACAAATCAAACCCGAGATTGAGCGTTACGAGCACGGTTGGGAAGCGCCCGATATCCGTTGGATGAAGGACCAACGCCATTTTGCGTATGTAAAAGTCGATCGCGGTCACCAGCGCTATCGCGTCATCGAGGTGGATTCTCAAACGGGCACGTTGCGAAATCTGATTGATGAAAAGACTGAGACGTTTATTTGGACCGCTCACACGGAGAGCCTGAATCTCAAGTATGTGAACTGGCTCGAAAAATCCGACGAAATGCTTTACGTCTCGGAGCGGGATGGGTGGAGACATCTATATCTGGTGCATACGAAGGAAGGACGAATTAAAAACCAGATTACGAAAGGAGAATTTGTTGTCCGCGGCATTGACAAGATTGATGAAGACAAACGGCAAATCTGGTTTCGAGCCAGCGGTAAGAACAAACAGCAGGACCCGTATTTCATACAATTTTATCGTGTGAATTTTGATGGCTCGGGCCTGGTCGCGCTGACTGAAGGGAATGGGAATCATTCCGTCCAGTATTCGCCGGATCGAAAATACATCATCGATACGTACAGCCGCGTGGATATGCCGCCGATCCACGAATTGCGACGCGCTACCAATTGCGGCCTGGTTTGCAAATTTGAGGAGGCGGATATTTCTGAATTGCTCGGCTCCGGTTGGACGCCGCCGGAAGTTTTCGTCGCAAAAGGACGTGATGGCAAAACGGATATTTGGGGCATCATTTACCATCCAAAGGATTTCGATCCGAATAAAAAGTATCCAGTTATCGAGCAGATTTATGCCGGACCACAGGGTTCTTACGTGCCGAAGTCATTTGGTGGTGCGCGGCGATTCTCGTCGTTAACCGATTTGGGATTCGTGGTGGTCCAAATGGACGGGATGGGAACCGCAAACAGATCCAAAGCTTTCCACGATGTTTGCTGGAAGAATTTGAAGGACGCTGGCTTTCCCGATCGGATTCTCTGGCACAAAGCTGCTGCAGCCAAATACGCTTGGTACGATATAAGCCGCGTCGGCATTTACGGAACTTCCGCCGGCGGCCAGAATGCCGCGGCTGCGGCTTTGTTTCATCCGGAATTCTACAAAGCGGCCGTCGCGAACAGCGGTTGCCACGATAATCGCATGGACAAGGCATCGTGGAATGAGCAATGGATGGGTTACCCGGTTGGGCCGCAGTACGCGGAATCTTCGAACATCGAGAACGCAAGCAAGCTAAAGGGACATCTCATGCTGGTCGTCGGCGAGATGGATGAAAACGTCCCACCGGAAAGCACTTATCGATTTGTCGATGCGCTGATTCGCGCAGGAAAAGATTTTGACTTTCTGTTTGTTCCGAACGGCGGTCACGGCGCCGGTGGCACGTATGGCCAAAGGCGGTTGCAGGACTTTTTCGTGCGGCATTTGCAGGGAGTCGAACCTCCGAACCGCAATGCGAACGCGTCTTGAAATGCGCGGCGTGATTAAGAACGCCGGTCATATTCTCTGCCGCTGTCAGGTAATATTTATATTCAGCATCGCATCGCAAGCCGCTGAACCCCTGCGTTTCGACGGCGAATCGACGGAACTAGCGATTCGGGAGGTCAACGAACGGACGATTCGGATCGAACTTTCTCCACTGGATCAACAAGGACACCCATGGGCAGAAACGTTTTCGTCCGCGCTGGTTTCTTTTGCTTCGAAAGAGAGATTGCGAATCCGCGAACTCGCGAGCAATAAAGAGATCAAGGCGGGCAAACTCCGCTTACTGATTCAGCACGATCCGCTCAGAATTTCGGTGCGTCGGTCCGACGGTTCATTGCTGCAGGAGTTAACATTCAACGAGGGCACCAACGCGGTAATTTCATTTCGAACGGATGCGCCGGTGTTGGGCATGGGTGAGGGTGAACAACAGTTTGACCGACGTGGAAAGTTTTATCCGATGATTAATGGTCAATTGTCACCGATGCTTGCGACTCACGGCGCGACAATTCCAGTCCCGTTTCTAATCGGGACAGATGGTTGGGCATTATTCATGCAGGAGCCATGGGGCGAATTCGACTTGCGCGATGGCAAAGGACGATTTCTGCCAAAAGGCAGCGCGGCCAGGGATGAGCCATTGGTAATCTTTCTCATCGCTTTTTCGGAGCCCGCCGAAGTCATGGCGGAATTCATTCGATTAACTGGCAAGCCGGCAATGCCGCCAAAATGGGCGCTTGGTTACATCCAATCTCATCGAACCTTAGCAGGTCCAGACGAGCCACTTCAAATCGCGCGAACTTTTCGGGAAAAGAAACTTCCTTGCGACGCGCTTATTTACCTCGGCACCGGTTACTGCACGAATGGCTGGAACACGGGCCATGGTTCGCTCGAATTCAATCCCAACGCCTTCAATCATCCGGCTGAACAAATCCAGGCGCTTCATGACCTGAATTTTAAAGTTGTCTTCCACATCAATCATGCTCCTCGAAATATGTTCGGCCTCTCGATGGCGGAGGATTCGGATTCGCCGTTACACATCAAAAATTATTGGGCTCGGCATCGTGAAGATTTCTCCCTGGGCGTGGATGGCTGGTGGCCGGATGATGGCGATGAACTCCCCATCGAAGCTCGCCTTGCCAGACACCGCTGTTATTACGAAGGGCCTTTACTCGAACGAACGAACACGCGTCCCTGGAGCCTTCACCGGAACGGCTATGCAGGTGTGGCGCGCTATGGCGGTTGGATCTGGTCCGGCGATACGATGTCGCGTTGGGCAACGCTTGCTGCTCACGTCCCGGTTGGTTTAAACTTTTCTCTCAGTGTGAGTCCTTTCTGGGGCACGGACACCGGCGGATTCGTTGCGACCAAAGAACTCACCGGTGAGCTTTACGCGCGATGGTTTCAATTTTCCGCGTTCAACCCGCTTTTCCGCTCGCACGGACGAACATGGCACTTGCGGTTGCCATGGGGCTGGAACAACGGCGATTACGGGCCAATCGAGACTCCTGGCCGCCCGGACGAATCGGAACTCCATAACCCCGAAATCGAGGCTATCTGCCGTCAATACCTCGAATTGCGTTATGAACTTTTGTCCTATAACTACACGCTGATGCGCGAGGCATGTGACACCGGTTTGCCACCCATGCGTGCTTTGTGGTTTCATTATCCCAAAGATCCGGAAGCGGTGAAACTTGGGGATGAATATCTCTGGGGCCGGGACATGCTGGTTGCGCCAGTCGTTGAGAAAGGAGCTACGCTTCGCAAAGTGTATCTCCCACCCGGTGTTTGGTACGATTGGTGGACGCGTGAAAAGCAGTCTGGCGGACGATGGATCGAGCGCGCAGTAGACCTCCGCACGTTGCCTCTTTACGTACGGGCGGGAGCAATCTTGCCGATCGATCCGATTCGTCAATACACCTCAGAAAAAGTCGATCAGCCAACTACGCTCGCAATCTATCCAGGCGCAAATGGTGCCTACACATTGTACGACGACGACGGAGTTAGCCTCGATTACGAGAGGGGTATGGCTACATGGACCCATTTAGTTTGGAATGATCGCAGTCGCACACTTACAATTGGACCAACCCGAAGCAGTTCGGTGCAGCGAACAATTTCGCGAGTGTTCGACGTTTTGCTGGTTTCGGAAAACAAGCGAATACCCGTCCACCTTTCAGACCGCGCCCAACATATCAAGCTCTAAAAACGGTCTGATTTTAAACACAATACGCGAGGGCTTTACTCGTTCAGCGCTGAATATCCTTACGTGGCGGAGGACGGCTTTGCGCTTCGCGCATGCATTGCCATACCGCGTTGCGCCGCGATGCAGTCGAACGATGCTGCGGCTGGTCTCCGACACAGCCGCGGTCCATGGTCATGGAGAGCGATTCGATCGAGGCATAATCAAGGATTGTGCAGGGTGGCCGCAAAAGGGAATACTCCTCATTCACGCACGGCGCACGTAATCATTCCCGGAACGAGCCATGAAGTACGAAAAGAAAAAGCACATAAAAATTCAGCGCCCGCCAATCCTTACCGCGAAAACCCAAAAATTGGTCACGGCTTTGCAAAAGGAACTTGATTTGCCTCTGTTGGTCTATTGGGTTTCCACTGGCGGTTCAATTTGCCAAAACGACGTCATTGCGATGTCGCGCCTGCTCCGGCCGGAAAAAAAGCAGTCGAAAGTCGCGTTGTTTCTTAAATCCGATGGCGGCAACCCCGAAGCCGCGCTCCGTTTCGTCCATTTGCTGCGGCACAAATTCGACAAAGTGGCGCTGCTTGCGCCGTTCGAATGCGCCTCCGCCGCGACAATGGTCGCGCTCGGAGCAAATGAAATTCACATGGGCCCGACCTCCTACCTGACTGCCGTCGATTCTTCCCTCAAACATGATCTTTCACCCGTCGATCATCACAATTATCTCGTCTCGGTCAGCCAGGATGAAGTCATGCGCATTCTCCGCTTATGGAAAGAGCAGAAATGCGGCGGCAACCCATTTCCCGAAGTTTACAAATATTTGCATCCGCTCGTGCTCGGCGCGCTGGATCGTTCCAGCTCCCTTTCCATGCGCATTTGCCGCGAACTGCTCAGCTACCACATTTCCAATCCGGCCAAAGCGCTGAAAATCAGCCGCGCGCTCAATTACGATTACCCTTCACATTCCTATCCGATTACCGCCCGCGAAGCCCGCCGTCTCGGATTGAATGTTTACGATCTCGACCCGGCAGTGGATACACTCTTGCGCGATCTCAACCACGTCTATGCGGAAATGGCGCATGCGAAAAACACCGATTACGACACGCTCAACTATCACAACGGGGAAATCTGCAATATCCTCGAAACCGTCGGCCGCCAGGTGTACTATCAAGTCGACAAAGATTGGCATTACCGCGCCGAAGAGAAGCGCTGGGTTCCCATGAACGACCAATCCGGCTGGTACCTTTGCACCGAGCGCGACGGCAAATGGGCCCCCGAAAAATTCTTTATTCGGTAGCCTCGGCCCAGGATTACAGACCGTCTCGTATTGAGCCACTCTGCCCAAAGCCATGCACACAAGCGACTTTCTGGCCTATATAGCCCGCGTGAATTCCCGTGGCACAGCGGCTGCTTTTCACATCTCTGACTGTTTAACGATCTGGTTTGCAGTAAAGAGCATTGGACCGCTGGTGAGCGCGAAGTGAGACAGGAGGACGAGATCTCAAGCGCTAACAGGTCAATGCACCTCAAGCCGGAATCCACAACGAAATAATTGTATGTTCATCGCCTCCGTCAAAGACCAATTAACAAGCACAATGCAGTGGGCCGCCAGCGGCTCGAAACTCACATACGTCGCCGCCGGCACGGGCCTGTTCATCGGCCTCGTACTCTTCAAGGTATTCTTCAAGAGTGTGGGCGGCTTCTTCCATAACGTCGGCTTCTCGGTCGGCTCCAGCGGAAACCCCGCGGTCGCCGCGCAACCCGGATTGGGCACATCCAGCCGTGTCAAACTATTCCTGGTGCTGATCGTTCCTCCGGCCTGCGCTTACGTTGCCTATGTCTTCTTCCCGAAATGGTTTCCGACCATTTTCCAATGATTCATTCAGGCGATTGCCAATAACCGAGCGGTCCGCTACCGAATGATCGGCCGGACCTCAGATTGATTCTCTACAAAATGCGCCCCCCACCCCAGGGCGCATTTTTGTTTCTCCTGGCCCAGTTTCATTGGTCAAATCGCCTGCCTCTCCCATTTAACGGTTTTAACCTCTTTGATGCCTTCGAACCCTTTCTTGGAACTGCTCTTCGCCTTGAATACACTCCGCACAGTTGATGCGAAAACGCGCCGCACCTTGCGTCCTGATAACCGCAGCCCTCGTTCTTTCAGCCGCTGTGGCCAGTCCGGCTGACGAGGTCGCGCCGCCAGCCACAACCCCGGCACCGAGAAATTCGCTGTCCGAGTACATCTCCGAATACACTTCCCGCGCCTGGCAAACTGACGAAGGTTTGCCTCACAACCTGGTCCGTGCCATCGCTCAAACGCCGGACGGCTATTTGTGGCTCGGCACCCGTCTAGGTTTGGCCAGGTTCGACGGAATTCATTTTACCTGCTTCGATTCGCGCAACACCCCGGCACTAGGCTCTCCAAACATTTCTGCGTTGGCCGTCGCCCGCGATGGTTCACTTTGGATCGGTACGTATGGCGGAGGATTCGTCCACTTGAAAGACGGCATTTTCTCTCACGTGGGTCGGACCAATGGGCTGGTGGGAGACCAATTGAGTGCGCTCGTGCTGTCCCAGGACGGCTCACTCTGGATCGGCACCACAACCGGTCTGAGCCATTACCAACAGGGGAAATTTACCAATTTTACAAAGGATAATGGGCTGGCCTCTAATATTATCCGTGCTATAGCTGAAGACGAGGAAGGCAATATCTGGATTGCAACGGGTGAAGGCCTGAATCGTTTCAAGAATGGCAAGCTGGAAAACCTTACCACGACCAGCGGCCTGCCTTACAATTCCGTTCGCGCCCTGTATCGCGACAAAGCCGGCAAACTCTGGATCGGCTGGAACAATGGGCTGCTATCTTTCGAAAAAGGCACGTTTTCGCGGCACACGTTCGAAAAGGACCTCTCGGGCAGTTTCGTCAATGCCTTGTGTGAAGACCAGCAAGGTAATATCTGGGTCGGAACTTACAGCGGCCTGAAGCGTTTCCGCGACGGCCAATTCTTCAATGTTCCCAATAGCGAAGGCGTCTCCTTCGATCTGATTAATTCTCTCTTCGAAGATCGCGAGGGCAATGTTTGGGCTGGCTCCAGAGAAGGATTGTCCCGATTAACCCCGAAGCGTTTTTTCACATACACGCGCCAGCAGGGCCTGACTCACAACAACATCATGTCGGTGCTCGAAGATCGCTCCGGCAGCTTCTGGCTCGGCACCTGGGGTGGTGGCTTGAACCAATTGAAAAATGGAAAGGTCACCGTTTATTCCACACAAAACGGTTTTCCGCATGATCTGATTCTTTCCAGTTGCGAAGCACGCGACGGTTCTATTTGGATCGGCGCCGATTTCGACGGTGGACTCACACGCATCAAGGACGGCACAGTGACGCATTTCACCAAACGCGACGGTTTAATTGACGCCGCCATCCGTGTCATCCACGAAGACCGCGACGGGAACCTCTGGCTCGGCACCAGCCGCGGTCTCAGTTGTTTGCGGGATGGGAAATTCACCAACTATTTCGCGCGCGATATCCACGCTGGTAATGCCGTCCTGGCCATTTGCGAAGATCACGAGGGCAAGCTCTGGTTCGGCACCGATGCGGGTCTCAGTTGCTGCAAGAACGGTGAATTCAGCCGCTTCACAACCGCCGTCGACTTATCCTCAACTGTCGTGTTGTCCCTCTACGAGGATGCTGCCCATGATTTATGGATTGGAACTGATGGCGGTCTTGACCGATTGTGCAACGGAATCTTTACTCACTACACCACGAAAGAGGGTTTATTTAACAACGATGTCTTCGAAATCATCGAGGACGATTTTGGCTATCTTTGGATGAGCTGCCTCAAGGGCATCTCGCGCGTCAGCAAGAAGGAACTGGACGGGCTGGATCAGCATCAAATCAAAACCGTTCACGCAGCCTTTTATGGCAAGCTCGACGGCCTTTTGAGCGTCCAATGCAACGGCGTCGCAAAGCCAGCGGGCTGCAAAAGTCGCGATGGGCGAATTTGGTTCCCAACTACAAAAGGAGTGGTTGCGGTCGATCCGCAAATCAAACTCAACCAACTGCAGCCACCCGTTGTCATTGAACGCGTCGTGACCGACAAAGGCTCAGTCGATTTGGCGCTCGAATCGACAGCGCCGCTTCGCCTTCCGCGCGGACGCGGCGACCTGGAAATTCATTACACGGCCCTCAGCCTTCAGACGCCCGAAAAAAACCAATTCAAGTACCTGCTCGAAGGAATCGATTCCGATTGGGTCAACGCCGAGACCCGGCGCATCGCTTACTACAGCCATTTGCGCCCGGGCGCCTATCGTTTTCGCGTCACTGCCTGCAATAACGACGGGCTTTGGAACGAAACCGGCGCTTCGCTCGCGTTCGAGCTTGCGCCCGCCTTTTGGGAGACAGCATCGTTCCGCAGCTTCGCGGTCCTGGCCATTGCCGGCGCTCTGGCCGGTTCCGTCCGCTATGTTTCTGTAAAACGCCTCCGGCGCAAACTCGCTGCCCTCGAACAACAGCATGCCATCGAGAAGGAACGCGCTCGTATCGCCAAAGACATTCACGATGATCTCGGCGCGAGCCTGACTCAAATTACGCTTCTGAGCGATCGTGCCGACGATGAGGCGCCTGACGAACTTCGCGCCAACGCTCGCAAAATCTCGTCGACCGCCCGCGAAATCGCGCAATCACTCGACGAAATCGTTTGGGCCGTCAACCCGCAGCACGACACCGTCGAAGGCCTGGTGGAGTATCTTTCTCAATCTGCCGACGATTTTCTCGAAGACACCACGATACGCTCACGCCTTAAATTGCCAACCGAGCTGCCCCATTGTTCGATTCCAGCGGATGTTCGCCACCAATTCTTCCTCGCCTTCAGAGAAGCGCTCAATAATTCCGTGAAACATGCCCACGCAACCGAACTGCAACTCGAAATTGCTGCCGAACCCACCGAGCTTCAGATCCGAATCGCCGATAACGGAATTGGTTTTGACCCTGCAACTGCTCAAGGCCGCGGAAATGGATTGACCAATATGCGCAAGCGGCTTGAAGGCATCGGCGGCCACTTCGCAATTACCAGCCGCCCCGGCGAGGGCACGAAAATTAACATGTCCATCTCCCTCAACCACAACGGCGGCTAAGGCGAATGTTTGAGAGTCCATGAAATTCTGACAGCCTGTAGCAGCCGAAGTAAGTCCCTATGAATGGGGGTCACCAAAAGCATGAAATCGTCGTTCTCGTCGAAAGCCAACAGAACGGGGATGAGGACGATTTCGACGTTGGAGACGCATTCGATATAAGGCCACTACAGTCCGCCTCCTTACGTCGGCGGCTACTTGTCGGCGGCTACTTCCCTCGTGCTTGCGATTTGATATTTCTTTGGTGTTTGGGATTTTGTCCCTTCCCCACCTTTGTAGGGTGGAACGCGCATTCGCTCTCTGCTATTTTGGCGGCCGGTGCAGACCAAAGTTGCTATTGTTGAAGACGACCCGCGCATTCGCGAAGAACTCGCAAAACTGATCAACCGCGCCGAAAACTTTCGCTGCGTCGGCACCTACGCCAATGCCGAAACTGCTCTCGCCGAAATTCCCGCCCAAAAGCCCGACGTGGTCCTGATGGACATCAATCTCCCGGGAATCTCCGGCATCGAATGCGTGCGGCGATTGAAAGCGGTTTTTCCGGCGGTCCAAATCGTCATGCTGACGGTCTATGACGAAGTCGGCCAGCTTTTCCAATCCTTGATGGCTGGCGCTTGCGGTTATCTGCTCAAACGCACGCCCTCGGACAAATTACTTGAAGCCATCACCGAAGCGCGCATGGGCGGCGCGCCGATGACCCGCAAAATCGCCCGGAAAGTGGTGCAATACTTTCATCAACTTGGCATCGCTTCACCCGAAGCCGCCGTCCTCTCCAAACGCGAACAGGAAACCTTAGCTCTCCTCGCTGAAGGCTTTCGCTATAAAGAGATCGCAGAAAAAATGGGCATCAGTTTCAACACCGTCCGCGAATACGTTCACAGCGTTTACCGCAAGCTCCACGTCACCTCTCGGACCGAAGCCATTATCAAATATCAGCGCAGCGCTGCCACCGCAAATTTGTCTGAACCTCGGACTTAGCTGGGATATTTCAAGTGCGCATGAACTCCTGACAGCCTGTAGCCCGCCGGGATGGAACGCAAAGAAAGCAGAGCAGTGGCAAAAAGATGGATGGCAAAAAAATGGGAAGGAGGGAAACGAGTTTATTCGCCGCATGCCGCTTCCTCCTGGCGCTTTGATTCTGCCAACGAACGGAGGCCAAAGCGGCATAGGGCCGCCGCACTCCAAGAACTTGCGGAGGGAGTGGAGCGCCAACCAGTCGCGACAGCATTTTGGAGTGCGGCAGCCCTATGCCGCTTTCGTAGCTTCCCTCGACACACATTACTACGTTCATCAGGATCATGCTGCTCGGTATTGGAGTTTAGGTTCTCCTGATGTCGGCGGTTACTTCCTTGTGAAATGTCCAAGTGTAGTGTTCCCCACACTTGTGGGGATTGTGCGGATGATCAAGACATGACAGCGTCAAGCAACTCCGGACACGTACCCTTGGTTGATGCAAATCGAAATTGAAAGAGATCGAAGCCTAAGTATCATTGTAACTCGTATGAATCTTGCGAAAAACAAACCCCTCCGCGCCCTTAAATCACCGAAGCTCGTCCTCAGCTTTATATTTGGGCTCATGTGCGCTGACATGGCGGATAGTGCCAGCGCCGTTAACTATTACTTTCACGTCAACGGCACGAGTCCGGGTTTTGGTATAAATGCAAATGACACCTTGTCCTGGGATGATACCGTTTGGACCGGCGATCCCGCCGGATCGCCCACATCAACCTGGGCGGTTGTCTCGACGCTTGTGAGTCCTAACTTTCCGAGGTTCAACAGCACAACCACGCCTTACACAGTCACCATCAACAACACCGAGTACAATGCTGGAATGTTCGGCGCGTCAGCAGTCACGCTGACGATCAATGCCGCTGGCAGCGGCAATCTATACATTGTTCCGAGCGCCACCCTCACTGGAGGGCTTCCCGCTCAAGGGTTCTTCCCGGCCGGCGGGACTGTCATCATCACCTCGCCGATCACGGGTGGCGGCGCGCTTGTTCCGCAGACCTCTGGCGGTGGCACGCTCAAACTGTTTGGGAACAACACCTACACCGGTGGAACCGTACTCAATTCCAGCGCCGTCCTAGTGAATTTCAATAACAACAATTCCTTCGGTACAGGTCCGATAAACATTAACGGAACCACCTTCGCTCCACTCCTCGGCACCGGCGGCGCGACAATTACTCTCGCGAACAATTGGACCAACCTGGCAAACGGCGGCGTCAACTTCGCCGCGGATGCCAATACGCCCGTGGTCCTCACGGGCCTCCTGGCGCTGCAAACTTTCAACCTGAACCTGCGAAATAACGGTGTGGGCAGCTCGCCGCTCACCTGGTCTGGCGTGATCAGCGGCGGCGGGGCCTTAAACCTGACCGCGAACAGCGGCGGGACGATCACCCTAAGCGGCGCCAACACCTACTCTGGCGCGACTACCCTCGGTGTTGGCGGCAACGCCGGCGCGAATGTCACTCTCAATGTTACATCTATCAACAGTGTCTCCAGCGGCAGCCCAAGCGGCAACCTGGGGCACCCCACCACCGTTGCCAACGGCACGATTGGAATGGGAAGCGTCGCAGTTCCGGCCACGCTGATCTATACAGGCCCAGGCGAAACCAGCGACCGCGTCATCAATCTCGCGGGCACGACGGGCGGCGCGACGCTGCAAGCCGACGGTACCGGCGCTTTGGTACTCACCGCCAACAACACCGCCACGGGCGCTGGAGCCAAGACTTTGACTTTGCAAGGCAGCAACACGGGAGCGAACAGCATCGGAAAAATCGTGAACGGGAGCGGCACAACGGCCATCGTCAAGGCCCAGCCAGGCAGTTGGAAGCTTGCTGGCGCGAATACCTATACTGGCGGCACAACAGTCAATGCCGGTACGCTCGAAATCTCTGGCTCCGTCGCAGGAATGGTTACGAACAACTCGGGAGTCCTGACGCTTGACACCATTTCGTCACTGGCTTCGACTACCACTCTCGCTGCATCCTCTGGCACGACAATCAATCTCAATTTCACCGGCACGAACGCCATCAATGGCCTCATAATTGATGGGGTCAGCCAGATTTCCGGAGTATGGGGCCCTCCAGGTTCCGCCGCGCCGAACCAGAATTCGATTTTTGCTGGCACCGGCTATGTAACCATTCTTGGCAAACCTGTAATCGTCCAGCAGCCGGTTTCCGGGAGCGTTTTCCTTGGGGATTTCACCTCGTTTGCGTTTAGTGTTGGCGTTGTCGGCGACCTTTCAACCCTGACTTACCAATGGAAGCTAAATGGGGCGAGCATCCCAGGCGCGACCGACTCAACCTACGCGATCCCGTCTCCGGTCGCTGCCGGCAGCGCTGGTAACTACAGTTGCGCCGTGACAAATGCTTTCGGTTTCGCCATCAGCGCCAGCGCGACGTTATACGTGATGAACACCAACGACTACACTCAGATCGTTCGCGCCGGTTCTCCGATTGCTTACTGGCGGCTGGATGAAACCAACGGCACAACCGCATTTGACGCTGTCGGTCTGCACAACGGATTCTACGTTAACGCGAATCTGAACCAACCCGGGTTCTCGGCCGCAGCGGGCTCTGACCCGGGCGTAGGCTTGCCAGCGAATGGTAGCCAAAAGGGCTACGTAGCCTACAGCAATGCCGCGCCGGATTTTTCATTCCCCGCCATTCCATTCACCCTTGAGGCCTGGGCTTCCTCGACCAACTTCGGTGCCAAACAACGGATAATCTCGACTCTGACCACAAGCGGTCCCGGCGGCTATGGGTTCGGTTTCCGTGATAACCAGACCGTGCAGCTAACCGCGGGTGGGGTCGATGAATTCGACTCGCACATTCCCACACCTCTTGCGGCTGGCGTGTGGTATCACGTTGTTATTAGTTTCGATGGCAACAATTACGTAACCTACCTGAATGGTAATCCGATTGGCACCACTAACGCATCGTTGGGCTTTGCGCTCCCGGCTTCGCTGCAGCAGTTGGCTTTGGGCAACAACCCACTGACCTATCCGTCGGAGCAGCTTTATGGCGGCATTGATGAGGTCGCCATTTACAACTATGCGCTCGATCAGACAACCGTCACCAATCACTATCTGGCCCGCTATTCCGACCTTACCGCACCTACGGTTTCGACACCCGTCGTCACACCGCCGACCAACTATGTTTCCCTCTCGACGACGCTGACGGAAGCAGCCGGAGGCGCCGGGCTTACCTATCAATGGTACAAGGGCGCAGGGACCGGGAGTCCGATTGCAAGCGCTACCGATTCAACTTTGACCATTGGCCCCTTGCAGTTGAGTGATGCAGCGAATTACCACTGCGTCGTAATCGATGTTGGCAGCCATACAGCCGACAGCCCGTTAGCGTTCCTCGCGGTCCTGCCGATTCCAACCAGTGCGTCCGATCTCAACCTGACGAATGGCCTGGTGTTGCACCTGCCCTTTGATAGCGATTACAAGGACATTTCCGGGCGGTCTAACGACGGCGCTGGCGTTGGTTCGCCTACATTGGCAGGCTCCGGGGAAATCGGAACCCATGCCTTGCACTATGGCACCACCAATGGCGTCGCCACCAACTATGTGACGGTCGGCGTTGTGCCGGACCTCCAGTTCGGAGCGAGCACGGATTTCTCGGTGTCCTATTGGGTGCGAGGAACGCTTAATACGAATTTGCCATTCTTTTGCAATTCCACGAACGGACTGGCTGGTATCGTTGCCCAGAATGGCGGCTTTTACTTTGGCCCCAACACTTCCGCCAACGGCGGTTGGGCGGTCGCCCTCGGTAGCGCGGCGCACGAGATGACAACTTCGGGCGGCGACATCATCAACGACGGCAACTGGCACAATCTTGTCCACGTTGCCAACCGAATCGGCAATATGACCACCTATCTGGACGGAACGCAGGTGGATAATCATGCCATCAGCTTTATTACTGACAGCGTCAATACCACCTATCCAGCCAACATCGGGCAGGACGGGACTGGTGCCCAGGTGTTCACGCAGGACCAGGAGGGCGACCTCGACGACCTCGCCGTCTGGACCCGCACGCTGAGTCCGCTGGAAGTCAGCGGTATCTATCTCGCTGGCACCACCAATCACGTCAGCTTTGCGCCCGCGGTCACGAGCGTCGTCCGTGCTGCGCTCCAGATCGTTCAGGTGTCTCCGGGGCAGTATCAGATCGTCTGGACCGGTGGCGGAACACTTCAGGCTTCCGCCGATGTGATCGGCACTTATACCAATATCCCGAGCGCAACTTCGCCATACCCCATCACCACCTCCGCCAGTCCGCAACTGTTCTATCGGTTGATATACTGAGCCGAGTCAGACTGACGACGACGTGTTTTCGCATGATTATATTTATGATAACATTGGAAGTGACTGCATTCCACCCGTCCGGCGGGAGAGGGTTGGCGTAAATAGTGTTATATTCCAACTGTCGACGTTGTATCCAGCGAAGTGAAGTAAGATTGTGCGCGAGTCAACTCAACGGGAATTATACCTAACCAAAGCAAACCCCGCCCGGGGTTTTACTTTGATCGAATTGCTGGTGGTTATTGCTATCATAGCGATTCTTGCTGCGATGCTCCTGCCTGCGTTGGCCAAGGCGAAGGCCAAAGCCCAGCGGATTTACTGCATCAACAACCTCAGGCAGGTCGCCGTTGCCTGTAAGTTGTATGCTGACGACAATAACGGAAGAATAGCTTCAGCTTATCCGACTTATGGCGGATTTACCTCAAGTTGGTGCGGGGGTAATGCTGAAACGGGAGGACTGCCAGGTTCCTATGTGTACGGTGGCGCGGACCCAACCGGAATTCAGGGCGGCACCTTGTGGCCGTACACGAAAGCACTTAAGTTGTATCACTGCCCTGCCGACAATCGCAACGCAGACGCCGGCGGCGTTGCGCCGCAATTCAAAGGCCAGCAAATCCTTCGTAGCATTTCAATGAACTCATACATGGACGGCACCAGCTACGGCGCCACTCCCGACTGGGTCGTGACTAATCCCAATGGCCCCATGGATCCGAATCATCCTGTTTACACCAAAGAAGTTCATATTTCCCAACCCGCAACTACATGGCTCGTCTTGGACGAAGACCCGCAAAGCATCAACGATGCAATGTTTCTGGTGGACGTTGGAGGCAGTGGTCGATTACTCGACCTACCTTCGCGCAATCATGGCTTCGGCTACGGCATCAATTTCAATGACGGCCACGCCGAAATCTACAAACTGATGGATGCCGCCAGCAGAAACTGGACCCCGACCAGCGCACACCCCATGGGCGGATACAACGATTGGGTCAAGCTCCGCGACGTCACTACACATCCCAATTAGGCAGTCCAATTTCCGGTGGCGCGCGCTCTCGCGTGTTCCAACTGGGCTCGCCGGTAGGTTCCTCATTTCGCGAGCGCGATTGAAACCGTCAGTCACATCAGTCTGACGTAAAGCGGCATGGGGCTGCCGCACTCCAAAACCTCGCGGATGGATTGGCTTGCGCGAGAGCGCGCCTGCGTCTCGGAGTTGCGCAGTGCTTTCTTCTCGACTCGCTCCATCGAAGTTCCAAACAATGGCGCAATGCGCAAATGCGTCATTTTCAATCCCACTGCTCGCGGGAACAAAGCCAGGCGCTTTCGCCGCCATCTGGACGCAATCGCAAATGAATGCACGTTGAAAATGACCACCGCTCCGGGCGGCGCCCGCCAACTGGCAAAAGATGCAGTTGCAGAAGGATTCGAAATCATCGTCGCGGGCGGCGGCGATGGCACCGTCAATGAAGTGCTCAACGGCATCGGTGACGTGCCGGATGGATTCGAACGCGCCCGACTGGGCGTGCTGCCCCTCGGAACCGTAAACGTCTTCGCGCGCGAACTGGGCATTCCTGCTAAACTCGAGAGCGCCTGGGAAATCGTGCGTCAGGAGCGCGAATCAAAAATCGATTTGCCCAGGGTCGAATTTGGCGCCAATGGAAATCGGCAGAAGCGCTATTTCGTGCAATTGGCCGGAGCGGGCCTTGACGCCCGCGCGATTGAACTCGTCAAATGGCAGGTGAAAAAACTGGTCGGCCCGCTGGCCTACGTCATGGCCGGCTTCCACGCGTTGCTCGGCCCGCCTTCAAAGATTGGCGTTACGGGCGGAAAGCATTCCTCGGTGGGCGGCCTGGTCATGATTGGCAACGGCCGGCTATATGGTGGCGAGTTCCGCCTTTTTCCCAAGGCCGACTTGCGCGATGGCCTGCTGGAAATCTGCGTGCTGCCGCGCGTCAACTGGCTGACCCTCGCTCGTTGCAGTCCTGAGTTGATCCTGCGAGGCGTCCTTCCGGCATCGTCCCATGAATTATTCCAGGCCGAATCGGTAACGCTGACCAGCGAAACTCCTACTCCCGTTCAAATTGACGGAGAACTGATTGGCCACCTTCCCGCGACGTTTTCGTTGGAGCGAACACGATTGCGCGTGATCGCCCCGAAACTTCAGATCTGATAGTTGGCGTCCAATCCGAACAGTCCAGTCGAGCCGTTTCCGTTCAGGACACGCTCGATCATTGCAACCAGCACGCCTGGCTCGATGGGTTTATTGAACAACCCGGCTGCACCACAGGCCAGGGCGCGTTCGCGGTAGGCGCCCGGATCGTTGCCGGTCATAAATACGATGGGCACCTTTCCAACCTTCTCAATTCCCCGCAGCCAGCGCATCAGCAGAAACCCGTCCCACGGAACACCGCCGCCATGAGCGATGTCAGGCGGGAAATTAATGTCCAACAACACAAGGTCTGGCTTTTCCTCTCGAAGTGCACGCAGGGCGTCCGCTCCGTCCACTGCGGTGGCCACAGCGTAACCGGCGGATTCGAGTTTAAGTGTCAAGGCTTTGAGAATGACAGCGTCGTCATCTACAATCAGAATTTTCCGACGCTCGCTGAGGTCTTGCATCTGGCGGGATTCCGCTAACGCAGGTGTTCGTCCTCGGGATGGTGACGACAGGATACTCCGGATGAACATTCCCGGTCCGGTGGGCCTAAACAAACTTTTCATAACTTTTACCTCTTCCAATTTTTGCTGGTGAAATCAGGTTCTTCCGAACGTCCAAAGGATATGCCGGAGCTTAATCTGCCGCAACCGGGGCACCCCCGGTTGTGCTCCCGGTCACTTTCCGGAAAGCAGGCAGGTAAAATGAGGGCTAACGCCAACGCACTCGATGCCGGTTTTCCTTGCGAAATCCGCCCTCTCGCGTTACATACCGATAGAGTCATTGTTCACTTGCACTTGTATATGAGCGATTCCAACAAGCCGCTGGCTGGCCTCGAAGAATGGGAAGATTTCCTGAAAGAACGTTATCCCGAGCCCCAAACTGCCACCGCCGACAAGCCATTCCGCGCAACCGACGACGAAAAGAAAAAGGAACAATTTCGTAATTACGAGGCCGATGCTCGCCCATCCGTGCGGGAGTTCTATCGCCTGAATCATGGCCACCAAACCTATGAGTTCGTCCAAACGAAACGCAAAGAGTTCCTCGCCCTCAACCGCCGCCAAATGAGCGTATGGGAAGCGCTCGAATACCTCAATACGCTGGTCGATGACAGCGATCCCGACACCGACCTTTCCCAACTTGACCATCTATTGCAAACCGCCGAACCAATTCGGCGCGATGGCCATCCCCGTTGGTTCATTCTGACCGGTCTAATCCACGATCTCGGCAAAATCCTTTGCCTGTATGGCGAGCCTCAATGGGCTGTGGTTGGAGATACGTTTCCCGTCGCTTGCGCCTGGTCGGACCGCATTGTTTTTCATCAATTCTTTTCCGATAACCCGGACTGCAAAAACTCCCGTTATCAAACACGGCTCGGCATCTATAATGAAGGAAACGGCCTGGATAACGTTTTTCTGTCCTGGGGCCATGACGAGTACCTTTATCATGTCGTCAAAGATTACCTGCCGGCCGAAGCGCTCTACATGATTCGCTATCACTCCTTCTACCCCGCGCATCGCGATGGCGAATACGATTACCTCATGAACGAGCGCGATCGCGAAATGTTCAAATGGGTCCGCGCCTTCAACCCGTACGACCTTTACACCAAGAGCCACCAGCGTCCTAACCTCAAGGAACTTCGCCCGTTTTACGACGACCTCATTGGCGAATACTTTCCCTCGAAGCTACGCTGGTAACCGATTGGCCATTCCGGCAGGGTGGGCGGGTCGGCGAGCTGCCATTGCTACTTCTCGCCAAGCTCGCGAATGTAAATATTCTTAAACCACAGCGGCCCGCCGTGATTTTGCAATTCAATTTGGCCGCTGGGATATATCGGCTTGTCGCGCTCCCAATAATTTTCCAGCGTCGTGTCGCGGACGACTAATTCCCCATTCAGAAACACGTGCACCTTCTCGCCGACCATCACAATGCGGAAGCGGTTCCATTCTCCGACTGGATGATCCGCAAACATCAAGGGATGTCTGGGATTCTTCTCGTTGTTATAAAGGCCGCCTGACCCATCAGGCGGATTAAACTGCCCCGGGCTATTCGGTTCCCAAATCTGAACTTGCGGCGAGCCGCGCACGTAAATACCGCTGTCTCCTTTTGGTGGAATTTTCCAATCGATTAACATCTCGAAATTCCCATAATCCTTGCTGGCGCACAGGCTGACTCCCTTGCCATCAAAAACAATCTCTCCCTTTTCAGCCCTCCAATGCTCGCGCATTCGCTCATCAGCCTTGGCCTGCGCCCCAGAGAACTCCGGAGCCGAAAGTTTGGCCCGTTTCGACGGATTATCATTCGGGGTTGCCAGCAATCCTTTCCATCCCGTCAGATTTTTCCCGTTGAACAACGCTACAAAACCCTCCGGCGGGGTGTTCTCCTTTTCTTTCGCCGGCAATTCTTTAATCCGAATATTGCGGAACTCCACGTAATCATCGTGCCCGAGAAAACCAACATGGCCGCGTTCCCGGAAAATTCCAGGATGCTTCTCAATCGTTTGGGGAGCATGCACATCGTTCAGGTCCGCATCCACAATCGTTCGGCCGTTCAGGACTACTTTAATCTTGCGGCCTTTCGCGGTAATTTCGTAATCGTTCCACTCTCCGATTTTTGCAGTACCGTTCTTTGTCGGAACAACATTGTAAATCGAACCATTGAATTGCCACGGTTTGATGGTCGCGTGCTTCGGCGCTTTGTCATCGAGAACCTGGATCTCCATTCCGTTATAGGCCGCATCTCCATCGAATGGCGCGCGAATGCCAACGCCATTATTCCCGCCGGGCTCAAGCTTGAATTGCAGTCGCAAAACAAAATCCGAAAACTCCTTTTCCGTGAACAGGTTTCCGCCGCCGCCGCGAGCGCAGTAAATCACACCATTCGTCACGCCGTAACCCGCGCCGCTTTTGCCTCTCAAGGTCCAACCTTCGAGACTCTGGCCGTCAAAGAGCGAAACGAATCCCGACTCGGCCTGCGCGCCGGCGCAGATGGCGACAAAAGAAAGCAGTATGATACCGAAGCGCGTTTTAGTCATGGCGGTTAGTGTAAGGACACATCTTCAATTGGCTAGTCTGGAAATACAAAGGCCGCGCTACTGCAGCGCGGCCTGGAAAAACTCCGGAGGGAGAGAATTATTCTTTCTTCTCGCTATCTTTCTTCTTGCCTCCGCGAGCCGGACGCATTTCTTCATACTTCGTGTATTGATCAGGCGTCAGAATCTCTTTCATCTTCTTCCCTTCATCGGCCATGATCGTGCGTATTTTTTCACCCCGCTCTTCCTGCGGAGCACTGCGCGCTTCCTGCATTTTTGTCTGCGTATCTTCCAGCGCAGCCTTCACCTTGGGCTTTTGTTCATCCGTCAGTGTCAATTTGTCGGTCATCGCCTGCAGGCGTTCTTCGGCTGACATCCTGCCGCGTTTCCCACCTTTGCCATCTTTGCCGTCTTTATTGTCCTGCGCCATCACTGCCGTGCCGCAGGCGAGCAGAACGCCCAGCGCCATTGCTCCGATTAAACCGAATTTATTTGTTCTCATTGTCTCCTCTGTTTTTGGTTTGGTTTGTACAGTATAATTGGCCGGACATTCATTCGGCCAACTTATTCTCGCTTACACCACTATCAGACGCTTGTCCACACTTTAGGTTACGTCAAATCCGTATCTATCGTAATTGCAATAGCTTACGATCATATGCTATCGCACGGTAAATGCAATCGTCGGTAGATCTTCCTTTGCGTCCGCAATCCGCTGCCGCACTAAACCGGCAACATGATACTCACCGTCGTCCCCTCTCCGACCCTTGAGCGAATCTTGATCTTCCCGTGATGCGTCTCAACGACGCGAGCCACAATTGCCAACCCCAAGCCCGTTCCCTTGATCTTGGTTGTTCTTAACACGGAGCGGAAAGCTCGGCTTCTTTGTTCCTCATTCATCCCCTGCCCCGTGTCGCTAAACTCAACCGCAACATACATTGGTTTTGCAGCTCGGCGCGGCAGAAACACAGCTCTTGATGTTACCGTAAGCGTTCCTCCGCGAGGCATCGCTTCGGTGGCATTGAGCAACACATTTAGAAACGCCTGCTCCAACTGCGCCGCTTCTCCCATCACCATCGGCAATCGTGGCGCAAGCCGGCGGACCATTTGAATGTTCTGATTCTTCAGCTTATGCCGCACCAGCAACCCGAGCTCATCAATGATTTCATTCAGGCTTACAGGCGCTAAATCCGGCTCGGTTGTTCGCGCAAAATCGAGAATTTGCTCCACGATTTTGTTCAAGTGATCAATTTTTTCGCCGATGATCCGCGCATCCTTGTCCCGGGGATCATCCGCCGGAAATTTCAGATCCAGCGAGTGATACAACATCTTCATTACCGTCAACGGATTTCGGATCTCATGTGCCACCTCCGCTGCCAGCAACCCCAATGCAGAGAGCTTTTCATTCTGCCGCAGTTGTTCCTCCACATCCACCACCCGCTCGTAGAGCCGCGCCTTTTCAATCGCAATCGCTGACAGCTCGGCCAGCGCCGAGAGAATCCGAATCTCTTCATTCGAAAAACTGTAGGGTAGCCCCGTGTAAACGCTCATCGCTCCAATGGCCTCACCGGCAAAAATCAACGGGACGCTCAGCAACGCCACCAAACCTTCCTGGCGCGCAATTTCAACACTTTGGTACCGGGTCGAAAGTTGCACATTCTCAACCTGGATCGGCTTCTTCCGTCGCACCACGATCCCAAGCAGACTTTCCTCAACGCTCAGCCGCGGCTGGCTTAAATACGCTTCGCTCGCGCCGTAACTCGCGCGCTGGTCAAGAAACTGCCGGGTCTCATCCAGCAGTTTGACTGAACACAATTTCGCGCGCATCAGCGCCGACGCTTCACGCGTAATCACTTTCAATGCGTCGTCCAGATTCAGCGTTGAATTAATTGTCTGGCTGACGCTGGCCAATGATTGAAAAAGTCCAGCCTTGAGCCGCAATTGTTCGTACAACCACGTATTGCGGATAACCTTGGAAGCCTCGACCGACAGCGCCTCAAGCAACTCCTCGTCCTCAGCGCTAAAAGCATCGCGGCGTTCAGAATCCACATTGAGCACGCCTCTTACTTCGCCATTGACCTCGAGTGGCACGGCCAATTCCGACCGCACGTCCGGCCGAATCATGACATAGCGCGGATCACGACTCACATCTCCAACACGGGCAGCTTTTCCCGCCCGCGCCACCCATCCCGTAATCCCTTCACCGACGCGTAATTTCAACTCAATCGCTTTGTCGGGCAGCCCTTTCGAAGCCAAAATCTCAAGGAACCCCGTGGTCGGATTAATCAGCACCGCCGAGCCGCTTGAAGCCCGCATCAGCCGCACCGCTTCAGCCAGAATCAACCGAAGCGCTTCCTGCGAATCCAACGTCGAATGGATGACATTCCCGACCTGGTACAACGAATTCAGCCGCTCATACCGCGCCTTTAATTCTGTTAACTCGTCTGTCATTCAATACATTCGTTGCGATTATTGCTTTCTGTTCTCACGCGTCACGCATCATCTCACCCGCGCCGTCATCCACAGTCCTGCCATCCCGAAAACCAGATTTGGCAGCCACGCCGCCAGCCACGGCGGCATATAGCCGGCGCTCCCAAACGTCAAACATAACGGCTGCAGAAAATAATAAACGAGGCAAATCACAATACTGCTCGCCACACCTACAAACACATTCCTACGGCCTCCTCCCGCCCCAAACGGAATCGCAATCAATACCGCCACCAAACAGGTCCACGGCGCCGCGAGCCGCCCATATAACTTTGTGTAAAGCTCGTTCTGCCGCTGCGGCTGCGGATGCAAACTCAGGTAGCTGAGAATCTCGCGAATGGATAATTCCGGCAGCTTGGTCGAGTGCGAAGAGGCCCGGTCGGCGCCGCTGATCTTAATCTCACTTTTGATTTCATCCGGCGTCTCTGTGAATTCAGGGAATGCCATCCTATTCGTTTGAACTGACGGCAATGGCAGCGCGCCCGTTTCCGGCAATTCGTTGTACTCCATCACGTTATAAAACATCCAGAGATCATTCGTCCGCACCGCGCGGTCAGCAATCAGCCATCGGCTCGAACCATCCGACAGTTTCCAATTCACATTCACCTTGGTCATCTCTGCCGTGTCCGTATTGTAAATTCCGATGAGCCATTTGCGCTCATCACGCGAGTTCGTGAAGCCAAGATTTCCCACTTGATTCGGGCGCAGCGACCCCGCCGTTTTCGGCGCTCGCCGATTCATAATTTTATCCGCTGCCTCGCTGCTGTCCGGTACTACCAACTCATTCAGCGCAAACAATCCGACGCTCGCAACAAATCCAACCGTGAAATAAGGCAGACACAGCCGCCACAAACTGACTCCAGCCGCGCGGATCGCTGTGATTTCGTGGTGTCGCGCGTGATTCGTCAGCGTATAGAGCAACGCGAGTAAAACCGTTATTGGCAAAATTATTGCCAGCGTCTCCGGCATGTTTACCAGGTAGTACTCCGCAATGTCTCCGCCATGAAGCTTCCTGCTTTGAAAAGTGTTTAGCTCCGCAAATAAATCGAAGAAAATCCAAAGCGTAAGAAAACCGCACAAGCAATAGCCGAGCGGGATGAGAAATTCACGCAACAGATACCGGTCCAACAACCGCATTCCGCCAGAGCGTAGTTACGGCGACACCGCTAAGCAAGCCGGGCCGGTATTCCTGCACACTTCCTCTATATCACTTGCGTTCCTGTGACGTACTTTTGTCCTTTTTATCCCTTCGGCCCAGGCTGGCGAGGGGCTCAGAACCTTTCCCAAGCCCCACGCATTTCACCCCATTCAGAGTCCCAGCTTATGTGCGAACTCTCCACCGGTCACTCGCAAGCACGAAGGCGGCGAATCCACGCCGCTGATTTCGCAACTATCAGCGAACGTCTTCCCGCCTGACGGACATACCACCGCGCGCTTCATATAGACTTTGATGTCACCATATATCACCGGCTGCCCGGCCTGTTTCCTGCACTCGGTCGCCCACTGCTCAATTGCGCCGTCGATGCATTGCAGATTGCTGATGCATGTGCGCATTTGCGCGGTCTGACGCGCCCGCCCATAGGCCGGAATCGCGATTGAAGCCAGCAATCCTATGATCGCCATTACAATCATGATTTCCACCAGGGTGAACCCTCCTTGGTTGTGTTGTTTGTTCTTCATACTGACCTTTCTGTAGCGCGGCGTGAACAAAGCAACAGGCGGGTTATGTATTAATGCGATGCGTTCACGCATTGCCTGTTGCTAACCGCTTACACGATCAAACAACGCGAATAGAAGTTGGTTGCGGCCAGGGGAAAAGCGCCAAGCTCCACTACCAAAGCTCGATTTGGAATAACCCGTATCTCGCCCCTTTGGGGCTCGCCCAATTGTGTGGCTTTCTATTCCCAGCCCGTTGGGCTGGGCTGAGGGATATTGCGCCGTTGGCGCAAGGAATTTGAAATGTTCTGATCGAGTATGGTTAGGCTTTTCGCTGCCATTCCCCTGAGGAACTCAAAAAACGATTGGCTTTGGACCTTCTCTGGGGTTTGGAGCTTGGCGCCTGGGATTTTCTTGGGGTTTGGATTTTGGGATTTGGAGCTTTAAACCGCCACCGCCTCTTCCTTCACAATCCAGTCATACCCCTTCTCTTCCAAATCCAACGCAAGCTGCTTATCTCCCGTGCGCACAATTCGCCCATCCACCAACACATGCACAAAGTCCGGCACGATATAATTCAACAATCGCTGATAATGCGTAATCACCAACTGCGCATTGTCATCCCGCCGCAGCTTGTTCACGCCCTGCGAAACAATTTTCAACGCGTCGATGTCCAGACCCGAATCCGTCTCATCCAAAACCGCTAGTCGCGGCTCCAGCACAGCCATCTGAAAAATCTCGTTCCGCTTCTTCTCGCCGCCCGAAAATCCTTCATTCACCGAACGGCGAAGCAGGTCCTCATTTAACTCAAGCAGTTTGATCCTGTCTTTGACGTAAGTCAGAAATTCCATCGCATCCAATTCTGGCTGGCTATTGTGTTTGCGAATCTCATTCAACGCCGATTTCAAAAAATACGTGCTGTTTACACCCGGAATCTCGACCGGATATTGAAACGCGAGGAACAGCCCCTCTCGCGCTCGCTCTTCCGGGTCCATATCCAGCAAATCCTGTCCATCGTAAAGCACCTGGCCCGAGGCCACGTCGTAGCCCTCGCGTCCGGCCAAAATCGCAGCCAGTGTGCTTTTGCCGCTGCCGTTCGGCCCCATGATCGCGTGGACTTCTCCCTCATTAATCGTGAGATCTATCCCCTTCAAAATTTGCTTCCCCTCAACACCAGCGTTGAGGTCTTTAATTTCTAGAATTGGTTTATTCATTGCATGCATTTCCTCGATTCTTAATAAAGCATCGGTTCATCCCGCGCTCCGTGCCAGATCCGCAGCAGATAAACTGCTTTTTCGTGGTCTAGCACTTCATAAAAAATTCTGTAGTTGCCATAAACAATCTCGCGAATCCGACCACTCGAGCGCCGCGGATACGCGGGCCTATCAATGGAAACGTCTCAAGCAGCTTCACATGTTCCAAAATTCCACGTCCGACTTTTTCCGCTGCGTTAGGTTTGTCACGAGCAATATAATCGCAGATTTCCTTCAGGTCGTTGATTGCTGAGTCCGACCAAATTACTTTGAAATCCATTCCTCAAACATCTTCTCAACTTGAGCATGGCTTTTCACTCGTCCGGATCGCACGTCCTCTTTTCCTTTTCGAATTGCGGCCATGATTTGCAATTCTTCCGCAATCTCCTCCATCGACGCATTCTCGGGAAGATTATTAATCGTTTCGATAGCGACTTGCTTATCTTTCATATACTTTTCGAGACATCATCCCACACTGCCTTCAAGGCTCACTCCCAGTAACTTCTGAGCTTCCACGGCAAACTCCATCGGCAATTCGCGGAAAACTTCTTTGCAGAACCCATTCACAATCATGTTGACGGCGTCCTGCGTCGCCAAGCCGCGCTGATTGCAATAGAAAATCTGATCCTCACCAATCTTCGACGTGGATGCCTCATGCTCAACTTGCGATGACGTGTTCTTAACCTCGATATACGGAAACGTATGCGCACCGCACTTGTTCCCCAGCAACAGCGAATCGCACTGCGAAAAATTCCGCGCATTCGTCGCGCTCTTCTGAATCTTCACCAGCCCGCGATAACTGTTCTGCCCATGCCCGGCCGAAATACCTTTCGAAACAATCGTGCTCTTCGTGTTTTTTCCGACGTGCACCATCTTCGTTCCCGTATCCGCCTGTTGATAATTGTTCGTGACCGCGACGGAATAGAATTCACCAACGGAATTATCCCCCAGCAAAATACAACTTGGATACTTCCAGGTAATCGCCGAGCCAGTTTCCACCTGAGTCCACGAAATCTTCGAGTTCCGGCCTTTGCACATCCCGCGTTTCGTCACAAAATTATAAATCCCGCCGCGCCCGTTTTCGTCGCCCGGATACCAATTCTGCACCGTCGAATACTTGATTTGCGCATTGTCCATCGCAATCAATTCCACCACCGCGGCGTGCAACTGATGCTCATCGCGCATCGGCGCAGTGCACCCTTCCAGATAGCTCACCGAGCTCCCTTCTTCCGCAACGATCAAGGTCCGCTCGAATTGCCCCGTATTCGCCGCATTGATTCGGAAATACGTCGAAAGCTCCATCGGACAACGAACCCCTTTCGGTATGTAACAAAATGATCCATCGCTAAATACCGCCGAGTTTAGCGCCGCGAAGTAGTTATCCGTATACGGCACCACCGTCCCGAGATATTTCTTCACCAAATCCGGGTGGTTCTGAACTGCTTCCGTAAACGAGCAGAAAATAATCCCCTTCTCGCCCAGTTGCTTCTGAAAAGTGGTGCCAACCGATACGCTATCAAACACTGCATCCACAGCCACACCAGCCAGCCGTTCGCGTTCCTTCAAAGGAATCCCCAACTTTTCGTAAGTCTCCAACAGCTTTGGATCGACCTCGTCAAGGCTCTTCGGGCCGTCACCCTTCTTCTTCGGCGCGGAATAATAGACCGCCTTCTGATACTCGATGGGTGCATAATGCACATGCGGCCACGTCGGCTCCTTCATCGTCAGCCAATGCCGATACGCCTTCAGCCGCCATTCCAACATGAACTCCGGCTCATTCTTCTTCTTGGAAATCAGCCGGACAATGTCCTCGTTCAAGCCGGGCGGCGCGGAATCCGCCTCCACGTCGGTGTAAAAGCCGTACTTATATTCCTGTTTGACCAGTCCTTCGATTGTCTCTGTCGCTGTGCTCATCTTATCTAAAATCTGGTTCAGTTCTGCTGGCCGCCATTCCTGCGACCGCTTTCTTCCTATTTAACTCGCCCCTTGCCACACTCCGGGCATCTCCCATGAATCGCTATATCGTATCGGTCCGCCTCAAATCCTCTCGGCAGCGTCACCGCCGCCTCGCTGGCCAAATCAATATCAAAAACCGTATCGCAGCTATCGCAATAAAAGTGGCAATGCTCCCGCATATTCGGACAAAATCTCGCCGCCCCGCGCTCCAACGCAACCTGCCGCACAACCCCACATTTCACCAGGGCCGTCAGACAATTATATACCGTTGCCATCGAAATCTGCGGCATTTTTTGCTTCGCCCGAATAAAGACTTCCTCCGCCGTCGGATGATCCCGCTTCTGCACCAACACTTCATAGACCTGCTGGCGCTGCGGCGTAAACCGAAACCCACCGGTCGCCAGCCGCTCGTTCAGAGGGCTCTCGATTTTTCTCTTTGCAACAGGCGTCATTAACCCTACAAATCTAGCCGCTCTACGGGCCTTGTCAATATTTGGAATAATTCTAAGTCTCAATGTCTCTGTTCGTAATCCTCCTCGCCCATCCCGTTCCCAATCACCAATTGTCAAAACGAAAAGGCGCGGACTTTCGTCCGCGCCCTGCTTCCGCTTACCCCCGAGCGCCTCTACTACACGTCATAGTAGAGGAACGACATTTCTGCTTTTAGCAGTGCCCCTGCCAGCTTTAATGAAATCTTTTCACCTAACCCATGAATCCGATTCCATAATCGCCACTCCCCCACAACAGCCGCTCTCCAAACCAGCTCCGTAAGTTCGAATTGCTTGCCAAATTACTTGAAAAAGCGCCTCCTTCTTTCTTCACCCGCCCGCATTGGCCACTATTTCGCTGGCTAACTTCGCCCGCCGTGGCGAAATTTAGATTCACCAGATTGAGATTTCGGATTTCACCCGTCATTGCTTTTCACATCATTTTGTGAAATTTTCGCTCCATGCGTAAACCCGGTTTCGGTGAAGCCAATATAGGAGCACTCACCGGCGCCGTCATCGGCGCTATCGGCGGTCTCTTCGCGATCGGCATTGGACCCGCCATCGCCGGAAAAAATATCCGCTTCCTCGTCGGCACGCCGATCCTCGCAATTATCAGCCTTCTCCTTTGCGGCCCGCTGGGCTGGCTGATCGGCGGCCAAATTGGCCCCCGCTTGCGCGATAAATTCAAAACTCAACGCGCCGAAACCATCGGCGGGATCATCGGCGGTCTCATTCCGGTCGTTCTGGTCGCCCTCTGGGGCTGGTATATGATCTCGCACTAGCCATTTCATCCCATGTTAATCCGATTTTGGTCGACCTTAGTCTCCGTGAAGTCGAAAGTTCCCTAACCCTGCAAATGCCATCCCCCGATCTCAATCTCCGGCCCCCGTTTGATCCTCTCCTTCAACAAATCGCCGACTACAGCATTTCCCTGCAAATCAACAGCGCCGGAGCCTACGAAACCGCCCGCTACTGCCTGATGGATTCCCTCGGCTGCGCCCTTCTCGCCCTCAATTATCCAGCTTGCACAAAACTTCTCGGCCCAATTGTCCCCGGAACGGTCGTTCCCAACGGCAGCCGCGTGCCGGGCACAAACTACGAACTCGATCCGGTTGCCGCCGCATTCAATATCGGCGCCTTAGTTCGTTGGCTTGATTTCAACGACACCTGGCTCGCCGCCGAATGGGGCCATCCCTCAGATAACCTGGGCGCAATCCTTGCGGTCGCTGACTTTGCCAGCCGGAGAAATGTTGCCGAGGAAAAGCAGTCCTACATCGTACGCGATTTACTCACGGCGATGATTCAGGCTCACGAAATCCAGGGAATTCTAGCTTTGGAAAATGCTTTTAATCGCGTTGGCCTGGATCACGTATTGCTTGTGCGGGTCGCGTCAACTGCGATCACGACCCGACTCCTGGGTGGCACACGCGACCAAATCGTCAATGCCGTCTCAAATGCCTGGCTGGATGGCGGCGCATTGCGCACCTATCGGCACGCTCCGAACACCGGCTCCCGAAAATCCTGGGCGGCTGGCGACGCGACCAGCCGTGCCGTGCTGCACGCTTTTATGGCTGTGAAAGGTGAACTGGGCTACCCATCTGCACTGTCGGCGAAAACGTGGGGATTTTGCGATGTGTTGTTCAAGGGGCAGCCGCTTCGCCTCGCGAGGCCATTCGGCTCGTACGTGATGGAAAACATCCTCTTCAAAATTGCGTTCCCGGCCGAGTTTCATGCCCAAACAGCAGTCGAAGCCGCCATAAGACTGCATCCGGAAATCCGCGACCGGCTGGAGAGAATTCGGGAAGTTGTCATCACCACACAAGAATCCGCTGCCCGAATCATTGACAAAAAGGGCCCGCTCCACAATCCAGCCGACCGTGATCATTGCCTCCAATACATGACCGCCATTGGCCTGCTCTTTGGCGCGTTAACAGCCGATCATTACGAAGACGAAACGGCAAAGGACCCGCGGATTGATTCGCTTCGAGCGAAGATGACAGTGCGCGTAGACCCGCGCTACAGTCGCGAATATCTCGAACCCGATAAGCGTTCCATCGCCAATGCGGTGCAGGTATTCTTCTCGGATGGAACGGCCACCCAAAAAGTTGAAGTCGAATATCCAATCGGCCATCGTCGACGTCGGGCTGAGGGAATCCCGCTTCTAGTGAGAAAATTCAAGGAAAACATCGCCACTCGTTTCGAGCCGATACGGTGCGAAAGAATTTTGCAGTTGTTTGACGACGTCAAGCGCCTGGAACAAACGCCTGTCGATGAGTTCGTCGGCTATTTCGTAGCCGCGTGATTAGGTCACGCCATCTGAAAAGATACTTGCCTCGCAACTCGTCCTCTAAATGCAAAGGTGAAATATTCTCTCGCCAGAGTTACTTACCAGAGCGAAGGGCCAGGTCAGGGCTGTTTAACTTGAATGTAGGAGGGTCACTGATAAGCTCAACGGATATTCTGATGAAGCAAATTCAGAAAGTTTCAGTCTGCGGCCTGGGCAAGTTGGGCGCGTGCATTGCGGCGACGATGGCTGCGCGCGGACTGGATGTGCTCGGTGTGGATATAGACCCGGAAAAGGTGCGGCGCGTGAACGAGGGGCTGCCGCCAGTGGACGAGCCGTTGCTGGCTGAGACCATTGCCGCGGGGAAGGGACGTCTGCGGGCGACGCTGGATCATCGGGAGGCGGTCGGGACTGACGTTTCGTTTTTCATTCCGCCATCGCCAAGTTTGCCGGACGGAAGTTTCTCGACGGAATTTTTGTTGCGCGCGATGCAGCCGATTGCGGCAGCGGTGCGGGAGGCAGGCAAGAAAGGGCATTTATTCGTTTGCAGTTCGACGACGACGCCAGGCGCGATGGACCAGGTTCTCATTCCGATGTTGGAGCGAGAGATTGGCGGCGCCTGCGGACGGGATTTCGGGGCGTGTTACAATCCGGAGTTCATTGCGTTGGGGAATGTGATCAACGGATTGCTCGAGCCGGACCTGGTGTTGATTGGAGAATCGGACTCGGAAAGCGGCGCAGCCCTGGAAGGGCTTTACAAGAATTACAATCGCAATTCACCGCGGCTGGCGCGGATGTCGATCATCAGCGCGGAGTTGACCAAGATTTCGGTGAACAGCTTCATCACGATGAAGATCAGTTTTACAAATCAGTTGCGAATGATCGCCGAGCAGTTTCCAAAGGCGGATATTCACATGATTCTCGACGCAATCGGTAGTGACAGCCGGATTGGGCAGAAGTATCTAAAGGCCGGGTTGAGCTTTGGCGGGCCCTGTTTTCCGCGAGACAATCGATTGCTGGCTTACACTGCGAAACAGTCGGGCGTTGAAGCACCACTCGCTGAGGCGACGGATAAGGTGAATCAAGAGACCAATTTGGATCTGTTGAAGAAGGTGCAGGCAGTAGTGAATCCGAAGGATACGATTGCGGTATTGGGATTGGCGTACAAGCCGGACACCTATATCACTGAGGAATCGGCGGGATTGTTTCTAGCGCAACAGCTCAAAAGGCATGGCTACCGCGTGCTGGTCCATGATTATGGAGCGAAGCCGGGCAACGCGCCCGCGCTGCACGAGTTCGAATATGTTGATAACGCGGCGAGCTTTGAGAAGCGAGACGACATCAAGGTTGCAGTGATCTGTTGCCCGTGGCCGCAGTATCGGTCGGTCCAGTTTGCGAAGGGAACGAAGGTGTTTACGCCGTGGAAGTTGTAGCGATGAACGAAGGGACGCGAAAAACGGTTTGGTGGGTTTGGGGAGGGTTGTTGCTGCTGGTGACGATACTCCTGGTGGGGCTGCTGCTGCAGATTCGGTCACGCGCGATCACCCGCGTGGCGTTGCCGGTGTACGGGCAGGTCGCGGATTTTGCGCTGACGAATCAGAATGGACAGGCGGTTTCGCTGGCGGATTTGCGCGGGCATGTCTGGGTGGCGGACATCATTTTCACGAGATGCCCGGGGCCGTGCCTTAAGATGACGCGGCAAATGAAGGAGTTGGAGCAGGCATTACCAGAAGGCAGCGAATGCAAACTGATCACGCTGACGACTGACCCTGAATACGACGTGCCCGCAATTCTGAAGACGTATTGCGAACGGTTTAGCGCGGACTTGAATCGATGGACATTTCTAACGGGGACCAAACCGGAGATTCGGAAGCTCGGAATCGACTCGTTGAAATTAACGGCTATCGAAAAGACACCTGAGGAACGCGAAGAGTCCAACGACCTTTTCATTCACAGCACGATTTTCGTTTTGGTGGATCGCAACGCGCAATTACGAGGCGTGTTCGAAACGATGGGCGAGGGAATTGATCCGAATCAGGTGCAGGCAAAGATTTTAGCGAGCGTCAATCAACTGGAGAAAGAGAAATGAGCTTTTCGGATCTGCCTGCTGTCAACGCGACGCTGAATGGTTTGAGCGCAGTGCTGCTGGCGTTTGGTTATTATTTTATTCGGCGCAGAAATCAGGCTGCCCACATGAAGTGCATGATCGCGGCGTTTGTGACGTCGACGATTTTCCTGGCCTGTTATCTGACATATCACTTCAAGGCGGGCCGGACGGTCTTCAAAAACCCGGAATGGTTCCGACCGATCTATCTTACACTTCTTTTCACGCATACCATACTGGCGGTCACCATTGTGCCAATGGTGCTGATAACGCTAAACCGCGCGCTCAAGTTGCGCTTTGAAAGGCATAAAATGATCGCGCGCTGGACGTGGCCGTTGTGGATGTATGTGTCGGTAACGGGCGTCATCATATATTGGTTGCTTTACATCAAATTTCCGCAGACGCAGTGAATTGCGTCCCGCCAGATTAGGGAAGCAACTTTCCCACGAGGGCGCTGATGGTTTTGCCTTCGGCGCGGCCGGCGGCTTTGGCCTGCACCGCTTTAATGACCGGGCCCATTTCCTTCTTGCTGGTCGCGCCGAGTTCCTGAATGGCGGCTTTGACGAGTTGTTCCAGTTCTTCCGGTGAGAGCGCTTTGGGCAGGAAGGTTTCGAGCACGGTGATTTCCTTTTTCTCTTTCTCTGCCAATTCAGGACGACCGCCTTTTTCGAATTGTTCGATCGAATCGCGGTGTTTCTTCACTTCCTTTTGAACCACGGCGATGAAGTCTGGCTCTGACAGAGTGTCGGTCTTCTTTTCAATCTGAGCATAGCCGACCGACGATTTAAGCATTCGCAAAGCGGAGAGGCGGTCCGCATCTTTGGCGAGCATTGCTGACTTGATTTCCTGGACCAAACGCTCTTGAGAACTCATCGGCGAAATATGAGGGCGAATGCGGCGATAGTCAACGGGATGGAGTCGGGCGTGATTGAAGCCGTCAGGAAGGACCGCGGCGGCGGCTCGCGGGGACGCTCGCCCTGCCGGCATTTCATTCCTTGTCACGACTGAGTCTATGCGCCACAACCTTGGCATGTCATCGGTCGCCAATGTGACGATTCATGCCAGCCAGTTCCCTGAGAATGTGCGTCGGGACTTGCTGGAGTCGTTGCGCGCGCGAGAAGTGAATCACAAGTTTCACTACGACAGCGTCAAGCAGACGCAGAAATGGCTGGCGTTGCATCAGGCATATTCACCTTCGCGAACAGATGCGGATTGCACGGCAATTTACGAGCACAGCTTCGAATCAGTAGCGAAACGATTTGATGCGAAACGAGTGCATCTCATTGGATTGGGATGCGGTGGAGGACAAAAAGATACGCGATTGCTGAGGCTGCTTAAGCAAAGTGGGAAAGAGATTTTTTACACACCGTCAGATGTAAGCACGGCGATGGTGTTGGTGGCGCGAGGAGTCGCGATGGAAATAGTACCGGAGGAAAATTGTTTTCCGCTGGTTTGCGATTTGGCGTTGGCGGGAGATTTGCCGCAAGTGATTCAAAAATTGTCGGTGCCTCATGGCGCGCGTATCATTACGTTTTTCGGAATGATTCCGAATTTCGAGCCGGAGATGATTTTACCCAAGCTATCGGCGCTCTTGCGTTCGGAGGATTTGCTGCTGTTCAGCGCAAATCTTGCACCCGGATCGAATTACGACGCTGGACTTCGCAAAATTCTGCCGTTGTACGATAATGCGCTGACGCGCGATTGGTTGATGACTTTTCTAATCGATCTCGGTGTTCAGGCGGACGACGGAGAAATATCTTTCCGAATCGAAGACGATCGAACTGTCGCCGGACTCAAACGAATCTCGGCCTATTTTCATTTCAGGCGGGATAGGGAGTTATCGATCGAAGACCAGCGATTTCAATTCGGTGCTGGAAAAACAATTCGGCTCTTTTTTTCATATCGACACACGCCAAAACTGATCGAATTCCTGTTGAGGAAGCACGGAATAAAAGTGATGGATAAATGGATTGCAAAATCTGAGGAGGAAGGTGTTTTTCTCTGCCAGCGTAAAGAAGGAGCGGTTTGAATTCTCAGGCGCTGCCGAAGACTTTCATTGTTTCCAGCACAGCTTTGATTTTCGGCACCTCGTGGGTTCGAAACAAATCGGTTTTTCCGAGGGCGGCGAGGACGGTGAAAAACGCCTCGGCGCAGCGCACTTCGTCGCCGAAATACTCGAAGGCGTGCGGAAGCGCGTGACAGACGGGGAATCCGAGTGACCGAAGGCGGAACGTGTGCAGGAAAACGGTCATTTGATGGCGAACCCGAACGGCGCTGTCTTGAAGGTTGCGGTAGTAGAAACCGAGACCCGGATCGAGGAAGATTTTGTCGACGCCGACGCGCGTCGCAGCTTCGATTTGGCGCGCAAAATAATCATGCATCGGGGAGAGAGGATCGGCGCTAAAATCGAAATCACCTACTTCGCGGACATTCTTTCCCTGGACGTAACAAATAATGACTGCGGCCTGATGTGCGGCGGCCATGCGAAAGAATTTCTCATTGTCGCGGGTCGACGTCAGGTTGAGAATTTTTGCGCCAGCTTCGAAACAGGCGCGAGTGACGGCAGGTTGATAAGTCTCGACCGAAACCAGAATGCCAGATTCGCTGAGGGCTTTGACAATCGGAAGCAGTTTGCTGGTTTGAACGGATTCATCGACGCGGGCCGCATGGGCCAGTGTCGATTCGGCGCCAAGATCGATGATATCTGCCCCCTGCTCTTTCAATACTTTGCCGCGACAAATCGCGGATTCGGCGGAAAGGCAAACGCTTTCGCGATACCATGAGTCGGGAGAAAGATTGATGACGCCCATGATTGCCGGCTCGGTGTTGAAGCGGAATTGACGAGCGCCAATCGAAAATTCGCGAACCTGGGCTTGCGCCGCGGCACGGTTGCCTTCCAGAAGTTCAGCCAGATATTCAAGGCTTAGCATCGGCAAGAACTTATTGGAAATTCGGACCGGGGGAAGGCGCAATTCACTTGAGCCCGTGGCGGCTCGCCGGTAGGTTCGCTTGCCAACCGGAAAATTGGCTGAAGTTGGTATGTGAACTCGCGGCTATCAATTGACGAGGAAATCAAGCAAGGGACGCTTGAGATCGGCCATGTGGAAACCACGGGCCGCGCAGCGCTTGCGGCCAGCAATGCTGCAAGCGATTGGCTTTACGCGTGGTGCCTGAATCGTGTGGCGAAAGAACAGGACCAGTTTGCTTATGAGGGCCGGGATGAATTTGTATTTACAAATCCAGACGGAATTCGGTTTGAGATTCTTACGTTCTCGCAAACTATTGGCTGCCGACAGACGGGTGAGCCGACTCTGGAGCATACGTGGTTTCCGGGCCATGCCTGGTCGTTTTGCCATTGCGACCGTTGCGGGCAGCATTTGGGCTGGTGCTACAGTGGGCTGCATGAATTTGTTGGTTTGATCAAAGATAGGATTGTGCGGGCGGTGGCAATCATGAATTGAGAAAACAGGCAATTAGGGCTTGAGATTCCAAAGAAAGTTGCTAGAAATGGGCCGTCTCGGCGATGGCTGCGTCCGGGAACTGGTTTGGAGGAATGCCAGGGTTAGGCATTCGGCGTTTAGAAAATTAGAATGCAATTCAGAAGAACTGTGGTGACGAAATATATTGCTCCCGCCCTGGGAATAGCGCTTTTGGGAGCAACAGTATCTCATGCCGGCGCGGAGCCGCTGAATGGGTGGGTCACAGCGACGGGGACGCCGACGCTCACAGAAGCAGGAGCCGGACAATTGCACGAGACCTGGGGCGGAGCGGGGATTGCGGTCTATGCACCTTTCGGTACGAATACACTTGCGCCAGGGGACCGCGTGACTTTTTCCGGCTTCGTGACGAATACGTCGTTCAACTGGGGAAATCAACAGTTCCGATTTGGATTGTTCAGCGATAATGGCGAGCCCGCTGAAGTCGTCACGAATTGGTTTGGATATTGGATTCCAAACACAGTGGGTGGTTCTCACTCGGATGGTCCTCATAAGAGAATTCCCGGTCAAACGAACGGATTCTGGCAAACGGGTGGCAGCGCGTTAGTGGGGCCGTCCATCGCGGCGACTGGCGCCGCCACCGGCGGCAATTTGCCGTTTGGTGTGTATGCTTTTTCGATAATGCTCGCCCGGTTGGATGCGACCAACCTCAATATCACCTGGGAGCTTCAAAATATTTATGATCGCAGCTTGAACCCGGTGAGTGGCGTTTATTCGTTTCTTGGAACGGCGACGAATTCGAACGTTGATGGATGGTCCTTCAATCGGGCGATGCTTTTTACGGGGAACAGTTCGGGAAGCGTTTCTTATGGTGAACTGGCAATGACGTTGGCTCATAAAGACCCGGCGCTTGCGACTGTGACAGCGAAATCGATAACCACGCCGCCTGCACCGCCCGAGACGCACGCGCCAAAAATTGCGGCTGAAAGAAATGTCGCGGTGTCAAAACTGGAAGGAAACCAGCGCGGCAATGAGTTGTGGTTCATTCTCACAGGGCTTGCAGGGATTATGGGACTGCTGATATGGGGAATTCTCCTCGTGAAACGCCTCGCGCGAAATGCGATGCTGGCACAGGAATCAAAAGAGCTATCGACGCGCATGCTGGGCGATGCCACTGCCATGTCGCCGGAAGCCTGGCGGCAGCGGGCGCTGATTGCAGAGGCATTGGCGGCAAAACAGACGCAGATTTTAGATGAAAAAGTCGGGCCGGAGTTGAGGGAATTTGCAAAAGAAGCATTGGTGCAGGGATTGTATCATCAGCGTAACGCATTGATGGAGACACAACGACGGGCGCAGGATGCGCTGGCAGAATTGGAAAATCGACTCTTGGATTTACACTTGCCGGTCCACGAACGGATTCTTGCTTACGAAAAGCGGATTGCCGAGTTGGAAAAAGAATTGGAAACGCGCGGCGAAGAAATGAGGGAGTTGACGAAAGCAACGCTGCTGCTCGTCAGGCAAAAATTGGAGCAAGAGCGGGAAATCAGCGAGCCGCGAGTTAAGTGGAGCTAGGCGACTTTCCTCAGCCTACGAGCCAAAAGCAGCCGACGACCATGGCGCTGGCGGCGCAGAGTGCCATTAGACCGCGGTAGATTTTTGCGCTGCCGACGGCCCAGCGGGAGGTCAGCATTCCAATCAACCAGGAGAACGTGGCCATGGAAAGGATGGTTCCAACGGCGAACGCAAGCAGATAAGCAACGGCCTGGGCGTTAGTGGGAAAGGCCAGCGCCGCCAGGACTCCGACGAAATGCGAACTGCCTGCGAGACCGTGAAGTATTCCGATGCCCAATGCGGCGTGCGTATGAACGTGGGCCGTCGGTTGTTCATGGGGAATTTCGTGGGCATGGGCATGAAGGTGAACATGGCGATCACCATCGTGTTCGTGTTCATGCGCGTGAATCCGAAGGGCTTTGCGCAATGCCCAGTAACCAATGCCGATCAGCATGACCCCAACAAGCCTTTCACCCCATTGAGAGATAAGCTCCTTGGGAATCAAGTTGCGCAACCAAAGTGAAAGCAGGCCAATGATGCCCACCCCGACAGAATGACCGAGACCCCATCGCGCGCCCGGCAACCACGAGCGGATTGGCCGGCGAACCGCCAATGGAGCAATCGCCGCCAAATGATCCGGCCCCGACCAAACATGGATGATGCCGGCAATCAATCCGGTAATGGCCGCGATCATAATTTGATTTCCGCGTTTTTTGTGATTTCGAGCCGGCGCATCTCCGCGAGAATTTGCCTGATACTTTGCCCAGTAGCAAAAGAAACTTGCGAACCAAGGTATGGTTTGAATCCTTGCCGAAGCGCTCGCTTCTGCACGTATTTGGGTGCGAGTGGCAGGCGCGGTGTCCTCAGACACGAGCCTGTGCGGGCTTTGGCGGTTGGTCTATTGTTCGCAGCCAGATGGCGGATGCGAATAGTGTTTTCTGCGATAGAATGACAACACTGTCATTTGCCACGAAAGTGACCGGGGTCTAAAATCCAGCCGAACTCATGGACTTTCAACTATGAAAAGATATTTATGCGTAGCAGTAATCAGTCTTGTTTCGTTCGCTGGCATTCAAGCAACGCATGGGGGAGAGCCCTATCATTTCATCAAAGAAATCCCGATTGGCGGTGAAGGCGGTTGGGATTATCTGTCAATTGATCCGACCGGCCACAGGCTTTACGTGTCGCATGCGACGAAAGTGGTCGTGGTTGATACGGAGAAGAATGCCGTGGCCGGTGAAATCGAGGATACGCCAGGAGTTCACGGGTTTGCGATCGCGCCGGAATTGGGCCGTGGTTTTGCCAGCAACGGTCGCGAATCCAAAGCGAGCATCGTCGATCTGAAGACGTTGAAAACGATTTCTAAAGTAGAAACGGGCGAAAATCCGGACGCCATTCTCTACGACACCGCTCATCAGGAAGTGTACACATTCAATGGGCGCGGCCATTCGGCAACGGTGTTCGATGCGAAAAGCGGCAAAGTGGTAGCGACGATTCCACTGCCGGGTAAGCCGGAGTTCGCGGTGGAAGATCCGAAAGCCGATCGAATCTACGACAACATCGAAGACAAGAATGAGGTCGTGGTCATTGACGCCAAAGAACACAAAGTCGTGAATACCTGGCCGATTGAACCGGGCGAATCTGCGTCCGGGTTGGCGATTGATCGCGCGCATCATCGCCTCTTCCTTGGGTGCGACAATAAATGGATGCTGATGATGGATAGCACGAGCGGGAAGGTGATTGATAAAGTTGCCATTGGGGAGGGAGTGGATGCCAACGCGTTCGATCCGGAAACTCAGCTTGCATTCGCATCTTGCCGGGAGGCGACAGTTATCGCACACGAGGACAGCCCGGACAAACTCACGGTCGTGCAAACGTTGAAGACAGCAATGGGGGCACGGACGATAGCGCTCGACCCGAAGACGCATAGAATCTATTTGCCCACAGCTCAATTCGAGCCGCAGGAGCAAAAAACCGATGGTTCGCGAAAACGGCCAAGAATCATCTCCGGGACATTTAAGATACTGGTGTATGGAACGGAGAAGTGATGGCCCGTATCGGCACGGAGAAAACTTTAGTTGATGGTGCATCGATGCATCACCAAACTTTAAACTCTTTCCCGCTTTAATACCCTACCGCTCCGCATTCTCAGTTCTGACTTCTCAATTAAACTTGTAACACCTTGGATCGCCATTTTCTATAAGCGGGCTGGGCAGTTGTAGTCCAGAAAGTTTTCGGGATAGCACCCTGCACAGGTTCTTCGCTGCCGCATAAATGCGGCAGAACGCGGTGTTGGAAGAAATTTGTCCTACGCCCAGTTCTTCCCGATTCAACGTTTTAACATTTCAACGTCACCCGAACTGAGCTAGCCTCCGTCCGCCAATGGCCAGCCAGCCTCTGGCTTCAACAACATAAAGCAGATAAAGGCACAAATTTGAACGTTCAAGAACAAACCAGCATTCCCGGTTTCCGCTTCGTCCCGCGCACCGGCGTCATTTATGTGATGCACGAAGCCATGGCTCATGGCTTTAGTTACGACGATCCCCATTGGGCCAATTTAGGCCAAGGCTCCCCCGAAACCGGCCCAATTCCAGACGCCCCTCCCCGCATCGAGCAAGTCACCATCAATCCCACCCAACAGCAATACGCGCCCGTCGCCGGCAACAAAGACCTGTGCCAGGCGGTCGCCGATTTCTACAACACCGTCTATCGCAAGGACAAGCAGTCGAAATATACCCGCGAAAACGTCAGCATCGCCAGCGGTGGCCGGCTCGCCCTGACCCGCATCGCCAGCGCCCTCGGAAACGTCAACATGGGCCATTTCATTCCCGATTACACAGCCTATGAGGAATTGCTGAGCGTGTTCAAAGCCTTCAGCGCCATCCCGATTCTCCTGGATGCCGAAGACAACTATAAAATCGCCCCGGGCACCTTGAAAAAAGAAATCCTTGGCCGCGGCCTGAGCGCGTTGCTCGTCAGCAATCCTTGCAATCCGACCGGTCAAATGATTGAAGGCGAGGAATTGCGCAAATGGTGCCAGCTCGCGCGGGAGTCGCAATGCACGCTGATTCTCGACGAGTTCTATTCTCACTACATCTACACCGGCTCTCCCGACGGTCCCGCCAAAATGGTTTCCGCAGCCGCCTTCGTTGAGGATGTCGAGACCGACCCGATCATCATCGTGGATGGCCTCACCAAAAACTGGCGTTATCCCGGCTGGCGAATTAGCTGGACCCTCGGCCCCAAATCCGTCATCGAGACGATTGCCAGCGCCGGTTCATTCCTCGACGGCGGCGCTAACCATCCATTCCAGCGCGTTGCCGCCTCTCTCCTGGATCCGCAACTCGCCGCGCAGGAGACGCTCGCCATTCAGAAACATTTCGGCAAGAAACGAAATTATATGCTTGGCAGGCTTCGCCAGATGAACATTGGCGTTGAAGCGGAACCTTCTGGTGCATTCTATGTCTGGGCTAATCTCTCGCGCTTGCCTAAGCCGCTCGACGACGGGATGAACTTTTTCCGCGAGGGCCTAAAGGAAAAGGTAATCATCGTTCCGGGCGTGTTCTTCGACGTAAACCCAGGAAACCGCCGGAGTCATGGACGCTACGAGAATTATTGCCGAATCAGCTTCGGCCCCGAATTGAAAAAACTCGAAACGGGCTTGGACGCTCTCGAGCGAGTGATCAATAAATTCAAATCCTAGGTTCACCACCGCAAAAGTGCTCAAATTCCGCTGGCGTGAGGGCAAAAAACGCTGTATCTAACGTATAGCGGTCGGCGCAATTGCGCCGCCTTTTAAAACCAGTTTAGAGGAATTAAATGCTATGAAAAGATTGGCTCTTCTTTCAGCGATTTTCAGTTGCCTCAGCCTTTATCCCGCGTTCGCCAATGACCAACCTCGCGGCAGCTTGATGGAAGTTCACTCATGCGAACTTTATGCTGGCGGGTGCGTTGTCTCGAGCGAAGCGACGCTCGGTGGACGCTACATGCTGCGCGTCTGGAATCTTACGGGTGGCAGCTTCGCTGGCACTGACCTCGCTGGCCTGCAGTTGGCCCTGCTGGAATCGTCTTCCGACAACCTGGCCGCAAGCAAAACGACCGCCGATCGCGCCATCGTCTATCTGCCGGTGAGCGCAACTGCCACTCAACGCAAAGCCTTGCTCGCCTGGATCAAATCGAGCGCCCCTGAACTGAAAAACGCCAAACTGCAAACCCGCGTCGCTCCGCTGCGTCTTGAAAAGTCGCAGAATGGCTACGAGTTTTCGGCAGGTAACAGAGTTTCCGTTAGCGCATCCACATCCGCTGCTTGTGGAATGGGTTCCTGCGGCGAAGAACTGTGGTACGCTCCTCGCAGCGATACAACCGTCTTCACAGTAGTTGCCAATCGTTCTTCGCATGTAGACGAGCCTTCGTTGAAGCTGAAATGGGATGACGCGGGCAAACGCAGCGTGTTCCTTGGGAAATTCGGGGAAAGTGCATCTACAAAAGAGATTTACGTCACAGCAGCCGACTTCTGCGGCACTGAAAGCAAGCTCTTTTAAGCGCGCAGCTTCTTCATCACCTGCGCCATCGCCAGGGCCGTTTGCGCGGCTTCAGCCCCACGATTGTGCTTCCGGCTCAAGCAACGTGCCCGAGCCTGCTCTTCGTTCTCCAGTAAAAGCACCTCGTGAATCACTGGGATTTCATATCTTAACTGAATTTGCATTAACGCCTGGCTGACGGCTTCGCCAATGTGCGCCGCGTGAACAGTTTCACCGCGCAAAATCACGCCGAGACAGATAATGGCAGAGAGTGACTCGTGATGCGTAAGTCGTGATGCATGCTGCAAACCCTCTCTTGCAAGTCGCGCGGCGACAACTGGAATCTCGTATGCTCCCGGAACTCGAATGACTTCTACGTTCTTTGCGCCGGCTTGCCTCAACTCGGCTTGTGCTCCCTCTAACATTGCATCTACATAACGGGCATTGTACTGCGAGGCAACGATCGCGAAGGCGGCTTCACTGGCCCGAAACGATTTGCGTTTGACAGTTTTTAACATCTGAAAATCTACCAATCCACTAATCCCTTACTCCAACACTCCATCGCTCCGATGGTTCACAACAGATGTCCCAGCTTTTCCCGCTTCGTATTTAAGTAACGCTTGTTATGCCGATTTGGCTTCACGCGGATTGGCACCTGCTCGACAATCTCCAGGCCGTAGCCTTCAAGTCCGACCACTTTTCTCGGATTATTAGTCAGCAAGCGGATCGTTTTGAGTCCGAGGTCGGCAAGAATCTGCGCACCCAAGCCATATTCGCGCAAATCCATGTCGAAGCCCAATTTCTGATTGGCTTCCACTGTGTCGTAGCCTTGCTCCTGAAGCTTGTAAGCTTTGATCTTTGGAGCCAGCCCGATGCCACGACCTTCCTGGCGCATATAGACGATTACTCCGGACCCGGCCTCGGCCACCTGTCGCATCGCCTGGTGCAATTGCGGCCCGCAATCGCAACGCCTTGAACCAAACACGTCGCCGGTCAGGCACTCGCTATGAACTCGCACCAACACATTCTTTTTCCCGGCAACTTCGCCATGCACCAGCGCAAGATGATGTTCTCCATTCAGCTTCGAGCGGTACAAATAAAGATTAAAATCACCATAATCCGTCGGCATTCTGACGACCTCCATTCGCTCGACAAGTTTTTCCCGTGTGCGCCGGAAATGAATAAGGTCGGCAATCGTGCAAATTTTAAGCCGATGCCTTTTGGCAAATTTAACCAGGTCTGGCAACCGAGCCATCGAACCGTCCCGCTTTAAAATCTCGCAGATGACCGCGATTGGCCGGCAACCAGCAAGCCGGGCCAAATCGACGGCGGCTTCGGTGTGGCCGGCGCGTTGAAGGACCCCTCCGGGTCGCGCTCGCAGCGGAAAGACATGTCCGGGTTGCACCAGATCTTCCGGCACAGTCGTCGGGTCGGCCATGATGCGGATGGTCTCAGCGCGGTCGGGAGCGCTGATGCCTGTCGTTATCCCACGAGCAGCATCCACGCTGATTTGAAAATCGGTTTTGAATGTTTCGCGGTTTTGGCGAACCATGCGTTCGATTCCAAGTTGCTGGAGGCGTTCCGAAGTTGTCGGCACACAAATTAATCCTCGCCCGTGCTGGGCCATGAAGTTGACGTCCCTGGGAGTAGCGAATTGCGCGGCCATAATCAGGTCGCCTTCGTTCTCGCGGTCGGCATCGTCCACGACAATAACCATTTTGCCGGCTTGCATGTCGGCAATGACGGATTCGATGGTGTTGAACGCGTGTGCCATTTATTTGCGCGGCTTCAGAGCTTTTATTGCCGCCTCGTAAATCAATTTCAGCGGAACTTTCGCCTGGCGCGCCAACTTCTTGCAGGACTCAAACTCCGGAGCGGTCTGAATGACTTTGCCATCAAGCTTGCCGAGCTTAACGGAAACTTCACCATAAGGCGTTTTTACCGATGTAAATTCGCGCGCAAGCTTTCGGCGTTCGGCGGCATGCCGGCGGACGCCGAACGAACTGGTTTCGCGCAAGATCAGCTCGGTGAATTTATCGCCATCCGCTTCGGCGCATAACACCGTGAGCAAGACACCGGGCCGATTTTTCTTCATTTGGACCGGTGTGTGGAAAACATCCAGTGCGCCGGCAGAGAGTGCCTGTTCAACGAAGTGGCCGAGAATTTCGGGATTGATATCATCCAGGTTCGTCTCCAGGACGGCGATTGTGTCCGTTTCCCAATCGTGTTTTCCCTTTGAACTCACGGTTTTTCCGAGGATGGCTCGCAACACATTCGGACGCGTTTGGTTGTCTCTGGTACCCAGGCCAAAGCCGATTTTTTCGGCAACGAGCTCTCGCATCGGGCCAAATTCTTCAACCAGTTCAGCCAGCAGAGCGGCTCCCGTGGGGGTCACCAACTCGTGAGGTTCATCGCATTGCGAGACCGGAACTCCTCGTTCGCCAAGAATTGCAAGGGTCGCCGGAGCAGGAATCGGGAAACGCCCATGAGCGCAATGAATCCAGCCGGTTCCCTCGACGACGGGGCTGGCCAGCACGCGAGGTTTGTCGAGCAATTCCAGAGCGATGCACCCGCCGACAATATCCACGATCGAATCGACAGCGCCCACTTCATGGAAATGAACTTGTTCCGGCGGAAGGCCATGGATTTTTCCTTCGGCTACGGCAATGCGATGAAAAACGGCAATGACTTTGGCTTTGACCCAATCCGAAAGTTGGCTGGAGGAGATCAACTCCTTTATCTCGGAGAAATTTCGGCCATGGGAATGCTCGTGCTTCTCCTCATGAGGGGTGTGTTCGTGTTCGCGATGTTCGTGTTCCTCGTGAGCATGCCCGTGGTGGTCGTGACTATGAGCATGCTCTTCCTCATGATGGTGATGTTGTTCATCGTGCTCGTGATCGTGGCCTTCGTGAGAATGGGAGTGAGTATGCACCACTCCACCTGCGTGCGCATGCTCATGGCTGTGGCCACCCGCAACGTGAACGTCGAATTTTACTCCTTCGATGGCGGCTTTGTGAGCACGGGAAACGTGCAAATGATACCCTTCAAGCTTCAGCTTTTGTAGTTCGTGCTCGAAATCGTGCGCATCCACACCCAGATCGAGCAGCGCGCCGATAAACATGTCGCCGCTGATCCCGCTGAAAATGTCCAAATATAATGTTTTCATCTCTCCTGTCGGGTACGACTCGGCCTTGCGCACTCGTCCCGTTTTTGCCGTTCGATTTTTCATTGCTTCAGGCTCTACCTTGCGCGAGTTCATTGATTTGGCTCGCGGCGTAGCCGGCGCCGAAACCATTATCGATGTTGACGACTGTCACGCCGCTGCCGCAACTGTTCAACATGCCCAGCAACGCAGCCAACCCGCCGAAACTCGCGCCGTAGCCGACACTGGTGGGCACAGCAATTATTGGTTTCGAAATCAGGCCCGCAACAACGCTGGGCAAAGCGCCTTCCATTCCGGCGACAACAATTACCACATTGCCGCTCTGAATCGTGTCCAACTGGCCTAACAAACGATGCACGCCGGCCACGCCAATGTCCACGATGCGCACGACGTGATTGCCCATGATTTCCGCGGTGACAGCAGCTTCTTCAGCAATGGGCAAATCGCTGGTGCCGGCACAGGCGACAACAATCGTTCCGGAGCGTTTTTGCGCCGGACTTTTCTCAATCGTAACGCATCGGGCTAACTCGTGATGGACAGCCTGCTTAAATTTCTTTCGCAAGACCCGCGCGTGCTCCGGTGTGATCCGTGTCACCAGGACACGCTCCTCGCGCTCGATGAGCTTGGTCGTGATTTTCAGGACCTGTTCGGATGTCTTGCCAGCGCCGAAAACGACTTCAGGAAATCCTTTTCGCAGCGCGCGATGTGTGTCCACTTTTGCAAACCCAAGGTCCACGACCGGCGCGGCCTGGAAGGCGCGCAAGACTTTGTCGCGGCCCACACCGCCGGCTCGAAACTTCTCGAGCAACTTGACTGCTTCAGTCGTTGTCACTCCGGGAAGATGCGGCAAAAATTGAAAAATCCAAGTGCCAAATCCCGAATCTCTTCAGCGATTCGAGCTAGCTTCCATCCTCGTGATGATGGCGGAAAAGACGCTCGCGATTTTTCAAGAGATACCAAACAATCACGATGTTAAATGCCAGGATGCTTACGACGAGTATTGGATGCGCATTTCGATTACTGTCCGGCGGCGGGCCATGCAATAATTCGAAAACTTCTATGGGAATGAAGAACATCGATTCGACAATAGTCATCCACCCGATCCATTTGATCCGGAACATCAAGCCGGCCGCTTCAACCAGCGAGAAGAGGCTGTAGACGAGTGTCCCGCCTGCGGCCCACAGCACCTTTGTCTGAGTAACTTCGCCAAGTTGTTTCGCCAGGTCCACCCAGAACTTCCGCTCTGGATTGAAACGGAGCACTTGCAATACATGCCGGAGTTCCTTCGGCAGGTCATTGTCCGACAAGGTGTAGATGATGACCGCCAAGGCGACAAACAGCAGACCCTTCAGCAGTTTGATCGCAATGATGGCGTAGAGTGTGGGAGCGCGCCTCTTGAAAATCTCGGTTTGGGTACCCATGCGTCCGCGAAATAATTTTTCTTCTCTGGCAACTAACTCTTACTGGCCCGCCATGTTCGCATACTAACGAATAGTCGCGAGCAATCTTTGCGGAAGGTCTGCAATTTTGACTCGATCCTGTTTCATGCTGTCGCGCTCGCGCAACGTCACAGTGTCCTGCAATTCCAGTCCCTTCTCGCCCAATGTATCAAAATCAATCGTAATTCCAAACGGCGTGCCGGCTTCGTCCTGCCGCCGATACCGGCGGCCAATTGCGCCTGCTTCATCGTAGAAAACAGACATGTGCGGCCGCAGCAGGTCACGGACCTCTTTGGCTTTCTTGACCAGCTCAGGTTTGTTTTTGAGCAATGGGAAGACGGCGACTTTGACGGGCGCGATGCGCGGATGAAATTTCATCACGACGCGGCTTTCCATTTTGCCTTTTTCGTCCGGCGCCTGGTCCTCGACATAGGCGTTGCAAATCAGGGCGAGAGCCAAACGATCGACGCCGGCTGAAGGTTCGATGACGTGTGGGAGGTAATAACCTTTGGCCAATGCTTCGGCATCTTCGCGAGCCTGCTTTTCGGCTTTCTGCTCTTGCTCCCCCATTTTTGTCAGATAATTGCGCCGAGCCTCGAAGTAGCGCTGCGCGAGCGCGGACTTCTTGACCTCATCAAGTTTCGGCCAGGCCGCTTTCAATTCCTCGTCGAAAACAGTCATGGATTTGCCCGAAAAGCGCTGATGTTGAGACAGATCGAAGTCACTGCGCGCGGCTACGCCTTCGAGTTCTTCGCCCATTAATTCACCCTTCTCATCGCGCTTGCTGAATGGAAATTTGTAGAGGATGTCAACGGTCGCTCGCGCATAGTGCGCCAACTCGTCTGGCTTCTGCCAATACTCGACCAGTGACGTCCGCGGCAAGCCGATGTTCTCGTAGAAACGGAATCGTTCCTCGACCCAATATTGATGCCACATTTGCCAGCCCCAATTCGGCTGCGGCTCGCCGGGATGGCCGGGGCCTGAAGGCGTGGCAACGCTGCCGTAGATTGCTTCCGTTGCTTCATCTGGCCGAATGAAAAATTCCAGTTCCATCTGCTCAAATTCGCGGGAGCGGAAGGTGTAATTCCGCGGGTTGATTTCATTTCGGAAAGCTTTACCGGTTTGGCAAATGCCGAAGGGAACTTTTTGGCGTGAGACTTCGAGGACATTTTTGAACTGCACGAAAATGGCCTGAGCAGTCTCTGGGCGGAGATAGGATTTGTTGTCTTCGCTTTCGACCGGGCCGACGTAAGTCTTGAGCATCAGGTTAAATGGGCGAGGCTCGGTGAGGAGGCTGCCGTTTTCGGGATTGTAGCGCTGAGAGTCCTCAACCTTTTCCACGCGTTCCCCTAAAAGGTTTGGGGTTTTAATGCCTCTTTGTTGATAATATTGAACGGCAATTTTACGCGCGCTTTCAGGAGGTTTGCCCGCAGGTAACAATACAGCGTACGACTCGTGGCACTTTTTATCGTACGCTTTCATGTATTTTCCGCGCAGTTCGCTGAAAGACGGACCGTTATCCAACCCGTACTCCTTCTGAAACAATAACGATTCTCGACTTAGATTCTGCGCGACGGCCTCCGTGTCGTCCGCGTCCGTGTCCTTTAAAAGCTGGATTGAGGCCGAGTGAATCCTCGCCTCAACGGCTTTTCGTTGTTCTTGCGGGTATTGATTCAACAGCGGGTTGAATTCTGACCCGTCGTAAGCGCCGTCGAAATGAAAAACAAGTCCAGTCTGTGGCTCAACTTGATCAGCTCGGAATCGTTTTTTTGTCAGCAAACAATCCACCATCAAGTCGGCAAAAGTGCTGGTGTGGCCGCTGGCTTCCCAGATCTTCGGATGCATGATAATCGAGGCTTCAAGGCCGACGACGTCGTCGCGGGATTGGGTCATGGAGCGCCACCAGGCTTCTTTGATGTCGCGTTTGAGTTCGGCGCCGAGCGGGCCGTAATCCCAAAAGCCGTTGAGGCCACCGTAGATCTCCGAGGATTGGAAAATGAATCCCCTGCGTTTACAGAGGGAGACAATTTTCTCCATCAGCTCGGTTGTCTTAGCGTCAGCCATAAGGGGCAAAAGTGTTCTTAAAGCTCCCCCCGAAGTCAAGGAGGCCGCAAGGACGTTGACCCGGACCGAGGGCGAGGACGAGGACGAGAGATAGCTGAACTCTGGCATGGCGGAGCTTGTTTGAAGGGTGGTCAAAAAAAGCCAAAAACTTTACCGTTTCTTTACCGACTTTCAGTTTGATTGCAGAAAAAAAGTGTAAGAAAGTGCAATAAAGTGAAATAAGTGACATTTCAGATCACTCTTTCTTTACCGGCAAGTTTTTCGATTTGACGCTCAATATCACTGGACAGGGCTTCAATTTCCTCGACGGAAAGGCTTTGAAGAGTGCGGCTGATGAGTTCCTGGCGAAGCGCATTGTTGAACAGAATCAGCCGATCCAATTGCTGTTGTTGAGAAGCCTCGGCGTTCTGCTGCACGAAGCGCTCGTGGTCAGCTTTCATGGAGTCCAATTTGGATTGATATTTGCGGTTCCAATCAAGGAGTGTTGGTTTGGAGACCTGAAGTTGATCGGCGATGCGAGCGAAGCTCCAGCCCTGAGCACGAAGGTTGAGGAATTGGTTTATGGTTTCGGTAGAGTGCATAATTTGTATTTTTTGTGAGTCAATGTAAGGAGGAGGGTAGGACAATTACGGTCGGTCATGCTGGAGTGGATTGTTGCTCGCCTCTCTAACCCACTGATTTAACGGTTGCTATGGATCACCCCATTTTCCCACTATCGCCGCGTAGGCTTATCAGTCTTGCGGATATGATAAAATGTCAGGTTGCAGACCTAATACACGCCATTGACTCTCTTTCTGAATTTGAGAGATGGACAAGAGATTTTGATGAGAATGACGAGCGTTATGATCGCCGGATTAAACGCTTGGTCTCTCTTGTCGAATTAACCAATCGTCATGCGCAGGAATTGGAATTAAATCAGGTTAAATCGCGGTGCGAATTTTTCCTAAGTGATTTGAAGAACTCACTTAGAGACGTGACCCTTTCTGGTATTCCGTTCCGAATCGGAAAGCTTTCAGCGTCTGAGATAAGAAAGGATATAGGGGTCATCATTGTCACCATCAATCAAGACTTGGCGGAAAAGAACTTCACCTTTATCCCTTCAAAAAAATCGGATTTTTTTGAAAAACCCGATCTGTTCGGTCTGAAGGTTCACTCTCAATTTCCTTCCGTTGCAATTGAAATAAAAGAGGCTGGAAACTGTATTGCTGCCGATCTTAATACTGCCGCTGTGTTTCACTTAATGCGAGCCGCAGAGCTTGGATTGCGATCTTTGGCAGATCACTTCGGCGCAAAAATTAAAAACAAGCCGCTTGAGTTAGCGGGGTGGGATGATGTTATCAAGGCCCTTGAATCCAAAATTGAACAAAAGCTAAATCCAAAGACGCCCAAGGGATCGTCAGCCATTGTTAAACCTGTTAGAAAATCGGCAAAAAAGAAAGCAGATGATAGAGAGTTTTATCGAGGGGTTATGGGAGAGTTTTACGCTTTTAAAGACGTTTGGAGAAACAGCGTAATGCACACGCGCAGTACCTACAACGAATCGGAAGCTTTAGGCGTTTTCTTGCGCGTCAAGGATTTCATGGTTCGGCTCAGTGAGCAGCTTTCCGAGGTTAAGACGTAGCCGCCGATAGCAGGCACATCCTCACCCAGTCAGATTTTACTTTCCTCGCTCGCCTCGCAGCATCTTCGACCGTTCTAGCTTCGTCCTGGGTGAACCTGGCTCCGATCAATACGTCTTTCGATTCTCCTTTGGCCAGCTTTGGCCTGCCCATTTTCTTGCTCATATATTGTTAAACAATAAGTGTTGACTCTAAATATACTTTGTGTTAAACACTTAGTCAACGATAAAACAAAAGCCCCGGAAGTGCGTGAACACTCTCGGGGCAACAACCAAAAGGCCGAAGCCTCTGGCGGTATCTTGCGGATACACTGTCAGCTTAGAGCCAAGGCCGGAAAGGGTCAAGTTGACATGTAACTGTTGTCAGGGCGAAACCAAGCGTTTCGGTAGATTCAGAAACAAGAACCGATTAGTGCAACGCTACCGCTGTCTGCAATGCGGCAAGACGTTCTCAGAGTCACAGCCATTGGAAGGCGTCCGCGTGGACTTTGACAAGGCCGCGCAAGTCGTCCACCTGCTTTGCGAGGGTGTAGGCATTCGCGCTGCCGGTCGCCTTAGCGGTCTGGACCAGCATACCGTGTTGAATATCGTTGAATCGGCTGGACAGCATTGTGCCGATCTTTTGGATCGCAAGGTCCGAGGCATTCAGGCCGAATACGTTGAAGTGGATGAGATGTGGAGTTTTATCCGCTGTAAGAATGCTAACGCCCAAGAGTTTACAGATGACGGGGACCAGTATACCTTTCTGGCGACAGACAGCATTACCAAGCTTATTATTAGTCACGTTGTGGGCAAACGAACGCACGAAAACACTTACTGGTTCATGCGCGATTTAGAGGGACGCATTGCCAATCGCTTTCAATTAACCAGTGACGGATTTGACGGCTATACAGGCAAAGGAGGAAAGGCCGGGGCAGTTACCAAGGTCTTTGGTGATAAGATTGATTACGCAACTGAGATAAAGGAGTTTGGCCACAATGCCGAGGGGCAACGGCGCTATTCCGCGCCACCGCTCACCGGCATTCGGAGGCGTAGGCGAATTGGCAAACCAGAAAGCCGCATGGTGACGACGACTCATGCGGAGCGATGCAATCTCAGCGTTCGCTTATTCAATCGCCGTTTTACCAGACTCACCCTCGGGTATTCAAAGAAGCTGGACAACCACCGGCACGCCGTTGCTTTGTTCATTGCTCACTTCAATTTCTGCCGGGAACATTCGGCGCACAAGTTAGAAAAACTAACGCCAGCCGTTGCCGCTGGATTAACCGATCATACGTGGACAGTGAAGGAGTTGCTGACGAAATGACCGGCGAAGCGGGCAAATCAGTCTATTCGTACCAGCAACTAGCTTTTAGGTTTATTAGACAGAAGGATGATAAAAGCCTGCACTTCGTAAAAGTCCAACACTCCATCGTTTTCAACGGAATCAAAGATACGCATCATTTCACGCTTCAAAGCAACCCCTCTATCAGTCCAAAAAAGCTCTAGTCCTCCTCCGTCTGGATCGTCGCGAACAATGTTCGCTCCTGCATACCCAAGCTGGATCAATTTGTCTGCCACTTTATCAACTGCGGCCTTTTGTTTCTTGAATTCGTGGTCATCTGGATTGACGGACGGAATGTCCATGCTACTGTCCTTTTGTTAATTGTTAATTCTCCCCGGTTAGGTGTCAGCCTTTCCGGGGTTCTTATTTATACTTATACGGTTTCCTCCTTTTCCCAGCAACAATCTAATCACGCATGACCTTACGGTCCTACCGTAAAAGTACGGAATCATAAGGATGGTTAAACGAATCGAATTGTTAAATAAGTTAAACGGGGAAAGATGGACGGATGGGGAATAACGACGACTGCTGGGAGACAGTAACCAGTAACTCTCATTTACGATTCATGGCTCGCGCTCTAGGATGAGCGCGAACAAGCGCATTTGTGGAAAACGAATCCATGGCCAGTGCAACTGAAGGCGAAGTCTGCGGAAGGCATTTTGCCACGGGAAAGCCGATTCGGCTGAAGTGGGAGAATGGAAAGATTACTGAAATGGAGCCAGTGGCAGCCGCTGGCCTCGCTACCAGCACTGACTCTGACGTTTGGATTGCGCCAGGGTTGTTCGACGCGCAGGTGAATGGATATGGCGGAGTAGATTTCCAGCAAGACGATCTGCGAGTCGGCGATCTGATTTCTGCGGCGCGGCAATTGCGCAACGCCGGCTGCACGCGATTTCTGCTGACGCTGATTACAGATGAATGGCCGAAGCTGGTTGGCCGACTGGAGCATCTTCGGCAATTGCGGGAACAATCGACAGAGCTGCAATCTGCGATTGCGGGGTGGCATATCGAGGGCCCGTTTCTTTCAACGGAGCCGGGATTTCATGGCGCGCACGATCCGGCGTTGATGTGTGATCCCACTCCGGAGAAAATCCGTGAATTGCGCTCGATTACAGAGAACGATCCGTTGCTACTGACTCTGTCACCCGAGCGGCCAGGCGCAATCGAAGCGATCGAGTTTGCGGCGTCGCGGGGAATCAAAATCAGTTTAGGCCATACGAACGCGTCGGCGGGAGTTTTGTTGCGAGCTGTTCGGGCGGGCGCTTCAAGCTTTACGCATTTAGCGAATGGATGTCCGCGGGAATTGGATCGGCATGACAACATTCTTTGGCGCGTGTTTGAGACACCGGACCTGACGGTCAGTTTGATACCGGACCGAACTCACGTCTCGCCGAGCCTTTTTCGGATTCTCCACCGAAATCTCGTCCCGGATTGGATATACTACGTCTCCGATGCGATGTCGGCGGCGGGAATGCCACCGGGAAAATATAAAATGGGGAAATTGGAACTGGAGGTCGGGGCGGACCAGGTAGTGCGGCAGCCGGGCAAGCCGCTATTTGCGGGCTCCGCGTTGCGCCCAATCGATGGAGTATTTCGCGCAGCGGAGATGCTGGAGTGCTCGTGGCAAGAAGTTTGGCCGCGATTTTCGCAGATTCCGGCGAAGCTGATGAGACTCAAAAATGAGCTGGTGGTGGGCGGGCGGGCGGATTTTTGCGTGCTGAAGGTGGCGGGCGAAAATCAGTTGTTAGCATTAAGAACTCACGCGGGAGGCCAGCCAGGCGATTGAGACACGCAGGTCAATCGATTTTAACCTGCTTCGGAAAATCAGGGCAGAGCCGGGAATGCGGAATCGCGCCAGCGGGGTCGAAAAACGTCATTTGGCCACTCATGCCGCAAAGCCAAAACTCCGACGCTCCTTTTTCAAAGTATAGCCGCTTGCGTTCGTTCAGTTCATCATCCGTGGTCGATGGGGACACTATCTCCACACAAATTTCCGGAGCGATAAGGTAAACGGGATCATTCGGGCGGGAGGCTCGTCGCTCATTTGAAACCCAGGCCACATCAGCAGCCTTAACCCCTTCAGTCGTTTGAATCGGACATTCGGTAAGACTCCGACCACTGGTCATCATGTCGCGCAGAATAGCTGCGATTTCGGCCTGATATTCCCCATGGCGGCTTCGTGGCGGTGGACTCATAACGATATTTCCCCAGCGATCGCTCTCAATGCGATAAGGCAGGGTCGCAAGCAGCTTATCTTCACAAATCTCTTCCCATGTCATGTTAAGTAGATACTTCGCACTTTTGCCCTTCGCAAGCCGATTATGGCCTGCAAGCGGGCGTGAGGCGTATGACATAATTCTTCGCTGCCGCGAACAACTCCTCACGTTGACTCTCACAGCCAACGCCCGTAACTTCATTCTGCCATGTTCGAACTTGTTTCTTCATATCAACCCGCCGGTGATCAGCCGCAAGCGATTGAGAAGCTGACGGAAGGCGTGTCCGCCGGCGTGAAGCATCAAACGCTTCTGGGTGTCACAGGCTCGGGCAAAACGTTTTCGGTGGCGAATGTGATCAGGAATATCGGCAAGCCGACCCTGGTCATTTCGCATAATAAAACACTGGCGGCGCAGCTTTATGCCGAGTTTAAGAGCTTTTTTCCGAAGAACGCAGTCGAATATTTTGTCAGTTACTTCGATTATTACCAACCTGAGGCGTATATCCCCCGCACGGACACTTTCATCGAAAAAGATTCGAGCGTGAACGACGAGATTGAGCGGTTGCGCCTCTCAACCATGAGTTCGTTGTTCTCACGCAAGGATGTCGTCGTCGTCGCGAGTGTTTCCTGCATTTACGGCATTGGCAGCAAAGAGGATTACGAGGCGCTAATCATACCGATCCGCGCGAACATGGAAATGACGCGTGAGCATTTTCTCCAGCGGCTTGTTGACTTGCAATACACACGCAACGACATCGAATTCACCCGCGGCCAATTTCGGGTGCGCGGGGATACGGTCGAGCTTTGTCCGGCGGGACGAGAAGACGCCTTGCGAGTCGAGTTTTTTGGCGAAGAGATTGAACGCATCACGCGATTCGAACCGCTGACCGGGCACAAGATCGAGATGCTCGAGGGTGTGACGATTTATCCCGGCAAACAATTCGTCACCCCGGCGGAAAAATTGCGCCCCGCATTGCTGGCGATTCGCGAGGAATTGGGCGACCGCATCACCTGGTTCGAGAAGAACGGCAAACTGCTCGAAGCGCAGCGGCTGAAAATGCGAACGGAATATGACCTCGAAATGATGGAGGAAATGGGGTTTTGCTCCGGCATCGAGAATTATTCACGGCACTTGAGCGGCCGTCCGCCTGGGTCGCGTCCCTACACGCTGTTCGACTTTTTCCCGAAAGATTTTTTGCTGGTGATTGACGAGTCGCATGCGACGGTGCCGCAAATCGGCGGGATGTATGAAGGCGATAAATCTCGCAAGACGGTGCTGGTCGAGCATGGGTTTCGGTTGCCGAGCGCGCTGGATAATCGGCCGCTCAGCTTCGAGGAATTTCAGGGGCACCAGAATCAGACGCTCTACGTCAGCGCCACGCCAGGCCCGCGTGAACTCGAATGGTCCAAAAACCGCGTCGTCGAGCAGATTGTGCGCCCTACCGGACTGATTGATCCCAGAGTGACGGTCAAAAAGCTGTCCGGTCAGATCGACGACCTCATCAATGAATGCCGCAAGCGCGCCGATTTAAAAGAACGTATTCTGGTCACCACACTCACCAAACGCACCGCCGAAGAATTGACGGATTACCTGCGCGAAATCGGCATCAGTGTTCAATATTTGCACAGCGAGATTGACGCCATTGAACGCGTCGAAATTCTTCGCTCGCTGCGCAAAGGGGAGTTCGATGTGCTCGTCGGAATCAACTTGCTTCGCGAAGGCCTCGATCTGCCAGAGGTGTCGCTCGTCGCGATTCTGGATGCGGATAAGGAGGGTTATTTGCGCAGCGCGACGAGCCTGATTCAGACCGCAGGCCGTGCGGCGCGTCATCTGAACGGCGAAGTCATTCTCTACGCCGACATCATGACACAAAGCATTCAGAAGTTCCTCGCGGTTTCGGATTATCGGCGCACGAAGCAGATTGCCTATAATAAGGAACACAATATCACACCGCGAAGTGTCAGCCGCGCGGTCGAGGAAAGCCTCTCTGCGCATAAGGAAACTTCCAACAAGGCCTATGCTTTTCTGAATGAATCGGGCGTCGATATTGATCTGAACGAGACGATTCGCGAAATCGAGCAGGAAATGTTGACTTCGGCGAACAATCTCGAGTTTGAGAAAGCAGCGTTGCTGCGGGACCAGGTCCGCGAACTCAAGCGGGCGCTGGATGGAGGCGAGCCGGCGAAAGGAGCCAGGCCGGTGAGCTATTCAAAACCGCGCAGAGAAGGCTCTGCGAGGTCCAAATCAAAACGAGCACCGGGCGTCACGGAACCGTTCTGAAGCGATTTCGAATCTCAAATCTGCGATGATTTTGCCCCTCATGATTTTGCCTTCATCCGTGTTCATCAGTGTTTATCCGTGGTTGAAATCTTTGGTTGCGGCTCCGCTGCCCTGTGTTTATCCGTGGTTTGAACTGAATTGTTCCGGCTTAATTCAGTGACAAATCCTCGGGCATCTGAGAGAGCAAACGGTACTTCCATCCTTTTTGGCGCAGAATTCTTTGCCAGAGCTGAACCGGATCCGTGTCGAACACGAGATCGAGCGAAGCTGGATGTGTCAGCCACGCCTTTCGTTTCATTTCGTCCTCGAGTTGGCCGGGGCTCCAACCGGCATAACCGGCAAACAATTTTATCTTTCGCGTCGGAGAAAACGATTCGCCAAGGTCCACCAGGGAATCCAGCGAATGGCCGAGGCTTAAATTAGGCAACACATTGGCGTCCGGGATAAAGCTGTCGCTCTGAAGGAAACTCAGCGCGGAAGGTTGGACGGGACCGCCCAAATACAACGGGCAACCTTTGATGACGTCTGGGAGGTCCGCCACAATCATTTCGCCCACGTTGCTCCCGGTGGCGCGGTTTAAGACCAGGCCAAAAGCGCCTTCCGGGTCGTGCTGGCAGATGAGGACAACGGTGCGCTGGAAGAACGACCCTCGCAATTGACCACTGTCGAGCAGCAACTGGCCTTTTAGAAACTCATTTGTATCTGGCATAGCGCGCTCGACTCTATCCCTTGCACCCAATCTGGATTAACTTCCTTCACTCATCAACCAAATTTGCATACTTATCCAGTGCGCCAATGCCCGCAGTATATCTTGCGAGTTACGAACATATGGAGTGCGCCGGCACAGCGCAGCGGCGACGGCGCTTTGGCTCATGTCGCCGTGCCCGCCGTTACGAAAGCGGTGTCCCCCGAAAGCTTTCGGGGTTTCAATGTTCTCCAGCCTGCCCCCAGGGCCTTAAGTCGGGGCCGCGTTAAAAAATAATCACCGTAGTTGGGTGGACATGGGCGGAGATGGGCGCGGATGCCCGCGGCGCGACGAGCGCTACCTGATTCAAACTTCCGATTGCGACTATTTTGTATATTCATGCTGTTACCTTTCATTTGACGCCGCACTGTTTGCAACGCGTCCCTTCACCCTACGGAAAAGTTTCAAATTTTCGCGGTGTTGGCGGAATTAAGTTGCGTGCTTAGAATGGGTTAAGTGCTCTAAAATTTTCAAATCTGGCCGGCTAAGCGAATCAGGCCTGGACAGTTTAGCTCCAAGACGCAATCGCATAGCGATCCCTGAGCGCTGCTGGAAAGAAAATCGAGCAACGCTTTGATGTTTGCCAAACAGCCTGCGCCTTGCAGTAAGCCGCCGCCGAAGCCGAAGGTGCCCGGCGCAGCTTCCTAAGGACAAGTAGCCCCAAGTCAAGATTTTGAACTGGAAATCCTGCCGCCGCTTGCTACGCTGCCACCTGGCAGGAATGAAAATTGGGTGGTTGAGAATCTGTGATACACCTGACTGGCTATGCCGCGCTTTTCGACATGGTCCCTTTTCCGTTGAGTCAAACCAGCGCCGCATCCCAAGCCGCGTTTCTCTTCTTCCTTCAGAATGACCCCGGAAGAAAAAGCCCGAAGTCAGATTGATGCGTAATACCATCCCGGCCATGCAAATCCAGGAAGTCATCAAAACCATCAATCAGATGCAGGCTGATGGCGTGATCGAGCACTACGCCATCGGCGGCGCGGTGGGTGCGACTTTCTACCTTGAACCCGTTGCCACTCTCGACGTGGAGATCTTCATCTCGTTCAAAGCCGATGCAGGCAACCTGCTCGTCAGCCCGCAACCCGTCTTCGATTATCTCAAGACTCGCGGGGGCACGATGGAAGGCGAATACATCGTCCTCGCCGGCTGGCCCGTGCAATTCCTGCCGCCGAACAGTCCCCTGGCGGAAGAAGCCTTGCGCGAAGCCACAACCCATGATGTGGCTGGCATTCCCGCCCGTGTCTTCACGGCTGAACATCTGGCCGCTGTCGCCCTGCAAACCGGACGCGCCAAGGACAAGGCGCGCGTACTCCAATTCATCGAAGCCGGCGCGCTCGACGCCGCGCGATTTCAGGACATTCTCACCCGTCACGGCTTGACGCAGGTGTGGCAGCGGTTTGAACGTCAATTCCTGAGCGACGCACCATGAGCTTTGATCTTCAGAAAATCCTTGTCAGCAAGCGTGCCTTCCGGCGCGAGTTGGCCGCGCGGCCCATTGTCGAGAAACTGCGGATGCTCGACGCTCTGCGCGAGCGGGAGCTGGCCATTCGCGGTCATCCAACCACTGCCACTGTATTACGCGAAGAACCCGCGCCCTATCGCCCCGGACCGAAATGAGCGCCAACGCCACGACCGAATCCCCAAAGGGGCGAAAGAAATTAGCTCGGGGCAAGGATGCCGCGCCTGCGGCAGACGCCGCACTGTTTGCAACGCGTCCCTTCACCCTACGGAAAAGTTTCAAATTTTTGCAGTGTTTGCGGAGTTAAGTTGTGTGATTAGAACGAGTTAAGTGGTCGAAAAACGTTCGAATTTGCCCAATTTAGCGAATCAGGTGCTGGGCACTTTTGCTGCAAGACGCCAAGCACTGAGCGCGCACAAAAGAAATGCCACGCCACGGTTCAAGGCTTCAACGCTGCAATTCGTGTCATTCGTGGTTACCCCTTCCTTCCGCACACTGCATTCAGATAATCCCAACGGGATTACGTCATACCAGCCCAGGGTTGCGACGAAGGAGCTACCCTGGGTCACGGTCCCTCGCACAAACACAACCCCAACGGGGTTGCGTCATACCGGACAAGTCCCGCACTGATCATCCTCCTCGTTCGTTGATAGTTCCGCTTGCTTCAAAACCAAATGCAATGCGTTCAGGTCAACTCCGATTGGGCAAACGCCGTTCATTTGAAAAGTCGGTTTAGTAGTTCAGCGATGTAACTCAGTTGTGAAATAGCTTCATGGCGGCTACGAATTGCCGCGGACGTCCGATGTGAAAAATTGTTCCGCAGAAAGACCAATGACAACCAGTTATCGAGGTCTTTTTTGGGAATCGTTCCGGCGTTGTGCAGCGCCTTTACCAAGTCGGCATACGGATTATCCGGAAACGAATTTGGCTTGCCCTTCTTCCCTATGCCCAGTTGCTTGCAGCGATGCCTCACTCCGGCCTCAAGCACTCGAAACCCTTCCTCCGTCGCCAACGCCGCCAACGGGAGAAAATACATGCCATAAATCATCGAGCCGCGTGCCATTTCAAAAAGGAAGGCAACTTCATCAGGGACGCTTGGATGCAGCACCGGCTTCAGACACTCGTTCACCCATTTTTCCCCGCGTAAACGCGAAGGATAAGCTTCGTGATCGTCCTCCTCCAATACGTTCGCAGGCATGATCTGCTTGAATCCATATTTACTCAACACATTGGCGGATTCCGATTTGGGTTTCACAATTCTCCTTTGAAGAAAATCGAGCAAGGCTTTGATGTTCGCTGAACAGCCTGCGCTTTACAGTAAGCCGCCGCCGAAGCCGAAAGGAATTTAAGTTGCAGCGAGTTCGTGGCTGCATCTATCCCGTCCAATCGGCGCAAAGCAGTTCGGCCTGTTCCATGACGGTTTGAGTCGCCTTCTCCTGTTTGTCTGGTGGGTAGCCGTATTTCCGCAGAATCCGGCGTACCAACGACCGACTCCGTGATGGCTTTGCTCATCTAGGCTGGTTCCGGAAGCGATTCGCTGAATTGAAGACGCATCCAGCCGAGCATAACCAGATTGCGAATGGCACTGGCTACTGCCTGTTGCTTCTCGGCAGTTCGCCACGCTTTCTTCCAGTTCAAGATGAATTCAAAAAGGTCCCGCTCGGCTACTTCCTGCTGCGGCTTAGCCTGCTTTAATTGACGACTCGCAAACAGGACCGTCAAAACCTCCTCCGCTTGCTCGGTGTTCTTAATCCGGCTGAACAGATCCACTGTCTTTGCAATCTTGCGCTCGTGTCGCTTCAAAACTTCCTCGTACTTCGGCCGCTCCTTTTCGTATTCCGGACCAACACGCAACGCAATCATCTGACCCAACCGTTCCTCCTGAAGCCAATTGCGGTTAGCGAAATCATGCAGCGCCAACTTCACCTCGTCGGCAAATGGTCCGTAACTCCCTTTACCAAACTGGAAACCAGTCTGAACTCCCATTTCCGTCATCACGTAACAAATCTTTTGAAAAATCGTGCGACCAACCGGATTGGCGTAAGGTTGTTTCTCCAATTCGCGGAGGACTTCCATCAACACTACCCACTCGGGATTCATCTTCTCGTGCTTGCGGCCCTTGCCTTCCAATTCCAGTTGAGTCGGTCCACTTAAGAATTCTTCTTCCAACTGGCTTTTGGGTGTTCCGTAGGGGGCATAAACTTCGATTTCGGCATTAAGCTGCCGAAGCTTTCCATAAATCAATGGACCAACCTCCTCCCAGCTAAGTCCGCCGTTTCCACAACCCAACGGCGGGAAAGCCACGCTCTTGACGCCCCACTCCTGATAATGTTGCACAAAGTAATCCAGGCCGCGCTCGATGTCCGCCAATCGCGACGGCGATCGCCAATGATCTTTGGTTGGAAAATTCACGATCAGGACGCCCGAACGATCGCGGTAAAGATATGGTTCGCCGAGACGCACCTGTTTGCGTTCACAGCGTTTCGCGTAGTCCTCAAACATCGCCGGGTAACGCTTTTTAAACTCCTGTGCCACGCCTTTGCCCATGATGCCAACACAGTTCACCGTGTTCACCCGCGTCTGGGCCTGGGTAGCAAACAAATCTCCTATGAGAGCTCTGAACATGGCTTCTTAACGGAAAAACATTTCTGGATTGATGATAACCGGAAGGCCAAAGCCGAGCGACTGTAAACTTGCGGCTACGGCTTGATCCATCGCGTATGCCCCGGTTAGAAACCGCGGCTCGACGCAATGCGGCACCAGAACTTCGGCGCATTTCTTGGATTTGCGGGCAAAATACTCGAACTGATTTGAATGCCGCCAGTCCATCGCGAAAATTGCATCGTAATCCAACACCGCCGCCTGGTTTGGGTGCAGGAAGCGCACCCAATCACTTGATGCATTGCGATCCGTGATAACCACGCCCTCAATATGCCTGACTTCGATTGAAACGCGCAAGACGCAGAAGCCGGCAGCTTCCTCTTTGCGCCGATAAAGCATCGGATTGCGCGCGTGAAAATAGAGGTTGGCGTATTGATGCAGCTTCAAACCGCCAGGGACGTGCTTCAAGTCGCGCCGTTCCTGCACGACTTCCAGCGCCACGGAATAATGCGGCACTTTCGCAGCCCTTTCGTTCGATAGAATGCCAAATTCCAGCACCGACGGAATATTTTTCAGCGGCATGATGGATTGAAATTCTGTGACACGCGAATCCATGTGCTATTTGTAGCTAGCTTCATTCTGCTTACAGTGCTCTCGTACCCTTTCGAGCCACGGTTCATACCAATACCAACAATCTTCGACTAAAACACCGAGGCCTTTCGCAGCGCTTTTTGCGTCATCACCTTTCCAAAATTCAGTGTGTGCGTGCATATTAAAGCGTTTGAAGCCCTCCTTTTGCATCGTGGCCACAATATTTCCGGGCCGGTATTTCCGTCGTTCGGTTTCCTTTGTGACCACATATGTTGCGTTGACTTGTTTCGCCAACTCGCTATCTGCTTTCACAAATTCAACTACCTGGTCCGCCTGCCCCTTACGATTCGCAGTTTTCGCAACAAATAACACGCGATAAGCGAACTTGGGGCTATTAAACTCCTCGTCCGAAAGTTTGCCTTCAAAGCCTTCGACAAAGCTCTTAATGTGAGCCGGCAGGTTGGATGCCGCCGCTAAAGTGTCCGCTTGATCCCGGGAAATGGAAGAGAACTGAAGACTGAACGCGAGGTGCTTATCAATTCCAAGTTCATTGCCGAAAAGCTTTTTGACGTAGTCGTTGTAGTTCAGGCAACAGGCTTGGAACTTCGCGCTCAAAGTCGCATCAATGCGCGTCGTCATCTGATGTTCAATTTCGTGCCGAATCCCGATAAGAAATCCCAGGTTGTTTGCCGTATCCTTGTCCACCGGACTGTTTTTATCGTTCAGGCAGCGTTCTAGTTCCCAGTATTTGTAAGCGCCGGCCTTGGTGCGGTCGAAGCGCCGATGTTTGCCTTTCATTTCGAAGTAACGGTATTCGATTCCCTTTTTCCGGTAGTGGGCATGCAAAAGATATATCCACGCGATGTTCATCAAGACGATGAATATCTCCGATTTGAAGGTGACCTGCGGATTGTTGAAAATCTGAACTGCCGCCAGAGCCGCCTCACGTGATTTCTCAACGAGTTCCTGGCTTACCGAGAACATTCGGCGATGTCGCATTTTTGCTTCAGGCATAAGCCTCCTTTACGCGCAGTTCGCCCGACAGCAGCCTTGGCAGTAGCGCGTCTCTCAGGACGGCTTGTTTGACGGTGGTTTCGTTGAGGGACATTTTCGATCAGGCTGCGAGTCCCCAACTCCGGTAAGTATCGACGTCGTAGTAACTCAAAGAACTGTTCGGCAGCTTGTCGTGGCTGAACTGACCAATCGCGTCCATTATTGGCGGTTTCTTGAACGGAATGTGAATCACCCGCGCAGTCTTGTTGTTGATCCTGTCAGCAAGAGCTTTCGGCCACAGTGGCCAAAACTTTGCCGGTTCCAAGATAGGGCAGTAATCGGTGTAGGTTGCGATTATCGGAATCTCGTATGTATCAACCGCTTGCTCGATTTCAAACGGGACCCAATCTGTGTCCTGTTTCGTCGTTTCGCCGATTATCAACAGCATGTTTTTGGAGTTACGCAGACGCTCAAGCAGCGAATTCCGCAACGTCGTTCGCTTGCTGGTATCACGAACTGCTGATGCTTTATCGTGGCTGTTGATCATTGTGAAATCATCGTCCGGGTGTGCATACCACGCCCGCATCTGGTTGTAGTAGTCCATGTCGGACTTGGCGGGTTGGTTTGTTCCCTCAGCGTGGAACGCGACGTAAGTGCCGTTTCTGTATGCCATATCATTCCTTCCAGTGGCGTTTAACTTCGCGTAAATCCAATTCTTCAAATCGGTCCCGATGCAGCACGATTCGAATCCGACTCGTAATCTGCTTCGCTTTGGTCTCTGTGATGGCGGATAAAACGATAAGATTCACAAGGTCTCGTGATGGCAAACCCAGTCCCGATAAACCACTCCCCACCAGCGGAATATTAAAAGGGTGACCGCCAGCCTCGATTCGCGCTCGCTGCCACAAACAGTGGAGTGCCTGCCACATCATGCTTACGTCGCTCCAAACCTTGCAGGTTTGGAGGTCAGTTTTTGTCAATGCGAAGAGCAAATATCTGTCATCATTGACACGGACCAACGCAGTAGTGCCGATTGGATAACTTTTCAATTTACCCTCGTTTTTGGGGGCATTCACAAAGGGAGCAGCGGAGAGTTCAGCGTCCACCTGCTTATCGAACGATTCTGGTTGGCCACCAAACGCTGTTTTCAGAAATATTCCGTGAAGGCTGCGGTCTGAAACCGGCTTGCCGAGTTGACTTTCAAAAAACTCGGAAACCGGGATCGCTCGGATTCCATCCCGAAGGAAAATGTCACCAAAAACTATTTCAATAGTCGTATCGCAGTTTGCGACCTTGAATTCCACCTTGGAGGGTTTCCATACTCTATTCAGCGCCCAACAAAGGCTGATGATTCCAAAAACACTCAGCCAAAAAAGCCCCTTTAGCTCAAAACCTGGCACAAAGTAACTCAGCGATTCGGTTAGAGTCCAAATGACACTGAACGCTACGAATGCTTCAGCAACAGTTCGAAACGGATGCCGAACCACGCTGCACCAGAGGTCTTTTAAGTTCCGCATATATTTTCAGTTATCCTTTACTGCCGCTTGTGGCGCGCCGCATCTCGCCTGACAGCAGCTTCGGCAAAAGCGCATCTCGCAGCGCGGCGATCGAGAGGGATTCCATCATTTCGGCTTTCTTATTTCTTCGACCCGGCGCCTCACCTCCATTTGAGCTGTAAATTCGGACGACTGAAGCGTCGGAGATGTATTTAAGGAAGATGAAACCAAGCGCGACATTATTGTAATCCGAAGCGTCCAGGCGCCCGCGCAATTTGTCGGCTGCTTCCCAGAGTTGTGCCTCGAAATTAAAGTCTGAGCCGTTGGTAGAGTTTTTCGCTTTGGAGTCGTTGCCTTTTTTCACAGATTCTTTGCCTGCCTGGATTCCTTTTGGCTTGCAAGCTGGACATTAGCCAACGGCGGTGTTTCAGCAAAGGCGAAAATCAAGAATCGCCCCCACAAGGGTGCGATTAGAAGTGGGTGGTAAGGACGACTTCCACGTCGTCCCATTCGTTGAAAGAAATCTGATTGGGACGACGTGGAAGTCGTCCTTACCGTCTTTTTACCAGCCTCTAGCGTCTTCGTTTCGCCGGCCCGTAAAAATATCCGCCGCGCACGCGCGAGCCGCGAACACGGTTTCCGCCGCCGGTCGGCTGGCCGGGCTTGCCTTCTTCGAAAAGGGCGGTGTAGCGGTAGTCGAATTCCTCGAGTTTAACTCGCGGAATTTTTTGGCTGATAAACCGTTCGATGGCAAAAACGTGGCGCGAATCTTCCGCGACCATCAAGGTGAACGCATCACCTTTTGCCTCCGCGCGACCAGTTCGACCAATGCGGTGGATGTAATCTTCTGGATGCTGCGGCACGTCATAATTGATGACGTGGCTGACATCGGCGATGTCCAGCCCGCGCGCGGCGATGTCCGTCGCCACCAGAACTTCGAAGCGTCCATCCCGAAAACCCCGCAAGGCCTGTTCGCGTTCGCGTTGGGTGCGGTTCGAATGCAGCACCGCCACCGCGTGATTGCTGCGCTTGAGCAAATGCGCGACGCGATCCGCGCCATGTTTCGTTCGGCAAAAAACAATGACCGAGTCGTAATTGACGCGTTTGAGCAATTCGAGCAGGAGATCAGTTTTTTGAGCGTCGGAGACGGGATAGATGACGTGTTTAACCGTTTCAGCGGGCGTGCGGCGCGCGCCGATTTCAATCGTCTCTGGATTTTTCATCGCCCATTGAATGAGCGTCTCGATCTCCGGCGGGATAGTCGCTGAAAAAAGCGAGGAGTGCCGGTTGCGCGGGCAGCGGTCCAGGATACGGCGGACGTCCGGCAGAAAACCCATGTCCAACATGCGGTCCGCTTCATCGAGAACGAGAAACTGAATATGATCGAGTTTGCAAGCGCCTTGTTCTATGAGATCGAGCAATCGTCCTGGTGTGGCGACGATGATGTCCACGCCATTGCGCAAATTTTCCCGCTGGAGTCCGTAACCGACGCCGCCAAATACCACAACGACGCGCAGATTTGTAAAACGAGCGAAATCGCGAATGGCGGTTTCGACCTGGGCAGCCAATTCGCGGGTCGGTTCGAGCACCAGCAGGCGCGGCTGCGGGCTGTGATTGCCGAGCTTGGACAGGATTGGCAATGCGAACGCGGCAGTCTTGCCAGTTCCAGTTTGGGCGCTGCCGATGACATCGCGGCCTTCCAGGATGAGCGGGATGGCACGGAGCTGGATGGGAGTCGGTTCGACATAGCCCATGGCCTTGACGCCCTCGATCATCGGCTGAGAAAGGCCAAATTTTGAAAATGCCATAGATCTAGTGCGCTCGATGGAAGACGGATTCTCGTCCGATCTCAGCCGGCGCATAAAATCCCGACACCCTGTAGCCGCCGACGTAAGGAGGCGGACGCAATCTTAGGTCCGTGCGTTCCGCCTCCTCACGTCGGCGGCTACTTCTGGTATGAAATATCCGGGCTAGCGCGCCGCAAAATGGAAGCCATGTCCACATATCCCAAAACGATCGTTAAGACGGCGACTCGACCGAGGCCGGCGGAACTTCGACGGTTTCTTTAGGTGTTGAATGTTCGACCGGTTCGGGCGCCGGCGGTTCATGAGGAGCCGCCGCATCTGAGACTGGCTGCATTGGCTCGCTTTCTTCCTCGACCAGAGCTGGAACGCCTTCTGTAGCCGGTTCAATTTCAATTGAAGGTGTTTCGGCCGCTGCTTCGGGTTGCGCACCCGTTTCGGTAGGCGTTACCAGAGCCGGTTTTCGTTCCGGCCTGGGAGGTTTGGGCGCGGGTTTCTTCGCGGTCTCCAAAATCCCATTAGCGAATTCGATGACGTGCCCCTGATGGATCAGCCAGTGCAAATCAGCGATAACTGCGGTCTGTTCGGGAGTAGGTCCTGGAACCACAGGCGTCGCTGCAGGCTGGCCTTCGACTGGCGTTTGCTCGCTCGGGAGCGCGATTGGCACCGGCGGTGGCGAGGGAGCAATGGATTCGACAAGTTGGCGGCGATTGGATTTCGCATGGCCATTGATGTACTCGACAATATTTCTCACACCTTCGGATACCGGTGTCGCCTCCATGTCGAGGTAATGCGGGCGGGCGACCGAGACATGGGTGATGGTCTTATTAACCTTGAAGAACTGTAACCCGTGATTGGCAAATTGCTGGCTGAGCGAGGTCGCAATTTGCAACGGGAAACGGCGCTGATCTTCCCAGACTGTGCGGACCAAACGGGCTAGTTCCAAACTTCGCAGCGAGCGCGCCGCCGCGCCAACCATCGTATGCGTTTCGACTGGCTTGATGATGTTTTCTTTGTGCGTTTCGCGAAAATGCTTTTCCACCGCTTCCATCGTAGGAACGCGGACCGCTTCGGGCAGATTCAGGCAGACATATTCGGTCTTCCAGCTTTGGTCTTCGACCCATTTCTTTACGACCTCTTCATCGCGAACGATTTTGACGCGCGATTTGTACATTTCAAAAGGCATCCGCGAAAAGCGCTCGGCGTGAAGCTTGCGCAGTTGATTCTGGTAGTCGTGATGGTTGGGCGGGCCGAGAATAACTCCGCTGATGCCACATTGGGCGACGAACGTATATTTGCCTTTGGGCGGTTCGGTGGCGGTGCGTTCGGCCTGGTAAAACGTCCCGAAGTGCTTGTTTAAAACGTGAGCGACTGCTTCGTTTTCCGAGAGCCAGAGGGAGTCATCCAGCGCGCAAACGAATAACGGTTGGATAGGCTTTCCTTCAGGATTCTTTCTAACGTTGAAAATAACTGAAAGCCGATCCGGCCGTTGCAAAATCATTTGGGCGATTTCGAAGAGCGGATAGGCGCGCCCGGTCATTCTTATCTGCCGTGCCAGTGATTCCACGCCTTTGTCATCGGGAAGCAAGGTAATGCCCACCTCTGGCAGCGGTGGCGGCAGTTCGCGCCGCTCGCGGCCCTGATCTCGACCGAATCCGGAACGGGGCCGTCCTGGGACGGACCGGTCGCCTCCAAACCGATTCCCCCGCCCTTCCCCACCTTGCGGTGGCCCGCCTGGACGGCGTTCGCCGCCTTCGGGGCGGCGCGGGCGGTCCCCGCCCCGGCGTTCGCCGGGTGGGCCCCTGCGACCCGGGGGCCGCGGGCCGCGGCGATCATCGCGCCGATCTTCTCCGCCTTCGTATTTGGCATAAAGATTTGCGGAAGCTGGTTCCTGTGCCCAGGCGGGCAGGAAAAGCTTTTCTAAATCCAACTCGTTTTCCGGTGGTGTACTCATTACTAGCGTCAACCTGTCTAATCAGCATGGAATGGGTTCAGACGGATTGCAAGCACCGGATAGAGGCCATGTTTTCAATCATTGCCAGAAGGCGCGAGAAACCGGTAAGAATTGCCCATGTCCACGGTTGCCGAGCAACTGCGCAAGGCCCGCGAGGCCCAAAACCTTACGGTGCAGCAGGTTGCCGAAATCACAAAAATCCGCTCCGATCATATTCGAGCCCTCGAGGAAGGGAATTTCGAGGTGTTCTCGGCGCCGGTGTATATCCGCGGATTTGTGCGGACGTGTTCGACGATTCTTAAGCTGGATGTTCCGCAGGTGATGGCGGCTCTCAATAATGAACTCGGGCAGCATGAGAAGTTTTCAGAACCGCCACCTTTCACAGATACGCGCCGGGGTCCGCTCTATTTTATTACGTTGATCCTGTCGAAAGTGGATTGGCGAAAGGGTCTTATTGTGTTGGGTTTATTGGCGATAATCGGCGTGGTTGCCCTGGTCATCGTTATTTGGCGGCATCATCCCACGACTAATCCGCTGTCGGGCGTGAAACCGGGAATGTATCACTCGACGCAAAGCGTTTCCGGGGAAACATTGCCTCTACCGGCGAATCCGCATCGTTAATCGCGGCTATCTCGCCAGAATGATTCGCGTCTCATAAACGAGCAGCACAACTGCATTCACGTAAACCGCGGCCAAGGAGTCGTCCACGGTGACTCCCCATCCGCCGGGTAATGATTGGCTTTGGCGGACGGGCCATGGCTTGAGGATGTCGAAAAATCGAAAGGCAAGAAACACTCCCAAAGCCGCCGGCCAGGTTCGCGCATTGAGTATTTCGTCCAGGCGCGGCAGCGAACCGGTTTTCCAGAACGTCATCCCGATCCAACCGGCGAAGCAGAGCGGCATCGCTGTGATTTCATCGAGCACAATGCTGCCGGGATCTTTTTGGTTCAAAATCTTCTCGCCCGCGCCGCACAGCCACACGGATAAAAAAAAGCCGGCGATCGTGCCGGCGACGAACAGCCATAAGTTCGCCGAGATGAGCAAAAGGCCAAACCAAAGAATGCCAACGAGAGAGCCAAAGGTTCCGGGCGCGAACGGGATTCGGCCGACGCCAAAGCCTTGTGCGATCCACAGTTTGAGGTTCACAGGTCCTCCAAATAGAGGCCGCGATTCTTCCAGAGGTAAAGCCAGCCGGAAATAAATGTGAGGGCCACTGCGACCCACTTTGATGCCTCGGTGAACCACTCTACCCAAGGAACAGCCGTTACAATGTGAAAACCGAAGACCGCCGTCCCCACTGCGCCCCACTCTTTGTAACTGTGGAGCACGAGGATCGCGATGATGGCCACAATCTGAGAAATCGTTTTGTGCTTGCCGTAGCCTTCAGCGGCGAGGACGACATTTTTCGAAGCTGCGAGCAGGCGCAAGCCGGTAATGGCCAATTCACGGGCGACGACAATGACGACCATCCATGCGGCGATCCAATGCAGCCCGACAAAGGAGATGAAAGCCGAGCACACCATGATTTTGTCGGCGAGTGGATCCATCAGGATGCCGAAGTTGGTAATCAGTTTTCGGCGGCGCGCGATTTGGCCATCGAGAAAGTCGCTGATGCCCGCGGCAGAAAACAGAAAGAGCGCGATGGTTTCGTGATAATGAATTTGCGAAAACATCACGATGAGAAAGGCGACCGTCAGAACAAAGCGAGAAAGAGTCAGTTTGTTCGGCAAATTCATTTATCAAATCGCAGCTTGGGGTTTGGCACTTGCAACTTCAAGCAATGAATCCCGTGGAACCAGAGTTAAATGGAGGAGACCGAGCGCGATGCGTGGTGTGTATTCCTCGGCACGTATTCCGGTCGCGAGGAGTTGAGAATATTCTTCCTGGTGAGGCGAGCGTCCCCGCGAGCCGTGAATGGGAACAAGGGTGCAATTGAGCCGGCTCGCGAGAACGCTCGCCCCACCAAACGTCTAAAGATATTTGCGAAGCAATGGCTCCAGTTCCTTGACGGTTTTTTCGGGCCAGAGCTTTTTGTCGGTCATGATGGCGTCTTTTAAGGCGTAGTGGCACGGCCAATTCGCTTCGATAGGGATTTTCGGTATCACTTCGGCGATGATCGTTTTGGCGGTGGTTGCGTTCATGCGCAGATTCGCGATGACCATTTCGACCGTGACGTGCGCTTCGTTCGGTTTCCAGCAGTCATAATCGGTAATCATCGCCATGGTGGCATAAGCGATTTCGGCTTCGCGCGCGCATTTGGCTTCGCCCAGGTTGGTCATGCCGATGACGTCGTAGCCGTGCTCATGATAGGTTAGCGATTCTGCGCGCGTGCTGAAAGCCGGGCCTTCGATGTTTACATAAGTTCCACCGTCGTGAACGCCGCCGGTAAGATTGCGGGCGGTCGTGAACAAGAGTTTGCGAAGTTCCTCACAAATCGGGTCGGCGAAGGCAACGTGCCCAACTATGCCGCGTCCGAAAAATGTGTGGGCCAATGATTGCTTTGTGCGGTCGAAGAGTTGATTCGGCACGACGATGTCGCAAGGCCGATATTTGGCCTGAAGCGAGCCGACGGCGCTGACGCTGATAATCCAGGCCACATCCAGCTTTTTCATGGCCCAAATATTCGCGCGATGATTCAGCTCGGTCGGGAGAATGCGATGTCCGCGTCCGTGGCGTGGGAGGAAGATGACATCGCGTGTGCCGAACTTACCAGTCAGGAGCTCGTCGGAAGGCGGGCCAAAGGGAGTCTTGACCTTGACCCATTTCTGTTCGGTAAAGCCTTCGATGTGATAGAGGCCGCTGCCGCCAATGATCCCGATGCGATAATTCTGCATGGGCGCTCTTATATCAGCGCGCCACAATCGCGCGAGTCAATTTGTGCAAATGAGAATTGCGTGAGCGTACCTGTCGGGCCAATGAACCCTGGCGTTGCCGGAGCGTCGCCTGGGCGGGTATGAGCCAGACCTTCGGTCTCAACTGCCATTGAACAGGAGAACTACTTCGAGTAAACTGGGGCATGCCGTGCCAATATGTTCGCGCGTGGATCCTGTCCGTCGTCGTCTTACTCCCGGTCGCATCGCTGGCGCAGAGCAATATGTCGATTTACGGTGATTCCCTGGTAAACGGCTGGTCGGATACGAGTTATAACACCACTAGAAATTTTGCCAATACGTCGCCGGTCCATGCGGGGACCAAATCCGTCAGCGCGACCATCACCAGCGCTTATGGCGGCATCCAGTTGTTTCACGCGCCGATGACCAATTCAGCCTATGCCTTTGTCAGCTTTTGGCTCCACGGCGGGTCGGCGGGAGGGCAACAGCTTCAGATGTACGGCACTCTTGGAGCTCCGGCCACCGTGCAAAGTGCCAGATTCTACCTGGCTTCGCCGACTGCGAACGCCTGGCGGCAATACTTTGTTCCGGTGTCGGCGCTCGGCGTGGACAACACAACGAACTTCAGCGGGTTCGCCATTCAGGATTCGGTTGGCTCAACCGAACCAACGTTTTACCTGGACGACATCCAACTGGTGAGTTCGACCCCGCCGGCTGTCGTCCACCTGACCGCGAATGCCAGTCAAATCGTTCGCACGGCCGACGCGCGATGGTTCGGGATGAATGGCGCCATTTGGGATACCAGCCTTGACTCGCCGACAACTTTAAACGTGTTGAGTAACATGGGCATCCGCGCCGTGCGTTTTCCGGGCGGTTCGCTTTCCGATGAGTTCCACTGGGTAACGAACCGATCCGTTGGCGCGAATTTTACATGGGGGACGAGCACGGCGAACTTCATCCACCTGGTCACAAACGGGAACGTTCAAGCGATAATCACGGTGAACTATGGCACCGGTGATACGAATGAAGCGGCCGCCTGGGTGGCTTATTTGAATGCTGCGACGAGCAGCTCCGTATCGCTCGGGACCAATTCGACGGGGTTGAACTGGCAAACCGCTGGTTATTGGGCGTCTGTGCGAGCTGCCGCGCCGCTGGGAGCCAATGATGGGAAAAACTATCTTCGCATCTCGCGGCCGGCGCCGCTCGGCTTCAAATATTGGGAGATCGGAAACGAGTGCTACGGAGGTTGGGAGACCGACAGCAATTCGCCGGCTCACGATCCGTATACTTATGCGCTGCGAGCGCGTGACTACATCTCGTTGATGCGCGCCGCGGACCCGACCATCAAAATCGGTGTCGTGGTGACCCCCGGCGATGATAGTTTTGCCAACTACAGCACTCATCCCGCAACCAACTTGCGCACCGGACAGGCTCACAACGGCTGGACGCCGGTGCTGCTGGCTACTTTGAAAAGCCTGGGGGTGACGCCCGACTTCCTCATTCACCACCGGTACCCGCAGAATCCCGGTGGCGAAAGCGATCAAGGATTGTTGCTCTCTTCGGCCGGTTGGGCTGCCGATGCTGCAACGCTGCGGCAGGAGATTTCGGATTACTTCGGCGCTGGCGGCTCTTCCATCGAGTTGGTCTGCACGGAAAATAATTCGGTGTCGTCCAATCCGGGGAAACAGTCGGTGAGCCTGGTAGGCGGCCTCTTCTACGCTGACAGCCTGGCTCAATTGATGCAGACCGAGCTGAACGGACTGTTCTGGTGGAATTTCCAGAACGGCGGTTTCTCCTTCGGCGGCAATACCAATTCTTCGCTCTACGGCTGGCGGCCTTATGGTGATTACGGGGTGGTGGAGGAAACAACCAATTTCCCGGCGTATTATGCGTCAAAACTCATCAAAAACTTTGCACAAACGGGCGACCAGGTAATTGCCGCGGCCAGCGATTATATCCTGCTCTCGACTTACGCGGCGCGGCGGCAGAACGGCAGCCTATCGATCTTGACCATTAATAAAGATCCGAGCAACACCGCCACGGGGCAGGTCAGCGTGACCGGTTTTGTGCCCGCGTCCTTCGGCCAGGTTTATTCTTACGGAATTCCACAGGACAACGCCGCGCAAAGCGGCATTGGCTCGCCCGATGTCGCGCGAACCGCGCTGTCTGGGGTCGGCGCGACCTTCAGCTACTCCTTTGCGCCTTATTCGGCCACCGTGTTCGCGCTTTTCCCTGCGCCGGCAAATCTGACGGCGACCTTGAATCCGGCCAACGCGGCGCAAATTATCCTTCAACTTCAGGGACAGAGCGGAGTTCCTTATGTGATTCAATCCTCCAGTAACCTGGTTGCGTGGACGTCCGTCAGCACTAACACACCCCTGGGCGCAACCACTCTGACCATCACCAACACGGTTTCCACATCCGTCCCCAAAACATTCTGGCGCGCGATCTGGCAACCCTAAAGCCCGCGGCGAACTCAAAATCCCGGAGCGAAGCAATGCGTGATCATGATGAGTTGCCGCATGGATGCGCTGATGGTTTATCAAACGCTTCGCGGCACACTTCGATGACGTTACATCCCCGTTAGGTTTCACTTTTCACCTTTTACTGCTCACTCAAGCATGTTATAAGGAGCGAACAACTGACGACATAATTATTGGGCAATATCACGATGTTTCGCGCTTTCACTTGCGGTGGCTCTCCCATTGATCGCGAATGCGGCGAACATGACGCCGATTGCCATCACCGGTTTCAACCGGGACGTGATCATTGAGAACAATGCTTCCGGCCCGCCCTACGACGCCGCCGCGCTGGAATTCAACCCCGGCGAGAACACCGCCTTCTATCAAAGTGGTTTGGCGGGCACGACATATGGCCTGCCAACCTCGGGCAGTTTCACGAGCGCTCTGGGCGATGGGACCGTTTTCCAATTCCAGCCTTACACAGGCAACAACGCTTTGGTTCTGAGCACTGAAACCGGGCTCGCGTCGGGAACGCTCACGTTGACTGGACCAACGATTTACTTGCGCATCGCTTTGATCGCCCACTCGGGCGCCGGCGGAGGCACGCCCAATGTCACTCTGCATTTCAGCGATGGCAGTTCGTTCGTCACGAACTACAACGCGCAGGATTGGTTTTTCAACCCCGGTTTTGCGTTGCAAGGCGTGGATCGGATTGACCTCACCTCTGGCGCAGCCCAGGGTGGTCCAGACGATCCCCGATTTTACCAGACTACGATTGATCTGGACGCACTGTTTGGCGCAACCAACAAGTCGCTCACCAGCCTCACTTTCGATCAGGCGGCAGGGGCTGGCGCGACGGCCGTCTACGCTGTCAGCGGCCTGGCAGCCAGCGTGGGAACGAATTACAATTTGGCGGTGGTGACCAATCTTCCCGCCACCGGCATCCAAACCACCGCCGCCTTGCTGAACGGCCAGGTGCTTTCGACCGGAGGCGATGTCCCGACGATCACTCTTTATTACGGCCTGGCCGACGGGGGGACGAATATCGGGAATTGGTCACAAAGCGTTGTCATCGGCGGGCAGTCCGGAACGTTCACGCAAGCAATCGCCGGGCTCTCGTTCAACACGACTTATTATTTCACGGCCAAAGCCGTGAACGTCGCCGGGACTTCCTGGGCCACTCCTTCAAAATCTTTCACCACGTTGACACCTACGCTGGCGGCGATCACCAATCTTCCGGCCACGGGCGTTCAAGCAAACTCAGCCACCTTGAATGGCCAGGTTTTGTCCACGGGTGGTGACGCGCCCACTATCACGCTGTACTACGGGCCGGCGGATGGTGGAGTCAGCGCCGCTGCCTGGTCCAATAATGTCACGCTGGGAGTACAGTCCGGAGTCTATGCACAAACCATTCCCGGATTGACCGCCAACACAACTTACTTCTTTACGGCCAGGGGCACAAATGCAGCGGGCACCGTCTGGGCCGCCCCTTCTAAAACCTTTGCTACCATCTCAACCAATCCGGTGCAGACTCTCGCCGCGGTGTTAACCTATCACAACGATAACACGCGCCAGGGTGCCAACACCAACGAGACGATTTTGACCCACGCCAACGTAAACTCGAACAGTTTTGGAAAATTGTTCTCTCGCACCTTGGACGGCTGGGTATACGCACAACCGCTGATCATGACGAATGTGAACATCCCCGCCAAAGGCACGCACAACGTGGTTTATGTCGCTACGGAACATAACACCCTCTATGCCTTCGATGCCGATGACAATTCCGGCGCCAACTCCGCGCCGCTTTGGCAAACCAGTTTCATCAACCCAGGCGCGGGGATCACGACGGTTCCCAACGGGGATGTCGGCACGACCGATATCACTCCCGAAGTTGGTATCACGAGCACACCTGTTATTGATCCAATCACTTCGACGATTTACGTCGTCGTCAAAACCAAAGAGCCGGGCCCGGTTTATGTAAATCGTCTGCATGCGCTCAATTTGGCCACCGGAGCGGAACGCGCCAGTTTCAACAGCCCGGTCGTCATCGGTGCGACCAATTATCCCGGCGTCGGCACCGGCGATAACGACGGCGCGGGCCATGTGCTATGGAATCCGCTGAAATCGCACTGTCGGCCTGCGCTGACATTGCTCAACGGGGCGGTGTATATGTCTTTTGCCTCGCACGGCGACAATGGTCCTTATCACGGTTGGATGATGGCGTACAACGCGACCAACATCGCCCAGCAAGTCGGCATCTATAACGCCACTCCCAACGGCGGACTGGGCGGATTCTGGGACGGCGGTGGCGGCCCTTCAGTCGATGCGCAGGGCAACCTCTATTTCCAAACCGGGAACGGCACGTTCGATGGCAATCTCTCTATCACTTCGACGAACAATTATGCGATGAGCGTGCTGAAATTGGCGACGACGAACGGAATCAAATTGGTGGATTATTTTGCGCCGTCCAACGCGGTTAATTTGAGCAATGGCGACCAGGACCTCGGCTCGGCGGGGCCAATCATTCTGCCGGATTCGGCGGGCAGCGCGGCTCATCCTCATTTGGTCGTCGGTGGCGGCAAAACCCCTCCGATCTATCTCATAGATCGCGACGCCATGGGCCGCTTCAACGGCACAGCCGGCCCCAACAACATCGTCCAGCAGTTCAATGGCGGACCCGGGGGAGATCGCGACCTCACTCCGGCCTTCTTCAACAACACGATGTACATGTATGATTCGAATGGCAAAATCGGCGCGTTCAAAATCTCCAACGCAGTTTTCAATACCACGCCGGTGGAGACTCCCGACACCTACGCCAACAAAGGTGGAGCAACGGCCTCTATCTCCGCCAATGGCATGAGCAACGCGATCGCCTGGGTAATTTACAATTCCGGCGGACAAACTCCCGCCACACCCGCTGTTCTGCGCGCCTATAATGCGACCAATCTGACGCAAAAGCTTTATGCCAGTGACCAAATAGCGGCTCGCGATTCCGCAGGAACCGCGGTCAAATTTACCGTGCCCACCATTGCCAACGGCAAGGTCTATGTCGGCGCACAATATTCTCTCTCGGTTTACGGCAACGGAGTATTTCTTGCGACGCCCATCATCTCGCCGAACGGCGGCACGTTCACAAACTCTGTAACGGTCACTCTGTCCGACGCGACCCCTGGAACGACGATCTATTATACTTTGGACAACTCAATCCCCACGACGAACTCAACCCTTTACACCGCTCCGTTTGTTCTATCAAACAGCGTGAATGTTCAAGCCATGGCGGTCAAACCGGGTTTTGTCAACAGTGGTATCGCCAGCGTCACGTTCCTGAACAGCTCGGCGATTGGTACTGGGACCGGCCTCGTGGGCCAGTATTGGTCCAATTCCTTCCCAACAGCTCCTTTCACCGGTACGCCCACGCTGGTTCGCACGGATTCGGTAGTTAATTTTAATTGGGGCAATGGCTCCCCCGACCCGCGTATTAGCGCCGATCATTTCACCGTCCGCTGGACCGGCGCCGTGCAACCGCAGTTCAACGAAACTTATACCTTCTACACCACCACCGACGACGGTGTCCGCCTGTGGGTCAATGGCCAGTTGGTGATTGACCAATGGATCGACCAAGGCCCCACGGAATGGAGCGGGTCCATTTCTCTCGTGGCGCAGGAGCGTTATAATATCGAGATGGATTATTACGAAAATGCTGGCGGAGCGGTGGCCACGCTGTCGTGGAGTAGTCCGTCCACCGCCAAAGTGATTATTCCACAAACCCAGCTTTATCCGGTCACGAACCCGCCGCCCGTCGTGATCCTCAATAGTCCAACTAACAACTCGACCTATACCGCTACCGCCAGCGTGACCATCGGCGCAGATGCCGCCGCCCAGTTCAATACTTTGGATCACGTAAGCTTTTATGTCGGGCCAACGTTCGTCGGCAGTGTAAGCAACATTCCTTACACAGTAACGGCCACTGGCCTGGCCGCGGGAAGTTACGCTTTGAAGGCAGTGGCTGTGGACGGGTCCGGGCTCAGCAGCACTTCGGCTCCGGTGAATATCACCGTCACTGCCGGCACCGGACAGCCTTACGGTTTAACCAGTCGCGGCACGGCGCCGGCATTTCTTAACATGCCCCAGACGTTCGCCGGCTCCCTGCCCTTATTGCTCTCGCAGACCGGCGCATTCACAAACACTCCGTCTCTCGGCGCAGCCGGCTCATTGATTCCCTATTCCGTGAACACGCCGCTTTGGTCGGATGCGGCCGTGAAGAGTCGTTGGTTCGTGGTTCCAAACAGCGGCGCGCCCTACACTCCTGACGAACAAATCAACTTTGCGGCCACTGGAGAGTGGTCATTCCCGCCCGGCACCGTTTTTGTCAAACACTTCGCCCTCGTTACCAACGAAGTGACCGGCGCTCAACGCCGGCTCGAAACCCGCCTGCTCGTTCGCGATGCTGTCGGCGCCGTCTACGGCGTGACTTACAAATGGCGCAGCGATAACAGCGAAGCGGATCTCCTCACCACCGGTCTGGATGAAAACATCGCCATCACGAACAGCAGCGGCGTGCGGACGCAGGTATGGCATTATCCCAGTTCCACCGAATGTCTCATCTGCCACACGCCTGCTGCCAATTACGTGTTGGGCGTGAAGACGCGGCAATTGAACGGCAATCTCACTTATCCCTCCACCGGCGTTACTGACAATCAGCTTCGCACGCTCAATCGGGTCGGCCTGTTCAATCCCTCCATCAATGAATCGGCCATTTCCGGTTATTCCAAATTGTCCTCGCTGACGAACCTGGCTGTCTCGCTTGAAGAACGCGCCCGTTCATACATCGACGCCAATTGCGCTCAATGTCACCGACCGGGAGGTTCGGGCCCGAGCTTCGACGCGCGCTATGACACCCCGCTGGCCAGCCAGAACATCATCAACGGAATCCTTACCAAAGGCGATCTGGGTTACGACAACGCCCGCATCGTGGTGCCTAAAGACATTTGGCGCTCCATTCTGTTTCAACGTTCCGACAGCACCGATTCCACGATCAAGATGCCGCCGCTGGCTCGCAACCTTGTCGATACAAGCGCCATGTCCGTGCTGACGGACTGGATTAACAGTCTTTCCGGCACAAACGCGGTGGCGCCGCCCACCATCGCGCCTGCGGGTGGCGTGTTCACAACTTCTGTCAGCATCTCGCTGCAATCGACGAATGGTGGCGATGATCTCTATTTTACGTTGGATGGCTCTTTGCCCGACACCAGCTCGTTCCATTATGGCGGACCCTTCAACTTAACCAGCAATGCAACCGTCAGGGCCAATGCCTTCAAGATCGGTTTCATCAAAAGCGTAGCCGCCACGGCCCAGTTCACCTTGCGTCCGCCGTTCCAATTCAGCTCCGGCGGCTTCTTCACGAACAATACTTTCCAAATGCCCGTTTCGGGTTTGGCGGGGAAGACTTATTACCTGCAGGCGACCACCAACTTTATCAACTGGGTGTCGCTAAGCACGAATATCGCGCCGTCCAATTCGTTTTATCTGGTCGATCCAAACGCAACCAATTTCATGTACCGCTACTATCGGGCAATTGAACTGCCCTGAGACATGACTGCGATGAAACTATTCTTGCTGATGTTCTTCTTGTTGCCGGCGGCGGCGCAAACCAACGTCACCTCGTCAACCAATCAAACGCCTGCTCGCGACGAGCGCGCGGCGGAAATCCGCACCGCTTGCATCAATGGACGTCGTTGTGTCTGCGGGAAGGTAATCAAAATTGTTCCGGAAGGATTGGTTGTGGACAGTGGTTACACGGCGCTGATGGATCCCCCGTTCACTCAGTCGTGGGTCATCCCCAGCGGGGCGCTGGTAAACCGCGATGCGAAATTGCTTGAGCGCAGCGAACCGGCCAGCCCATGTATTGGCACGGTCTTACTTACCGATTTTCCCAGGCGCCCGGCGGTCAAGCTTTACGATTATGTCCTGCTCCAGGCCTATCCGGCCGGCGAATACCTCTACACTCCAGTTCCGGGGGTTCAAAAGCCGATCCGCAAATTTGCCGGCGGACTCGAGACCGCGGTTAAGCTCAAGCTTGAGACCGCTGAGAAGTAATGATGGCCGTTCCGGCAGGCAGATTCGCATAAGGAGAATTCACCGATCTGATTTTTCATCAGAACGGCATAGACCAAACGCCACCTTGTGTGAAGTAAGAGTGGTTGCAGCTCACGACTCCGGTTCGTGCGCCTTTTCTTCTCATTCGTAAACAAAACCAACGCGGCCAAGACGGAGTCGAGCGCTCCGACGCCCTTATCAAGATGTGCCCTCGGGAGGGAACCACCCTATGTTTGGAACCCCGAACACCTGTCAGGATGCAGGCCAAGCAGGATTGTCGAGGAGAACTCGAATGAGTCCGCGTGAATGCTGCACGTTTGGCGTCGGGTGACGCTCGAACCGCAGCCGCGACGGCAAGCACTGCGAGAATGAGCACTATGAAAAACTTGTTGAAAGCATTGGCAGTAGCGGGAGTGGCGTTTCTGGGTTTTGTGGCGAACGGCAAAGCCCAGGTGCAGCAAAGTATCAGCTTCACGTTGACGCTATACAATCAAAGCGACACCAGCGTTCGCCCCGTGCGTGTCAGCACCAAGGACGTCATTGAGAATTTGGCGGGCACCAATGTGCCCGGCGGCAAACTGTTGCTCGTCATGCCCACAGATCCCAGCCCCGACGGAAATGGCACGATTGGCGCCTTCCTGCGAGTAACGGATTCCAGGGGAAATATTATTGCGGAAACCACTACCGACTCCTTTAACGTCTATCAGACGTCTTTTTCCCAGACAACGACCCACACCTACGCCTGGAATCAGTTCTCTCTCTCTTTCGGCGGGTTGGGCGCTGAGCTTTATGGCACGGCGACCTGGAGCAAAAGTTTCCGTGGCCCAGGCGGCCAGGGCTCATTTCATTGTTCAGTGAGCGGCCACTGCGCACTAGGCGGTATCACTGACGGCGAAATGCCCTGCATGGGTTCAGTCAGCGGCGGCGCACCGAGGGCAGACTGATCCGGAAGAGCTTGCGCATTATAGCGGTGGCCAAAGAATAATTCGCTGAAAAACTTCTCTGGCGGAAAATTTGACTCTGCATTCCTCATTCCGCACTGGAGAGGGGGTCAACCATCGACTCTCAACCATCCACCGTTCATTCTCGCGGAGAAACTTCCCGGGATTTCTCTGCGTTCTTCGGTTCCAAAGCGGTCTGAAAACAAACAATTTGCCATTCGGCGCTTCGTTTCTTAGGCTGTCGCCGTGGTGATTAACTCACAAACAACCACGACGATTTAGCGTTCATCCCCAACCGGGATGGACGCCAACGCCTCGACATGCCTGGTTCGAGGCGTTTTTATTTACTGATTCAACCACAGATAAACACAGATGAACACAGATAGGAAAACTGAATTGCAAACCGATTTGGGAGTCCCTTTCCCCAATCCGTGTTTATCTGTGTTCATCTGTGGTTAAAACTCTCATGCAAGCCAACATCCAAACACCCGAACGTAAAACTCTCGACGAGCGGAACAAAATGAACGAACTCGAACGCATCCGTCATTCCTGCGCTCACGTCATGGCCACCGCCATTCTGCGGCTTTGGCCTGATGCGCAATTCGCCGCCGGACCACCCGTCGAAAACGGCTTTTACTACGATGTGGAACTCAAGCATCGCATCAGCCCCGAAGATTTCCCGAAAATCGAAGAGGAGATGAAGAAAGAGATCAAAGCCAATCACCCCTTCGAGAGAATGGTCGTCACTCGTGAGCAAGCTATAAAGGACTCCAAAAGCGGACGCCTCGGCGGTTTGAGCGAACGGCCGGGCAATGTGAGCAAGTTCAAGCTCGGCAATCTAAAAGACATCCCGGAAGGCGAAGCGATTTCCTACTACAAGAACGGCGATTTTCTGGACCTTTGCGCGGGACCGCACGTGATGCGGACCGGTAACATCGGCGCATATAAACTGACCACCGTCGCCAGCGCTTATTACAAAGGCGACGAACGCAATCCGCAGCTTCAGCGCATTTACGGCACCGCCTTCAAAAATAAGACTGAGATGGAGGCCTACTTCAAAATGCTCGAAGAGGCCAAACGCCGCGACCATCGCAAAATCGGCGCTGAAATGGGCCTCTACGTCATTGACACCGAATACGTTGGACCCGGCCTTCCGCTCTGGCTGCCGAAAGGCGCGGCGATTGCGGAGGAGTTAGAAAAGCTGGCGAAGGAAACTGAATTCGCTGCGGGATATTTTCGTGTGAAGACTCCGCATATTGCCAAGAAGAAGCTGTATCTCACCAGCGGACATCTACCGTTGCTTTACAAGGATTCAATGTTTCCGCCGATGATACTCCGAGAGGACGCCGCGAAGGATCAATGGTGGGCAGACATGGACGCCGCCCGAGAGCAAGATATAAACCTCAACGACTGGAGTGAAATCGCTGAGAATGTCAAAAAGACGAGCTCCCCAAATGAGGGAATCGCGTCACTCAAAGATCGTTTTTTGCAAGGACTCTCACCCGAGGATAAAGAGAGGTTCGAATTAGGAGCGCCTAACTGTTTCTTCCTCGATATTCTCAAGGCGTCGAGGGAAGCCGAGCGTTACTACCTCAAAGCCATGAACTGCCCGCACCACCACCGCATATTTGCGGCGGAACCGCGCAGTTATCGCGATCTGCCTTTGCGCCTGGCCGAATACGGCACCAATTATCGTTACGAGCAATCCGGCGAACTCTTTGGCCTCATGCGCGTTCGCTCGCTAAACATGAACGATGCGCACATCTATTGCACCGAGGAACAATTCGCTGACGAGTTCAACTCCGTCAACGAGATGTATATCAAATATTTCAAGATATTTGGCATCGAGAAATATGTGATGCGTTTCAGCACTCACGATCCGTCTCGCCTGACCGGCGACAACGCCAAATTCGTCAACGAACCCGAGCTTTGGAAGAAGACCGAGGACATGGTTCGGCAGACCCTCATCAATTCAAAAATCAATTACGTCGAAGTGCCGAATGAGGCCGCGTTTTACGGTCCGAAGATTGACGTCCAGGTCTGGAGCGTGATTGGCCGTGAATTTACTTTGGCGACCAACCAGGTGGATTTCGCGGTGCCCAAACGCTTCGGCCTCGTCTATCGCGATCGGGATAACACCGAGAAAACTCCGCTCTGCATCCATCGCGCCCCGCTCGGGACTCATGAGCGCTTCATCGGCTTTCTCATCGAACATTACGCAGGCAATTTTCCGCTTTGGCTCGCGCCCGAGCAGGTCCGCGTCCTGACCATCAGCGATGACGAAGCGCTCGTAAAATATGCCAAGGCCATCGTGACCGAGCTTCGCTCGCATATGGTCCGCGCGGAAGGCGATTACGACAGCGATAAGATCAATGGGAAAATTCAGCGCGCGGAAGAGGCCAAGGTCCATACAATGCTGGTCGTTGGGCCGCGCGATATGGAAGCGGGCAACGTGAGTTTGCGATTGCATGGCAAAGGCAACCAGGGCGCGAAGCCGAAAGCGGACGTGATAGCGGATATATTGGCTGCGATTAAAGAGAGGCGAGCTTGAAAATTGAGGCCGCGTAGCCGCCGACGTAAGGAGGCGGATAGAAGCGCTGTTGCTACAAATCCGCCTCGTTCCCTCGGCGGCTACAGCGGTAACCTACTTCAACCACGGCGCCAGCTTCTCTCCTGCCCAAATCTCTTTCACCGGTTGGCGCTCACGGACTAACGCCGACTGCCTTCCATTCACCATCACTTCCGCAGCGAAAGGACGCGTATTGTAATTCGAGGCCATGACGAAGCCATAAGCGCCAGCGCTTAGCAGAGCGAGATAATCCCCTTGGCCGACTTTCGGCAGCGGACGGTCATGACAAAAGAAATCGCCGGATTCACAGATCGGCCCAACTACATCGGAGTCGATCAAAGTGCCATTCTTCCGCGCGAGCGGCAAAATTTCGTGATAGGCATCGTAAAACGCCGGACGAATCAAATCGTTCATCGCTGCATCGACGAGCAGGAAATTCTTTTTGCCGGTCCGCTTCACATATTCGATCCGCGTCAATAAAATCCCGGAATTGCCCGAGATAAATCGCCCCGGCTCCATGAAGATTCGCAAGCCAAGCGGCTTGAGCAGCGGCACGAGTCGAGCCGCATATTTTTCTGGCGTGAGAATATTTTTTGCGGCGGCGGATTGCCACCAGGACTCCGGCCCGCTGGCAAGCGCCGGTTTGTAGACGATGCCCAATCCGCCACCGATGCTGAGAAATTCGATGCCATGCTTTTCTTTCAAACGGGTGACAAGCGGCAGAACTTTTCGGACGGCTTGTTCAAACGGAGTTACTTCCGTGATCTGCGAACCGATGTGCATTTGAATCCCGCGCAGCCGCAAGTTTTTGAGCTTGCTTGCCCGTTGGTAAAGGCCCTCAATTTCTTCGAAAGCAACGCCGAACTTGTTTTCGTAAGTGCCGGTCGTGATTTTCTTGTGTGTGCCCGCTTCGACATTCGGATTCACCCGAACCGCAATCGGCGCAACTTTCTTCATTCTCCGGGCAATGCGATTGATGCGTTCAAGTTCCGGTTCGCTCTCCGCATTAAACGTATGAACACCTTTCTTCAGCGCGAACTCGATTTCCGCTTCGCTTTTGCCCACACCTGCAAAAGCGCATTTCGAGGGGTCGCCCCCGGCAATAATAACGCGTTGCAATTCGCCGCCGCTAACGATGTCAAAACCGCTGCCGAGATTGGCGAGCGCGCGGAGGACGGATTGATTTGAGTTCGATTTGACGGCAAAGCAGATCAAGTGCTCGACGCCGGCCATGGCGCGGTCGAGCCTTCGAAAATGCTCAGTCAGCGTGTGCTGCGAATAAACAAAGAGAGGCGTGCCGTATTTGCGAGCGAGGGTTTCCAGGGGAACGCCTTCGCAATAAAGTTTGCTGCCAACGTAACGAAAGTCATGCATTGCCGAAAGCTAAGGTTTAAAGTTTGAAGTCTAAAGTTTTTTCCGAATCAACGAGCCGGGTATAAACGCAACTGGCGCGGTGCATGCACCGCGCCCTCCTTGGCGTCTGGCCCGTATTGACTACGGCCCAGCTAAAATCTTGGCCCGTTCCGCATGATATTGCTCCGGCGTGATTCGGTCTGCCTGATACTGCTGCAGCAACGTCTGCAATTGTTGCACTTTTTCAGCGGAAACTGGCGGCGGCGGACCTGGAGGCAGAGCGTACATCGGCCGGGGTTCGGGCATTGGCTTCCCCTCTCGAGGTTTCTTTGATTTCTGAGGCTGCTGAGACTCAGCCTCTGCAGACCTTTTTACCGGAGGCGGCGTCGGCAGCGTTTCGCTCATTTCAGTTGAAGCATTTGGTTGCCTTGTCGAACCTATTTCAGGCGCGCGAATACCCGGGCTCGAGGTCGAAACCGGTGGTTGGCTTGCGACCGGCGGTTGGCCTTCGAGCTCTCTCATTTTTAATTCCAAAGCTTCACGCGCCTTCGCGATTCGTTCGGAGTCCGCTCGTGTTGCGGTCACCTGCCCGGAAGCCGAAGAGGACTTCGCGACGGGTGGAGATTTTGCTGGGGGCGTGGTTTTAACGACTGGAGCCGGAGCGGGTGGGGGTTCTGCCTCGACTGTTCGGGCCGGGGCGGGTGCCGGCGTTTGTGGCGTCTCAACGGTGCGAGCTGGTGCAAGAGTTGGCGCCGGGACAGTCTTGACTGTTTCAGGAACTGGAGCAGGTTCTGTAACGACTGGCGCAGGAGTCGCTTTGGCTTTAGGTGCTTTCTTCGGAGCGACAACGGGCGCCGCATTGGTATCGACCGGTTGTACTTCCAACTCACTCATCTTTTGCCGGAGCGCCTCACGAGCTTTCGTCTGGGCATCAGTGTCCGCTCCAAAGCCGCAAAGGGGCGCTATGGTGGCCGCTAGCGCGCCGGCGAGGAGAAATTTCGTTAAAATCTGCATAATGCGTAATTACGGGAAACCAAGCGATTTTGCAATAACCAAGTGGGCGGGAGGAATATCCCGTCGTGGGTCGAACGTCCTCACGAGCCAACTTTTTGTCAGCCGGCTGGCGGGGACACTCGCCCCAACACCAGCCTTTTCCACGCCGGAAATGGATAAAGCAACGCAGATCGGAGCATCAGTTTCTTGACTTCACGCCGGCCTATTTTGACGCGCTTTTCGGGATCTAGAATCGGACTGGCACGCAATAATTTGATGGTTTCAAGCGCGATTTGTATCGGCCAGGCGCAGGCCAAACGCACGTGCACGCTGCCACGCGGCAGCGCATTCGTGTAGTCCCAACCCGCGAGCAAATGGGCTTCGGCACGGTCCAACCAGGTCTCATAAACGGTCCGAAAACGGCTCTCGTTTATGGGTGTGAGCAGATCCTCCGGCGTCAGTCCGCGTTGTGCTAATTGGTCTGCCGGCAGGTAGCATCGGCCATTTCGAAGGTCGGCGGGAAGGTCCCTGAGGATGTTGACAAGTTGCAGTCCTTGGCCAAAGCGAACGCCATTGGCGAGCAGGTAGGATTCATTCAAGCGCCGTTTGCGAAAGACATGCGCCAGGCACATCCTGGTCCAGAACTCCCCAACACAACCCGCGACCAGATACGTATAATCGTCCAATTCCTCCCCTGTCCGAAGCGCCACGATCCGATGGGCCGTGGCGCCCCCGAACCGTCGCAAGTCCAGCTCCTGACCGCTGGTTATCGTGCCCAGCACTTCGCGCACGAGTTGAAGATCGCCAGGGGTCAGCGTCGCGAGCAGTCCGAGGATCGATTCGCATTTTTCGAGCAAGATGCGCTCGGCTGGGCTCCCCTGATGCTGGGCCAATTCGCTAAAATCGAGCGATGCCTGGCTTTTCCCCAAAATGCGCGATTTGAGCAATTCCATCGCTTCCAGCCTTCTTTCCAATCGGATGAGTCCCGTGTCGGCGATCGTATCCGTGGTCCGCGCCAGCAAATAGGCAAGCCCGATTTGCGGGCGAATTCTCCCCGGCAGGACGCGAAGCGTCAGATAGAACGTCCGGGAAACGTCCTTGAGCAAAGGCCCGAGCAACTGGTTCCGCGATTCTCCCATTTTTCAGGCGGACTTGCCTTGGACGCGCCGGGCGAAGGAGTCAACGCGAATCACAGCGCGCTTGTGCAAGCCGCGAGCAATAATTTCCACCTGGTCACGCGCCTCGATTTGGAAAGTGACGTCGCGGCGCTCGGCGGCAATCACCCGCGCCGTGCAAGTGACCCGCTGTCCAAGGGGTGTAGGGGCAAAATGCCGAAGCTCAACTTCCGCTCCGACCGTCCGTTCATCCGCATCGAGCAGCGGCGCAAGCAATTCGCGCGCGGTCCGTTCAAGTTGGCCGATCAAAATGGGCGTGCTGAGCACGGCAGGCATTCCACCACTGACAAAATCGATCACATGCTTTTGTTCAACAACAAACTCCAACTGACCGGTCGCGCCGATTCGGGGGAGGGACTTCATGCATGAAATCTCAGGCCAAAATCTTATGCCACCGTTCCAACTGTTTCCTGACCTCTTTGGCTCCGGGAGCCCCCGGAAGATTTCGACGCGCCATCGCTTGCGGAAGATCGAAAATATTGCGTGCATCAGGCCCGAATTTTTCTTCCACGGAGCGCAATTCTTCGAGCGTCAGTTCGTTGAGTCGTTTGCCGACGTTCTCAGCCAGCGCGACCACTCTGCCGGTCACATGATGCGCCTGGCGGAACGGCACGCCTTTACGCACGAGATAATCCACAAGGTCAGTGGCCAGCAGCGCCGGATCATTCGCCGCGATGTGGCAGGCCCGTTGATTGATGGTGATGCTGGGAAGCATGGCCGCCATCAATCGCACCGAGCAACGAACAGTATCGGCCGAATCGAACAGCCGTTCCTTATCTTCCTGCAGGTCGCGATTGTAAGTCATCGGCAGACCTTTAATCACCGTCAGCAGCGCAACCAGGTTGCCGATGACCCTTCCGCTTTTGCCGCGCGTCAGTTCGGCGACATCTGGATTCTTCTTTTGGGGCATCAAGGACGAGCCAGTGGTATAGGCATCGGAGATGCGGATGAAATTGAACTCCGTCGTCGCCCACAGAATGATGTCTTCGGCAAGGCGGGACAAATGCACCGCCAAAAGCGCGGCGTTGCTGCAAAACTCGACAGCAAAATCGCGGTCGCTGACAGCGTCCATGGAATTCTGTGCCACTTGCGGACGGCCTTTCTTATCCACAAACCCCAGCAACCTGGCGGCATAAACGCGGTCCAGCGGCAGCGTCGAACCTGCAATCGCGCCGCTGCCGAGCGGGCAAACATTGATCCGTTCAATGGAATCGTCCAACCGATGCCAGTCGCGGTCGAACATTTCGACGTAGGCCAGCAGATGATGCGCGAAGTAAACCGGCTGCGCCCGTTGCAAATGCGTATAGCCGGGAATGACCACGCCAATGTTGTCTTCGCCCAATTGCACTAACGCACTCTGAAGCGAGCGAATTTCCTGTAACAGTTCGCTCATCTCGTCCCTGAGCCAGAGCCGGACATCCGTTGCCACCTGATCGTTTCGCGACCGGCCAGTGTGAATCTTCGCGCCGGCGGGGACCCGGCGCGTCAACTCGCTCTCGATGTTCATGTGAACGTCTTCGAGTTCCGCCTTCCATTCGAAACCGCCTGCCTCGATGTCCTGGGCGATAGCGTCAAGACCTGTGACGATTTCGCGCAATTCCTGGCGCGTCAGAAGGCCGACCTTCTGCAGCATCGTCGCATGAGCTTTGGAACCCTGGATGTCATGCCGCCAAAGGCGCTGGTCGTAAGAAATGGACTCGGTGAAACGCGCCACATCCTCGGCCGGCCCGGCCGAGAAACGCCCGCTGCGAGATACGGGAGAATTCTTTTTCATGCCTGCAATGGCACTTACTTTGGCCGAATGGCCTGAATTGTCACGCGCGGAATCGGGTCGATTGGGTCTTATAATCTATGGAATACACGCTGGAAAAACTTTCGCCGCGCCAACTATATATCATGCTTCTGGGAAGTTTTTGGGCGGCGACTTCAGGATTGTCCACGTATCCTGGCGGACATCAAGAATCCGGACGATTTGGACATGCGCCGGCAGCACCCGATAACAAATAAGCGATTTCTTGACGACAATACCTCGCAAGTCAGGAAATACGACGGACTCGATTCTGTGGCCTCTCCCAGGGTTCTCCCCGATGGCGATACATGCTTCCCGGACCCGATTGGCAATTTCCATTTCAACTCGGCGTCCGAATTTATGCCGCAGATAACGGCGAATATTCTTCCAGTCTTCCCGGGCAATTTCCGTCAGAGTAACTCTCACTCATCAAGCGGTTCGGTAAAAAAATCCGGTGGACAATCCAACTCTTTGGAATTTCTTGCCTCACGCAGTTTTTTCTCCAGAGCGGACGTTGCCTTATAAGCTCGCTTGGTTTTTGGCGGCGGAATCGCCACGATGGAAAGATGCCCCTTGCCTTCTCGGATAATATATTCGCCAAACGGCGCCTCAGCTACGAAATCGTCGGGCAGAACAAGTCGTTTGCGTTTATCGTGTTTGGCGATTGTGACCTGCTGTGCCATAATGGGATTCTCCCATTTGATAGGCTGTTTTGCAAATTTATTTCAACTTGGGAATCGCGAAGGCGGGCAATGTGAATCGTTGGACCGGTCATTATTTTGAGAATTCCCTTTGTCATTAATCGAGCGGCTCTTCCTCATTTATCTGTGTGTATCGGTGTTAATCCGTGGTTTGAACTGAATTCTTTCGGCTTTCGCGGCTCGAAGAACCCCGCCTGATGCAAACGCAGTTGAAAACGCTGGTAAATTAACCCAATCTTAGGTCATGAATGGTTTGCGGTTGATAAGTTTGCTGTTGGCGGCAGTCACTTTGGTCGGCTGCGATAAGCCATCGGCAGCTTCAGCCGGTCCAACCGGGCCCGCAACTGCCTCCGCCGCACCAACAACTTTATCTCCTCCCTACGTGAACCTTCCCAGCGTACCCACCAAGGCACAACCAAAGTTGTCCACGATCAAGGTTTGGCTTGGACCAGAGGAGTTAATTGTGGAAATGGCCATATTACCCGTGCAGGTGAATACGGGCATGATGTTCCGCACGAACATGGCCGAAAACGAAGGCATGGTCTTTGTCCTGCCCTACGAGCAACAAGCATCCTTTTGGATGGCCAATTGCCCGCACTCGCTCTCGGTGGCCTACATCAACACCGAGGGCGTCATTGAGGAGATTCATCCTCTCGAGCCATTCAACACGAATTCGGTCACGGCCGCTGCGGCAAATATCCGCTTCGCGCTGGAAACGACCCAAGGCTGGTTTGACCGGCATCACGTCAGCACCGGCGCAGTCGTGCGGACGGAGCGGGGTTCGTTGAAACAGACTTTTCTTCAAAGACAGTGAAAATTGCATTGGCTCAACTGAATACGACTGTCGGAGATTTGCCCGGCAATGAGGCAAAGATTCTCGCGGCGTACCGGCGTGGCGCCGAAGCCGGCGCCGAAATCGTCGTTTGCCCGGAACTATCCATCACCGGCTATCCACCACGTGATCTCTTATTGAAGAAGCGCTTCGTTGCGCAAAATCTCGAAGTCCTGGACCGGTTGGCCGCTGCGACAGCCGACACCGGATTGCTTGTCGGTTATGTGGGCAAACATCACGAGCGCCCTGGCCGTGAGTTGACGAACTCCATCGCTTTGCTCCAGAACGGAAAAATCGTTACCACCCGCACCAAGATCTTGCTTCCGACTTACGATGTCTTCGACGAGGATCGCTATTTTGAGCCTGCCACAGAAAATTCTCCGGCCAAATGGAACGGCCAAACACTCGGCCTCACCATTTGCGAAGACATTTGGAACGATGAAGATTTCTGGCCCGATCGGCGTTACCAACACAACCCGCCGGTTGAGCTTGCAAAGGCTGGTGCGGGCCTCATTTTCAACATTTCGGCCTCGCCCTGGCACCTCGGCAAAAACAAGACACGTTATGACATGCTGCGAAGTATCGCGTCGAAAACACATCGCCCAGTCGTGTTTTGCAATCAAGTTGGCGGAAATGATGAATTGATTTTCGACGGCTGCAGCCTGGTATTCGACGGCGAAGGCAGATTGCTCGCCCAAGGGAAATTGTTCGACGAAGATTTCATCCTTGTCGAGTTAGGTCGAGCGAAGTCCAACCAGCAGCATATCCTCCCATGTGATGAAGAACTGGTTTATAAAGCGCTCGTGCTCGGCCTGCGCGATTACTTCATCAAGTGCGGGTTCAAAACCGCAGTCCTTGGCCTCAGTGGCGGAATTGATTCGGCGGTCACTGCGTGCATTGCCGTCGATGCACTCGGCCCAAAAAATGTGCGTGGCGTCTCTTTGCCTTCACAATACTCATCACAAGGCAGCCTCGATGACGCACGCGTCCTGGCCGAACGGCTTGGAATCCAATACGACGTCATTCCAATCAAATCAGCGTTCGAGACAACAAAAGCGCAGCTCAAGCCAGTCTTCAATGGCAAACCGGAAGACACCACGGAGGAAAATCTTCAGGCACGATTGCGTGGCGTCATTCTGATGGCGCTCTCCAACAAATTCGGCTCGCTCCTGCTAACCACCGGAAATAAGAGCGAGCTCGCGGTCGGCTATTGCACGCTTTACGGGGACATGTGCGGCGGGTTGGCGGTAATCAGCGACGTGCCCAAGACGATGATTTATCGCATTGCGAAGTGGATTAATCGCGAACAAGAAATTATTCCGCTTGCCTCAATCACGAAACCACCCTCGGCGGAATTACGGCCCGACCAGACCGATCAAGACAGTCTTCCGGCTTATGATGTTTTGGACGCAATTCTCGACGCGTATGTCGTGCAGGGAAAGGCAGCCTCCGAAATTGTGCAAGCCGGATTTGACGAGGAAACCGTCAGGAAGGTAGTTCGGTTGATCGATTTGAATGAATATAAACGTCGGCAGGCTGCGCCAGGATTGAAGGTGACCAGTAAGGCATTTGGTATGGGAAGAAGAATCCCAATTGCGCAGAAGTATTGGGACAAACCGGCTGTTGCGGTGGCGAAGGCATAACGGCTTTCACTTGAATGAGGAGACAGACCGGGGAAACGCTAAGGTCTCGTAATGATTCCGAGGGAAAAATCTGAAGAACTTTTCGCCGAAGCGCTGAAGTACATTCCGGGTGGAGTCAACTCGCCGGTCCGCGCTTTTCGAGCGGTGGGCGGGCACCCGTTTTTCGTCAATAAAGCCAAAGGGGCGCACATTTGGGACGTCGATGGCAACGAGTATGTGGACTACGTCGGAACCTGGGGACCCGCGATTCTCGGTCATGCGCATCCGAAAATCATCAAAGCCGTGCAGGACGCCGCAGAACATGGCACCAGTTTTGGAATCCCGAATCCGTTCGAAGTCACGATGGCGAAACTGATCTGTTCGCTCGTGCCGGGCGTCGGGAAAGTTCGAATGTGCAATTCGGGGACCGAGGCCACTATGTCGGCCATTCGTCTCGCGCGCGGATTCACGAAGCGCGACAAAATCATCAAGTTCGACGGCTGCTATCATGGCCATGCCGATTCGCTCTTAGTGAAAGCTGGGTCCGGTGCTTTAACTTTTGGCAATCCGGATAGCGCGGGCGTCCCAGCCGCGTTCACTCAGCATACAATTGTTTTGCCTTACAATGAGATTGAGCCATTGAAGGCAGCATTTGCGGCGAATAAAGATCAAATTGCAGGGATCATTGTCGAACCCGTGCCGGGGAATGCCGGTTTGTACTTGCCCAAGCCCGGTTACTTGGAATTTCTGCGTGAAATCACCAAATCCCACGGCTCGCTGCTCATTTTTGACGAAGTCATGACCGGCTTTCGTTTGGCAAAAGGAGGCGCGCAGGAACGATTTCGAATTGTCCCGGACCTGAGTTGTTTTGGAAAGGTTATCGGCGGAGGTTTGCCGGTCGGAGCTTTTGGCGGACGCGCGGAAATCATGGACTGTCTCGCGCCAGTCGGTCCGGTTTATCAAGCGGGGACATTGAGTGGCAATCCCCTGGCAATGGCAGCCGGAATTGCGGCACTCCAGGAACTGATGGCCGATAATGCCTATGCAAAGTTGGAACAACTCGGCGCGCAACTTGAAACCGGAATGAGAGATGCCGCCAAATCTGCCAATGTGCCGGTGCAATTCAATCGCTGCGGCTCAATGTTCTGCGGCTATTTCACGAACGAACCGGTTCATAATCTGGCTGACGCGATGAAAAGCGATCGGGAACGATTTAAGAAATATTTTCATGGAATGCTTGAGGAAGGAATTTACTTTGCACCATCCCAATTCGAAGCCGGCTTCGTTTCGACTGCCCACGGTGCGGCCGATATTGAGAAAACGGTGAGGGCGGCGGCGAAGGTGATGCGGGGATTCTAGCTGCGAAAGAGAACTTGTGAGAATTCTGGCCATTGATCACGGAACGAAGCGCATGGGCATCGCTATCAGCGATGAACTGCAAATCATCGCGCAGCCGGTCGAATTTGTCCCAGCGGAGCCGTTTGCGGATTTCCTCGCGCGACTAAAAGAGTTGCTGCGGGAAAAGGAGGTCGAATTAATTGTCGTAGGACTTCCCCGAAACATGAACGGCAGCTACGGCCCTGCTGCGTTAAAAGTGCAGGATTTCGTCGCGGCCCTGAAAAATGCCGTTACTGTCCCCATAAAAACGTGGGATGAACGGCTTACGTCGGTGCAAGCGAACCGATTCTTGCTCGAGGGAAATGTGCGCCGCGACAAACGCAAAGAGAAGGCGGACAAAATGGCCGCGGCGATCTTGTTGCAAAGCTATCTGGATGGCCAAAGCAATGAAATCGCGTAAATTCAAGCTGACCATCGCTTACGACGGCACCTCGTATCAGGGCTGGCAAACGCAGAAAATCGGAGTCGGAGTTCAACAGAAAATCGAACAGGCGCTTGCAAAATTGTTTCCCGGCAAGCCACTCCTTCACAGTTCGAGCCGCACGGACACAGGAGTTCATGCCATCGGAATGATTGCTCATTTCGATACTCCGGCGGCCGAGTGCAAAATGTCCGGGCGAAAATTGGCGCTCGCCTTGAATGCGTGGCTGCCGGGAGACATTCGCATCCTCTCCGCTGTATCGGCACGCGACACTTTCCACGCCCGCTTCGATGCCACCGGCAAGCAGTACCGATATTTTGTCTGGAATCACACCGCGATGAATCCATTAATCCGACGAACGGCCTGGCATGTCCCGCGGCCTCTCGATCTCATCCCGATGCGTTCGGCGGCTCGGCTTTTTATCGGAGAAAGAGATTTTCAATCCGTTGCCGCCAATCCCGGTTATGCCAAGCAATCCACCGTGCGCGCCTTAACACGATGTGAAATCAAACGGAACGGCCCGCTACTAACTTTCATCATCGAAGGGGACGGATTCTTATACAAAATGTGTCGCGGTATTGTCGGAACGCTCATTCAGGTTGGTCTCGGAAAATTTCGAGCAGAGGAAATTGGGCTGATGCTTTCAAATAAAGACCGTCGAGGCGCAGGCATGACCGCGCCGGCGCATGGCCTCGTGCTTTGGAAAGTGTTTTACAACCGGACGTCAACGCTCAGGAAATCAAGCTCGCTCAGCCCGGAATCGGTTGGCCGGGCCTTGGCCTGAAACGCCAAACCAACGGATGCACATCGTTCTTGTTGAGCCGGAAATCCCGCCAAACACCGGAAACGTCGCCCGCCTTTGCGCCGCCACGCGGACGGTGTTGCATCTCATTGAGCCGCTCGGGTTCAAGCTTGACGACTCACAACTCAAGCGCGCAGGCATGGACTATTGGGAACACGTTCAGTGGCACCGCTGGCGCAACTGGGCCGAGTTTCGCCAAAAAGTTTCGCCCATCCAGCGACTCTGGTTTATTGAATCAACCGGTCCCCGCCTCTACACGGAAATTGAATTCGCACCGGATGATTATTTGGTTTTTGGCCGCGAGACGGTGGGTTTGCCAAAAAAGTTGCTCGAGGAAAATCGCGAACACTGGCTGCGGATTCCAATGTTCAATCCGAACGCCCGCTCTTTGAATCTTTCGAATTGTGCGGCACTGGTCTTATTTGAAGCACTGCGCCAGCAGGGATTCAGTGGTGGGGAGTGAGCTCGAAATCCGAATCCCGAAATTCGAAACAAGATTAAATAACGAAATCCGAAAAACCATTAGGCCGTGGCAGCCGACGCAAGAAGAATCAGAGCCCCGAGACGGAGCGGAATGAGAGTGGCAGGCGAAAAAAGCGGCATGGGGCTGCCGCTTTTCAGGCCGTCGCGAATTTCGGCGATCAAACACTAAGTCGATTTCGCTTCAGCGTCTCGTAGCAACGCAATCACTTTCTCAGGTCGGTCGACCGTCAGGAGATTTTGACGAATTTTTGGATCGCGCAAAATGCGGCTGAGCCGGGCCAGAATTCCCAGGTGTTGAGTAACCGTCGGCGCAATCAGCAAAAAGAAAAGCCGCGCCGGCGCTCCGTCAATTGCGCCGTATGGAATGCCGGTAGCATGCCGGGCGAACACCACAATGGGTTCGTCCACCAGCCCCACCAACGCATTCCGAGCGTGGGGCAGCGCGATCCCGTCTCCAATGCCCGTGCTGTGCAAAAGCTCGCGCTCCTGCAATGCGCGCAGCAGTGTTTTGCGAGCTTCCGGTTGACTTGCGAGTTGGCCAATTTGATTTACAAGTTCATTGAGCACGGCGTCCCGATCCGTGCTCGCAAGATTCAAGTTCATGGCCGCCGGCGAGAACAGTTCGCTAACGCTCGAATTTATTTTCTTCACCACGTCATTTTAGACGCGCCCGCGCCCGGGTGAAGAAAAATACGCCGCTTACTGCGCAATGCGAACTTGACTTCAGCCAGCAAGACGCCAAATACCGATTATGAAACTGAAGCCCAGATACGATGTCGTCATCCTTGGCGCGGGTCATAATGGTCTGGTGGCCGCGGCCTATCTTGCTCGCGCCGGCTTGAGCGTGTTGTTGCTGGAAAAAAATGATTATATCGGCGGCGCAACCACTTCACAGCAGCTCTTTCCTGATTACGATGCCCGCATCTCCCGCTATTCCTATCTCGTCAGCCTCTTTCCCGAAAAGATCATTCGCGATCTCGGCCTGCGCCTTGAGTTGCGGTCGCGCGCCACAGCTTCGTTCACCCCTTATCTTCGCCACGGCAAGCCTCAAGCTCTCTTGCTCAGCAACATTTCCGAAGCCACCAGCCGGCAATCGCTTCTCGACCTGACCGGTAGCGCTTCAGAATTCGACCAGATGCGGAAATTCTACGCTCTGGCTCGCATCTTCGCCGACAAAATCTGGGACACCATGATTCAGCCGCTCCCCGGCAAGAACGCTCTGGCTCGGCAATTTGCGCAGGACCAGCTCGCGCTTGAAGCGTGGCGCGCTCTTGTCGAAGAACCATTAGGCCATGCCGTCGAACGCTATCTGCAAAACGATCTCGTGCGGGGCCTGGTGTTCACCGATGCCAAAATTGGGCTTTTCACACATCCAGATGATCAATCCCTGCTGCAAAATTGTTGCTTCATTTATCACCTCATTGGCAATCGCACCGGCGAGTGGAAGGTTCCCGTCGGTGGCATGGGCCACGTTGCTGATGAATTGAGACGCGTTTCTCAATCAGCCGGCGCAGAAATGCTCACACGCGTCCGCCTCAAACGGCTTCATTTCACAACCGACGCTCACAGCATCGAATTCGAGTCGGACGGCCACTCTTATACTGTTGACGCTCGATTCGTGCTGGTGAATTTTGGCGCTAATATCCTCGCGAAATTGTTGCACAGGACGTATCAGCCGGACGCCACCCACGAGGGCTCCGTCCTGAAGATTAATATGCTTCTCCAGCGCCTTCCGCGATTACGCGCCTCACAATATCCTGTCTCGGATGCCTTTTGCGGCACTTTTCACATTGATGAGGGTTACGAGCAAATGAAATTCAGTCACCAGCAAGCTTCGCAAAAACGCCTGCCGGAAAAAGTCCCCTGTGAAATCTACTGTCACACACTGACCGACGATACCATCCTTTCCCCGGACCTTCGCGCTCGCGGCTTTCATACGCTCACCCTTTTCGCTTTGGATGCGCCCGCAAGCTTGTTCGACGCCGACAACGATTCCATGCGCCGTCAGGCCACGCGGAAATGCCTCGATGGACTGAACAGCTATCTCGCCGAACCAATTGAAGATTGCCTCGCGCGCGCTCACAACGGCGAACCTTGCCTCGAAGCTAAGACTCCGCTCGACATCGAACAGGAACTCGGCCATTACCGCGGTAATATTTTCCACGGCGCTCTGACCTTTCCTTTCGCCGAAAACCCGGAAGCCGTCGGGACATGGGGCGTGGAAACTGAATTCCCAAACGTCTTCTTCTGTGGCTCCAGTGCCCGCCGCGGCGGCGGCGTCAGCGGCATCCCCGGACACAACGCCGCAATGAAGGTGCTTGAGACTTTGAAGCAGTTGCGAAGCGCAGGAAGACCGTGAAATCCGAAATTTTTAATCGCGGAATGGAATTATTGCCTACAACAGCGATATTTTTTACGATTGCCCTTATCGACGCTCCGTCCCCACTCAAATCGAGTAAACCACACTGCGCGTGAAACCGATCTCACGCCGAGGCATGCTGGGCAAAGCCAGCCTCGTTGCAACCACTGTGGCTGCCGGTCTCCCGCTGGCAGCCACGGCTGCTCAGTCATCGCCCGCCACCGCTGGGCCGGGCACCAAGCCCAGGATCAAAGTGGTCGTCACCGGCGGCCACCCTGGCGATCCGGAATATGGATGCGGCGGCACCATCGCCCGCTACACGGATTTGGGCCATGAAGTCGTCCTCCTCTACCTTAACCGCGGCGATTGGTCCGACCGGCCCGGCCATGATCCCGGTCCGGTGCGCGTAGCCGAGGCCACCAAGGCTTGCGAGATTCTAAAAGCCCGGCCTGTATTCGCCGGACAGCACGATGGCAGGTCGATTGTGGACCAGGCCCATTACCAGGAATTTCATGCTCTGCTGGAAGCCGAACAACCGCAGGTCGTCTTCACTCATTGGCCCATCGACAACCACGCCGACCACCGGGCAATTTCAATGTTGGTCTACGAAGCCTGGCTGCGAATGGACAGGAAGTTTGCTCTCTACTATTACGAGGTTTCCAACGGAGAGGACACCGTGCAGTTCAACCCCACGCACTACGTCGATATTTCAGCTTCCGTATCGCGCAAGCGCTCCGCCTGCTACGCCCATGCCAGCCAATCCCCGGACAAGTACTACACCCTCCAGGAACTGGTCGCCCGGATGCGGGGAACCGAAAGCGGCCACAAACAGGCGGAGGCTTATATCCGCCACGTGCAAAGCCCGGACTTCTCGCTCCCCATGGCTTCCTGAGACCAGCTTTATGATTTCGCGCCATAATGTCCCGGTTGTAGGTTACTATTTAACCAGGAATTAATTCCATTCTGCGATTAAAAATCTCGAATTTCGTTGAATTGTTTGCGCATACCCGGGGCTTGGCCTTGCTCTCGCCCTGCCGAAGTCCCGTGAAGCTGGACCTGGCGTAACGGCTCAGGAAGGGAACGACGCTGACGATTCGGGAAATTGCCGCGCGATTGCACATGGGCAGTTGGAAAAGCTTAAACAAAGCTGCACTTGGCCAGCAAAGTGAGCAAAACATCTCACCATCTAAAGACCAGAAAGTAAAAAGTTATGGTTTGAACCCTTTCATAAGGAGGTATCGGCAGGCTTTACGTGAAGCGTTGACCGCTGTGAAGGATCCGAAAACGGATTTGACAACATTTACGATTCAGGAGATTGAGAATGCCGTGACGCTTGCTAAGAAAGAACTAAAAGGCAATGGTGATCATGACGGCCCGGGGGATTCAGGCCTGAAGTACCTAAGTCAAGCGGTGCCAACTGAGCGATGAAACCGTACGTCAGATCGAAATTGAATACCGTATTTGATTATCCGTATCTTCAATCCTTGGGCAAGTCGTTGCGTGGCGACGTAACTCCAATTAGGACTTGGACGTTAGCCACAAAAGAGTGTGGCTCCAAGAAATGGGGCGACTGCCAATTGATGGCAAGAAATACGCTCTTTGATTCGGTTCAAAGGAAATCTTGGGATAGAGGCCAAGAATGGGGCCTCCTTGCCGACGAGCTTCGTCCAATAATTGTCGGTTTTGTAAATTCCTTAACTTCTAAATCGCCTATTCCAGAGGGAGCGAGGGAAAAAGTAGGACACACAATTGCATGGGACATAATGTTAATCTGCTTTGAGCATGAGTATCGGGATCTTGTAGAGCCTTTCTTTTATATTCCGATTTTGGAGCCGTGGTACGCGGCTGGCCACATTCCTTGTGGCTGGGACGGGGCAGAGTTTCCAGATCATTGGGACGGTGTGATTCGTGACGGACGTCTGATGGTATTCTAGCGCGACCCCTTTCTAAAGTCCGAATAGGAAAACATCGAACTCCCAAGCAATCCAACTTGCTGACTAAAGCCCGGTGGGGTGGTCTAGAAAGCTCCATGGCAGCCTGTATTTAGCGGATAAATGCGCGGCGAGGGCTTTGACGCCAAAAGTTTCGGTCGCGTAGTGGCCGCCGTATAGGACATTGATATTGAGTTCTTCGGCCATGGCGTAGGTCCAATGCGGTCCTTCGCCGGTGACAAAAGTGTCGACGCCTTCGCCGGCTGCTTTCTTCAGATCGCTCCCTGCTCCGCCGGTGACGACTCCGATGCGGTGGCAGACTTCAGGTCCTGCCGGAATGACTAAAGGCTTTGCGTCTGTTGCGCGTTGAAGGCGAAGTCCCAACTCGGAGCGCGAAATCCGTGCCCGAGATTGAAATCCCAGATGTTGGCCATGATCGAAAAAAAACGGACGCAATGTCTTTAGACCGAGGGCCGCGCAGAGTTGGGCGTTGTTGCCGAGTTTGGGATGGGCGTCCAGCGGCAGATGCGAACTATAGACTGCGAGGTTGTGCTCGAACAGCAACTGCAACAATTCATAACGCTTGCCTGTCCATGGATGAGACGGTCCCCAAAACAGCCCGTGGTGAACAATCAGGAGGTCAGCCCCGGCGCGTATCGCAAGTTTGACGGTCGCAAGTGAGGCGTCCACTGCAGCTGCGATACGAGTGACGACGCCGCGATTCTCAACCTGCAAACCGTTGGCTGCACCCTCGTAATCTTTTATGTCCGCGGTACGCAACATGCGGTTGCAATGCTCGACGATCGTTTCTAAAGATCCATTTGCCATAAGTCGATGGAAACAGAATGTTGAGAGAGTGCAAAGTCGTAAGAGTGCATGGTAAAATTCTTCACAGCCGCATAAATGCGGCGTTCCGTGGCCGCTTTTTAACCGAAAGGGAATGAATCGCATGGATCGCGGCTGTGTAGAAGATCGGCCGCAGCGAGGTCCGACGCGAAACGTTCCAATGGCGCACCTCACCGATACATCCCTCAATAACACGACCAACGGACAATAGCAGCTTTCTGCGGCTGGTCTTCGACACAGCCGCGATCCGGGATTATGAAAAAGTTATTCACAGGCTGTGAATAATTTTACATTACGCCTATTGAATTCCGCGGGCAGCGTCCTATAGTGCGCTTCGATCAGTATGATTCGAAATGACTAATCCGACCGATGCGAACGAGCCCTGGAACATCCAGCGCGCTCGGGAGCTATATAATGTTCACCGATGGGGCGCAAAATACTTCGACATTAATGAAGGTGGACGCGTCATCGCCAAACCTCTGCGCGATGCCGGAGCGAGCGTTGATTTAACTGATGTTATCGAGGAAGCCAAAGCACGAGGGCTGAAATTTCCGGTCTTAATTCGTTTTCAGGACATACTTCGGCATCGGGTTGAGTCGATCAATATGGCGTTCCGCAACGCCATTACCGAATTCAATTACCAGGGACGTTACCGAGGCGTCTTTCCGATCAAGGTGAATCAGCTTCGCGAAGTGGTCGAAGAAATCCTGGATGCCGGCAAGCCATTTGACTTCGGCCTTGAAGTAGGGAGCAAGCCGGAGTTGTTTGCCGGCCTGGCGCTTCAAAGCCAATTGGGCAGCCTCATTGTGTGCAATGGGTACAAGGACGCCAATTTCGTTCGCATGGCGTTACTCGGCACGAAGCTCGGCAAAAAAGTGATCATGGTGGTCGAAAAGCTTGAAGAGCTTAAACAGATCATCACGGTTTCGAAACAACTGGGCGTCGAACCATTGATTGGGATGCGCGCGCGTCTCATGAGCAAAGGCGCGGGTCGATGGGCCGAGAGCGGTGGCGAAAATGCAAAATTCGGTTTGAGCACCGCGGAGTTACTGGCTGCGATGGAGATGTTGAAAGCCGAGAATCTCACCCATTGGTTCAAGCTGCTGCATTTTCACATCGGTTCTCAGGTGCCGGATATTTTGATCGTCAAGCGCGCCGTTCAGGAAGCAGCGCGCTTTTACGCGAAAATCTACAAAATGGGTTTTCAAATAGAATACCTCGATGTTGGCGGCGGTCTGGGTGTGGATTACGACGGCAGCCGCTCGGCTTTCGACAGTTCTACCAATTACACCCTTCAGGAATACGCCAACGACATCGTTTATTACGTAGCGGATGTTTGTAATACGGAAAAGGTTCCCCACCCTGACATCATCAGTGAAAGCGGGCGCGCAGTCGTCGCGCACCATAGCGTTTTAATCGTCGAAGTTTTTGGCGCGATCGAAAAAGTTCGGAAAGGAGACGCATTTCAATACGGCGAAAGCGAGCATCCGCTGGTCAGAGAACTGCTCGATATTCGGAAAAACCTGCCTAAATTAAATAAGCTCGAGGCTTATCACGACGCCCTTGAACGTAAAGAGGATGCCCAGCATATGTTCACGCTCGGCATGATGGAGTTGCCCGACAAGGCGAAAATCGAAAATCTCTATTGGGAAATCAGCCGCGCGGTGGTGGACTGCTTCAAGGACCAGACATACATCCCGGAGGAAATTCGGAAGCTCGAAGACAGTCTTGGCGATCAATATCTCTGCAACTTCTCGGTTTTTCAGTCGCTCCTCGACCATTGGGCGCTCGGCCAACTGTTCCCGATCATGCCGGTCAGCCGCCTGAATGAACGCCCGACACGGGAAGCGACGCTCGTTGACATCACTTGTGATTCTGACGGGCAGGTGAATAAATTTATCGACCTGCGCGATGTCCGCGACACTTTGCCTCTTCACCAGCTCAACTCCAACGGGAATGGCCAACTTGAGCCGTATTATATTGGGTTCTTTCTGATGGGCGCTTACCAGGACATCATGGGCGACCTGCACAATCTTTTTGGCCGTGTGAATGAGGTTCATGTCTTTCTTGACCCGGACGAGCCGGCCGGTTACTACGTCGAAGAAATCATCGAAGGCACCACCATTGTTCAAGCCCTGGATTCCGTGCAATACGACGAAAAAGAATTGAAACGCCAGATGAAGGCTCAAGTTGATGAAGCCATCAAGTCCGACCGCATGAAACCTTCGGAAGCCATGCGTTTGCTGGACGATTATGAACGCGGGCTCAAGGAATATACCTATCTGAGTTTTTGATTTCGATTTTGAACGAGCAGAATGACAAATTCCCAATGACAAATGCCCACGGGACATTGGAATGAGCGTTAACCATCAGCTTCGACGTGAAGCTTTCGGGCTTTGCGCTCCGTGCCTGGGCCGTCATATCTCGCGTGAATTTGGTCATTTCCTCCATGCCTGAATCCCCACCGAACGCAGAACTCTTGCGCTCGCTGGGCCGGTTGGTGCGAGGACTTTCAGCCTTATTCTGGGGTTTGCCTATCGCTCTGATCGTGTGCGTCTGGACGGCCAATCCAAAATGGTTGCGGTCTTACGACATCGTTCCCCCATTGGCTTCAACCGGCTTGTTGGTTTTCGGCCTTTGGCAATTGGGTGGATTCCAAAGGCAGGAGCGAGTCTGGCGCGTCGCACTGGATCGTGCCAGGATTTTCAGCCTGATTAATTTCGGTCTGAGCCCTTTTCTCTATTGGCGCAGTCAAGTTCCGGGGAACCCTTTCTTCAGCATCGCCGTAACTGTGCTGGCCGTGTCATCAGTATTTTTCCTTGGGAGCTTGAACCTGGTTTTACAGCGGCTCGGAGCGATGTTGCCGGATGAAGCTCTGCGGCTGGAAATCAAACAGTTTACGGCGCTCAATTTGAAGCTCCTGGTTGCCACGTTAATCTGCGGCGCGATTTATTACCTGATCGAAACATCTCAGAAGATGCCGATTTGGTTGGAGAGGCTGCTCGTTGATATCGAGCGGAGTGGTTTTGGATTTGTCATTGTAGTGCTGCCGCTGGCTTTATTCGTGTTGCTTCCGCTGGCCATGACCATGGCATTACTTTGGAAGACCAAAGAGGTGATTCTGGATAATGTCTTCGGCGCGGAAGCATAAGCCGCTCTCAATTGACGCGCTCCGCTATCTGATCCCAGGCCGGTTGGAATCGCCGCCGACCGCCTGACACTTTCCAGCCGAAATTCTTCAGCGGGCAAGAGGATTTGCGTTGCGCGTTGATGCCATTTCGCGTACTAAGGACTGCGATGCGGGCAGGCATTTATCAGAACAAGTTTTTTTCCTCATGTACAAAGTGTGGCCATGCGCCAATCTGTGCTGATTGAAACAAATGGAGCCTGAAATCTCAGTCGTTGTCCCGCTACGAAATGAAAGCGCTAACGTGCTCCCTTTAACGGAGCGGATTTTCGCCGCGCTCGACAAGGCTTCAGGGGGGATTGAATTAATTCTCGTCGATGACGCCAGCAGCGACGATACGTGGCAGCGAATCCTCGAGTCCCGCCAAGCTCATCCGCGCCTGCGCGCATTTCGCCATTCCCAAAATCTTGGCCAAAGCGCAGCTCTATGGACCGGCTTCCGGGCCAGTCATGGCAAGATTCTCGCTACGCTCGACGGCGATCTTCAAAATGATCCCGCCGATCTGCCACGCATGCTCGCGCTCCTGGCCGATTGCGACATGGTTTGCGGCGTCCGAACTAATCGCGCGGACAACTGGCTCCGCCGCGTCTCTTCGTCCATCGCCCGTTTCGCAAGAAAAACGGTTCTCGGCGTCGATTTTGCAGATACCGGCTGTAACCTCCGCGTCTTCAAACGAACCGTTCTCGAAACCCTTCCTGCCTTCGATGGAATTCATCGCTTCATGCCCGTGTTTGTCCATAACGTTGGAGCAGTCGTCAAAGAAATACCGGTGTCGCATCATCCACGGACTGCCGGACGCTCGAACTATGGAATTGGGAATCGACTTGGCCGAGGCATCCGCGACTTAATCATGGTTCGCTGGTTTTTGAAGCGGCAGATTGGCAGAGCCGCCACGGAAAACAAAGGTGCTTCCCAACCAATCCTTGAGCCAAAGCCTGCTGCGCCAGGCTCAGAGACGAGAATTCCGGGATAAATCCGAATCGTTGATGCCTTGTGAATAACGTCCACTTCTACCGTGAATAAACTGTTAATTGGAAGCGAATAAGGTCTGAACAGGCACGGAATTGCTGTTAATTACTTTTCGTCCTTTTCAGGAAGTTTTCTTTCCAGAACCAGCACCCCAAGCCGCATCATTTTGTTTTGGTGGTATTTCCATTTTTCTTCGATGAAGGTCAAATTGAGTTTCTCGTCGCTGCCGGTAAACGCATTGGCGAACTTAATTAGTTCCTGCGGGGGAACCGTTCGCTGCTCAGCGTTCCAAACCATCAGGCACTTTTGGCCCGGAAAGTTGATGTCCGGTGGCGTCAAATCTGGACTGAAAATATGTATCTCTGGGAACCAGAGTCGCAGATTTCCGCCAAGCCAATAATTCCCGCTTAAGATGAAATCGGCATGGGCCGCGAAAGGTTCCAAATCAGCGGCGAACTTGCGGAAAGGCGCATTCATTACGTCGTGAGCGCCTCGCCTGGCAGTTCGCCACTCGGTCAGATACAATCGTCCAGGCGCAAGTATTACGGCGATGCAAGCTATGGCGGCAGCTAAAGAAACAAGCACCTTCAATCGAATACGATTCAGGCCATCGCGTGCCGCCACCACGATAAGAATCGGCGTGGCCACGAATAAAGGTTGAAGCCATCGGTCCTTGAATTCAGTGACTTTGAATAGAACCACGACTATTCCAATGCCGAATACGATGAGAAGCGTGTGCCAAAGGAATCTCTCCTTCTCGTTGTGCAACTTCAGACATCGTTCCACAAAGATTGGACGCCATAATATCACTGTAAAAACAGCTATCACCGGCGCAACATGCGCGGTCACGGCGACAAACCAGTTTACCAGGCCCGTCCGAACCGATTGCAGCCAAGGCATGCTCTCGTGAATGCCAAATTTGTAAGTCAACGAGAGCGTCAGATCTCGATGTGCGTACGCCCAAATTGCATTCGGCATAACAACTGCCGCGCTGACGAAAATCGCCAACGCCAGCCGCCAATTGAGCATGCGGCTGCGCAACTCGGAAACTGATACCGCCGCAATCAACATCGCGCCGTAAAAAATTGCCGCATTGTATTTTGACAACGCGGCGAGCCCCCCGAAAAAGCCAAAGGCAATCCATGCGCCCCAACGATCCGGGCGTATGCGCAAGAAAGACAGAAGCGTCGCAAGCACCATTGTGGATGCCACAATCGAATTCGTCAGCTCCCTTTGAGACTCCCAGACCAACGATGGATGAAATTGCAGCGCGATGGCGGCGAGAATTCCGCAGGCATGACTTCGCGTCAGTTCACGCGTGTTGAAATAAGTCAACGTATAGGTGCCGAACAACAACAACTCGCGGAGAAGCGTCAGGGAAAAACCCGACCATCCAAAGACGTGGAGAAACAAGATCATCAACCACGTATATAACGGCGCGTGCGGTCCGTAACCCCACTTGAATTTTTGGCCGAGCACCAGTTGATATGCCTCGTCGATGCCAACCGATTCTGAAACGAACGTTCGAAAAATCAGATGCAGTCCGAAATAGATGAAAAGCAGAATGAAAAACTGATTCCGCGATGGCAGAAAGGACAGATTATCAACTCTCGATTCCGAATGAGCTTCCAGCGCAGGAGTGGTTTCAGACATCACGACGTTTTCTTAATTCGCGAAAATTCGCGCAATTCGCGGATTCTCCCCTTCGTCATCAATTCAGCAACTGATACCAATTGTTCCGTTGCCGCGGCTCATACCCCAAGTCGCCGATCAATCTTTTCATGTCCGCTACACTCATTCGAAACGTCGTGCCTGCCTGGGACACAACATTTTCTTCGATCATAATGCTCCCGAGATCATTCGCGCCAAACTTCAGCGCCACCTGCCCGATCTCCTGTCCCTGCGTTACCCATGAACTTTGGACATTCGGAAAGTTATCGAGATAAATGCGGCCCAGTGCTTGTGTCCGCAGATACTCGTGCGCTCCGACCGTCGGCGCGCGCAGCTTCGTGTGTTCAGCTTGAAACGTCCAACAGATGAACGCGGTAAACCCTTTCGTTTTGTCCTGTTGCGCGCGCAGCCGCTGCAAATGCTCAATCCGGTCCTCGATGCGTTCAACATGTCCGAACATCATCGTGGCCGACGAATTCAGTCCGAGCCGATGGGCCACATCCATCACCGAAAGCCAATCATCGCTCATGGCTTTCAACGGAGAAATTCGCTGGCGCACGCTATCCACCAAAATCTCCCCGCCGCCTCCGGGGATTGAGCCCAAACCCGCTTGCTTGAAATCTGCGATGAGCTTCTCCAATGGTTCATCAAAGACCTCTCGAAAATGAATAAACTCGCTCGGGCTGAACCCGTGAATGTTAATCTGCGGAAACTTCGCTTTGATGTGCGAGAGGAGATCCAGATACCACTGTTTGGTGAGCTTTGGATGATGCCCCCCTTGCATTAAAATCTGCGTTCCACCCAACGCAATCGTCTCCTCGATTTTCTGATCGATCTCATCGAAGCTGATGACGTACGCATCGGCATCCTTTTCCGTGCGATAAAAGGCGCAGAATTTGCAATAAACATTGCAAACGTTGGTGTAATTCACATTCCGATCGACGATGTAGGTAACGATCTCGTTTCCCCTGCCGTCGTAAGCCTTGGCTTTGGCGAGTTCACGACGCCGATCTGCCAGCGCCCCCAACTCTTCCAGAGGCAACCGATAAAGCTCCAAAGCCTCGGCCTCGGTCACCCGTCCGCCGTCCCAGACTTTCTGCATCAATTCGTCGATGGCCGCTTTATCGGTCACAGTTGGAACGTAGCTGAAAGGCAATGCGCACTCAAGCTGAGGTTCTTTGCTGGTCTGAACGGGTGAAAATGTGTTAATGATGTTCACAACACAAATCCCATGAAAAAGCATTTTCCCCGCGCACTGCTACTTTTGTTGCTGGCGCCCGCGCTGGCTATCACGGCCAGTTTCGCCTCCCAAACCGAGCCACCTGCCAGCCCTGAAGTGACAGCAGCCATGCAGCCATATCTGGACAGCTACAAATTGGCGGGCATCATTGGCATCATTGCCGACAAAACCGGCAAGGTTCACTACAAAAACCTTCTCGGCTATGCCGATGTCGACGCGAAGAAACCCATCAGTGAAGACAACGTGTTTTGGATTGCTTCGATGAGCAAAATGTTCGCGGGCGCATCCATCATGATGTTGGTGGACGAAGGCAAAGTGAGCCTCGACGATCCGGTCACAAAATTCATCCCGCAACTGGAGAAATGGATGTTTGTCGAAGAAAAGGACCAGTCACATATCCTGCTGAAAGCATTGGCCCGGCCTGTAACGGTTCGGCATGTGTTGAGCCATACCAGCGGTCTTGCCGGTTCGTCCGAGCTTCAACAAGTAACCGGGGCTGACAGCACGCCTCTGAAAGCTCGCGCTCTGAGCTCAGTGACCGGTCCGCTCCAATCGCAACCCGGCGAGAAGTACGCCTACGGTAATCAGGGCATGAACATCGCCGCGCGAATTGTCGAGATCGTCAGCGGCATGCCATACGAGGAGTTTTTGCAAAAGCGATTCTTCGATCCGCTGGGAATGACAGAAACAACATTTTGGCCGAGTGAAGCGCAAATTGCCCGGCTGGCCGGCGCTTACGGTCCGAACAAGGAAAAGAATGGTTACGCTCGAGGCGGGATTGGTTTTCTGACCAAACCATACAGCGATAGCGTCCACCGTTATCCCGAAGCTGGCGGCGGCTTGTTCTCGACGACGCACGACATTTTCCGCTATGGCCTGATGCTGGCAAACGACGGCGAGTTCGACGGCAAACGCTACCTCTCACGTACAGCCATGGATGAATTGCGAAAAGAGCAGACCGGGACGACGAAGGTCAATTACAGCCTGGGCTATCACCTGCGCAATGGCATGTTTGGCCACGACGGGGCGTACGGCACCGATTTGTCAGTCAACCCGACGAACGGCCTGGTTGCCATTTTTATGGTCCAGTGCACGAGCGGGGACCAATGGGCCGCCCGTGACTTGTTTCTCAAAACGGCCGCTCAAGTTTATCAAAAATGACCCCGCTTAGTGCGTTTCGCGCTTCGCGGTTGAAGGCGTGGTCCAATAAAGGTTGGTAACGACGATGGTGCTGCCCGGTGGAAAATAAGCCTCCCTCCCCATCGAAGCCATTCGGGTACCCAGTTGCTCGACATCGCCGACTATGCTGACAGTCAGCACGAGCCCTTCTGCGGTCGGATTGTGAATGGTGCAAGCATTGGTGCCGACGCTGGACATGACTAATTCATTCGGCCTGGCTGTGCGGACTGCGAGCGGCCCGAGCTTTTCCTGCAATGCCGCGAGTTTCTGCTGGTTTTCAGCGTGCAGCGGAGAATCCTCCGGAGTGATTTCAACACTTTTCTGCAATTGGAGCATTTTCTGTTGGTCTGGTGTTAATTGTCGCTTCGTCGCCCACTGAAAGGTGTTGGTCTCGGCGGCGTGGCCGACACCCGAGAATTTGCAGCAGGCTTCAACCGCTGCTGCGAAGCATAACGTCCAAAGAATTCTGTTCATAACGAATGCCTTTCTTAGCTTGATCGACCTGTTTCTATGACACGCGACCGTCTAAAAGATTAGACGAATTTCTGCGGCAAATGCTCCGGCGATCTTTAAACTGATTTCGGGCTCAAAGGTCCAAAATCGTCTGTTGACACCTACTTAATCCTATGGTTTTATACCTGTCCCTTTTTGGGGAGATTTTATGTACGCTATATTAGAAACTGGCGGTAAACAGTATCGCGTCACGGCAGGCGATACGTTGGAAATTGAACGCCTGACTGTGGAAGCCGGGCAACCGTTTACTTTTGAACGTGTCCTTTTGGTTAACAATGATGGCAAAGTGACCATTGGTGGGCCGACGGTTGCAAGCGCCACAGTCGTAGCCGATGTTGTCGAGCACATTCGCGGCGAGAAAAAGGTCACCTTCAAAATGAAACGACGCAAGGGCTATCACAAAACGATCGGCCATCGGCAGGAATTGACCGTGGTCAAAATCAAAGAAATCAAGGCGTAAAGCAGGGTTGAACATCACAATTTATGGCACACAAGAAAGGTCAAGGCAGCGTCCGCAACGGGCGCGATAGCGTCAGCAAACGGCTGGGTGTAAAACGATATGGCGGTGAACTTGTCACTGCGGGCAGCATTCTGATCCGTCAGCGAGGAACGAAATTTATTGCCGGTCACAATGTCGGAACCGGGCGTGATTGGACGTTGTTCGCCCTGGTGGCCGGCAAAGTTAAGTTCGACAAAGGCAGCACCCGTATCAATATCGAGGCGGCGCCAGTCGCAGTAACGACGTAAAAACAACGACTATACTCTTTGCGGCGAGGCCGTTGGCCTCGCCTTTTTTCTTTGGGAAGCCGGACTGCCGGAGCAACGGAGTGATGCAAGAAAAAATCAAACCCACCCTGTTTTTCGAACGCTCCATTTCTCCGCAACTCCATCTCTCCAAACTTCCCCGTGTTCATTGACGAAATAAAAATTTACGCGCGAGCCGGCCACGGCGGCAAAGGCTGCGTTGCCTTTCAGCGCGAGAAATATCGACCCAAAGGCGGGCCGAGTGGCGGCAATGGCGGACGCGGTGGCGATGTCATTTTAGAAGCGAATCACGATCTTAACAATCTCATCGGGCAATATTATCAGCCTCGTTTGATTGCTAAAGGTGGCGAGAATGGCTTGGGAAAAGGAATGGATGGCCACGCTGGAAAGGACCTACTCGTCAAGGTGCCATGTGGCACGCTGGTTTGGCGGACCGAGGCATTGTCGCCGGAAGCCGAAGAAGTTGCTTCGGAAACAGGAATTCTTGCCGCCAGTTCAAGCCGCAGACCCCTGTTTCGGACTTCTGCCGCCGGCCAAGCGATGGAGGTAGACTTGTCCGACGACGAATCCTCCGCGTCCAATTCCAGCAAGCATGCGAAAGGCGAGCTGGTTGCCGATCTGACCGAGCACGGCCAGCGGTTGACTCTTTGCAAGGGTGGCCGAGGAGGTTTGGGCAATCGCAACTTCGCGACGTCCACGCGCCAGGCACCGCGTTTTGCACAACCAGGCGAGCCAGGCGACGAAGGTGAATTCCTGTTTGAATTGCGCATTATTGCGGAGGTCGGCCTGGTGGGCTACCCCAACGCTGGCAAATCTACTTTACTCACTGCTATCTCCCACGCCCGACCGAAGGTTGCGCCTTATCCTTTCACGACGCTGCATCCGCAAATCGGGATAGTCGAATACAAGGACTTTCATCGTCTGACAGTCTGTGACGTGCCGGGATTGATCGAAGGCGCGCATCGCAATGTCGGTTTGGGCCACGAGTTTCTGCGACATATCGAACGCTGCAAAGTGCTCGTCCTGCTGGTGGATATGGCCGGTACCGATGGCCGCGAGCCGTGGGATGACCATAAGAATTTGTTGAAAGAGCTCGAACTTTACGATCCCACATTGCTGGACAGGCCGAGGCTGGTGGTCGCCAATAAAATGGACGAGGCCGTCGCCGAGGAGAACTTGAAAAAATTCAAGCGTCGCGTCCGCAAAACCCCAGTTCTGCCGATGGCGGCGGCTTTTGATGAGGGCATCGAGAAATTCAAGCAAACCATTCGCGATGCGGTGCAGGAGCAAGCTGGCGGCTAATCGCTCGAAGCGCCCGAACACGCCGAATTACGCCAGTTTATCATGGACGACGTTCCCAAAGCGTCGAAAATCATCTCGATTCAATTTATTCCTATGCGAGTGAATCATTGCCTGCAAATGGCTTCAGTGTTGATTTCGAGTTGGCTCGTATCAAGCGCACAGGCCAATCAACCCGTTTACGCACACAAAGCCATGGTCGTCGCGCAAGAGCCGCTCGCCGCAGACGTCGGTTTGGCAGTGATGAAATCGGGTGGCAATGCAGTGGATGCAGCGGTGGCAGTTGGTTTTTCGCTGTCCGTGACGTATCCGTTTGCGGGAAATATTGGCGGCGGCGGGTTCATGCTGGTCCGAATGGCCGATGGCCAGACGAAGTTCATAGATTTTCGCGAGAGAGCACCGGGCAAGGCGAGCCGGGATATGTACCTCGATGCGAAGGGCGCGATTACGAGAGACAGTCTCCTGGGATGGCGCGCCGCCGGTTTGCCGGGAACCGTGCGCGGTTTGGAATTGGTGCGAAACATGTTCGGGAGGACGAATGCAATTTCCTGGCAGAAATTACTGAAGCCGGCGGTGGACCTGGCGTCCAAAGGTTTCCCGATTTCGCATTCGCAAATGGAATCGTTTCATGCGTACGCGAAGCAGCTTTCGCAGCCGAACTCACCGGATTCAAAACGCATCTTTCTAAAAGGCGGAGCATTTTATGAATGGCAGGAGACGCTTCGCCAGCCTGAACTCGCGAGCACACTGGAAAGGATCGCGCGGTACGGCGCGAGCGAATTCTACGAAGGCAAAACCGCCCGAATGATTGCGGATGCGATGGAGAAGCACGGCGGATTGATTACGATGGAAGATTTGCGTGATTACCGCGCCATCGTCCGCGAGCCACTCAGAGGCAGTTATCACGGATACGACATCATCACCGCACCCTTACCCAGTTCCGGCGGCGTCTGCGTTTTGCAAATGCTGGGAATGCTCGACGGCACTGGATATGAAACGAACGGAGCGGGCTCCGCGAAAAGCTATCATTACCTTGCCGATGTTATGCGGTTCTCATTCGCCGATCGCAACAAATACCTGGGTGACCCGGATTTTGTTAAGGCGCCAGTTTCGATGCTGACGAGGGCAGACTATTTGAAGTTGCACCGCGCGAAAATCGATCCAACAAAGGCAATTGATCCCAACGAGTTGGAGACCCCGAATGCCCTGCGGAACGAAGGCTCTGAGACCACCCATTTCAATGTCGTTGACGAGGAAGGAAATGTCGTCGCAGTCACTTACACATTGAATGACGGATATGGCAGCGGTGTGGCCGTGCCCGGGGCAGGATTTCTTTTGAACGACGAGATGGACGACTTCACCGCCAAACTGGGCACAACGAATAATTATGGCCTCGTCCAGGGGCCGGCAAACTTGATCGAACCCGGTAAACGCCCTCTCTCGTCGATGACACCAACGATCATTTTGAAAGATGGCAAACCGTTTTTGGTTCTCGGCGCTCCGGGAGGGTCAAGGATCATCACAGCGGTGTTGCAGGTGATGCTGAACGTAATCGATTTCCACATGAACATTCAGGATGCGATCGATTTTCCACGCGTTCACGCGCAATGGAATGGCTATCGACTGGAAGCCGAGCGGGGAGTTTCGCCTGACACTATCGCGCTGCTCAAAGGCATGGGTTACGAAATTCAGCCGGGCAACTCGCCGATCATCGCTCGTGTCGAAGCGATTCTAATACGTAATGGCTGGTTGCAAGGAGCGCACGACACGAGAGGAACTGGGAAGGCGGTTGGATGGTGAGGCGATTAAGCCAGTATTATACGTGACGTCGTAAGTCCCAATCGGGCGAGGCGCCCGCAGAACTCGCAGGCGAGGACGCCCGCGTTACCCGCATATGCAATCGTTTTTGTCGTTCTGTATAGAACCAGGTCGAACATGAGACCGTCTGACACAAGCCTCGAATTGGGCTACCGACATTCTTCAAGACGGTTGTCCATTTGACTCTGTGTTTTTCCGAATTTAGCCTTCGCCTCCGGCACTTATGTCGTTCCAAAAAATCCTCAATCTCGGGGTTCCGCTGCTGATTTTGGCCATCATCGCGTTGTTCCTGCTGATCATGGGTGGGCTCTTTGTCGCGCTCCTCATTACCTGTTGTTGCGAAAAACAACGTGTCCGCGACTTTGTTCCTGCCACACCAGACATTCTCCCGCCGTCCTCACCTTATTTCCAGGCAATGAACGATGCCGCGCGCGGCCTCGGCTTTCAGCACGCCGGACTTTTTGCCCAGGACCGGCACAGTTCAAATTATCGCTGCTGCCTGAGCTTATGGCTTTCGCCCGACCAAAAATCCATACTCTGCATTGGCGGCGGAAAAGTCGCTCGCATCGATTACAAAAGGACCATGCTCATATCCAAACTCGCTGGTGAAAAATCCCTCGTCTCGATGGACGCATTCGGCAGCGAAGACCTCAGCGGAACGCGCGACATTCAGGTCTTGATGAATGCCGATCTTGCCGAATTGAAGGGGTTCCATTTGCAGCGATTGGTCTCGGCAGGCTCCGAACCAAAGCTCTTCAATCCCAACAACCTTTTCGCGGAATTCGAGGAATGGAATCGGCTGCGCACTGACCGCCTGGTCGAGCGCGGCTGGGCGAAGTACCTCTCGCCGGAACACAATGACTGGCGCTTCACAACCAAAGGCGCATGGCTCTACGCCACTACAGCATATTTCGCGGGCTTGAAAAAGGCGCAGGCGCAAAAAGATCGCGCCAATAAGAAACGACCGGGAAGTTGATCTTCCCTGCCCTCTTTGTGGCTTCGCGGGCTGGCTGCAGGTGCGATTTAAACCGTCGGGCGCATCGCACCAAAATAAAGCGGCAGAGGACAGCCGCACTCCAAGACGCTGGCGCGATTTCTCGCGCGCTATTCAGTCCGCGAGGTTTTGGAATGCGGCCGTCCTCTGCCGCTTTTACGTGTTACTTCCCAAACAGCCCGACACTCTTAATCACACCCGCTGGCTGCAAGACCCTATTGCCGAAAAAGCTGAGACCGGTTATCAAAGGCGGTTTGGGGGCATCCGCAAATGGATTGCGCTCACGAACAGCAGTTTTTGGAGAAAGGGAAATATTATGGCAACGACAACGACGGGGAAGGGAACGATGAAGGCTGTCCAGATTCACGCCTATGGCGGGCCGGAAGTGCTCCAATATGAAGACGTGCCACAGCCGCAGCCGAAAGCGAATCAAATCCTTGTGCGGGTGCATGCCGCCGGCGTGAACCCGGTGGATTGGAAATTCCGGGAAGGCTTTCTCACCGTCACCTTGCCGATGATCATGGGAATTGACTTCTCCGGCGTGGTGGAAAGCGTCGGCAGCGGAGTTACGAAATATCGTTCCGGCGACGCCGTGTTTGGCCAGGTCGCTGACGAGAGTGGTGGCTACGCCGAGTACGCGGTGGCGATGGAATCGGACGTTGCCCGCAAACCGGACGGGCTCGACCACATTCGTGCAGCGGCGCTGCCGGTGGCCGGGCTCACCCCGTGGCAGGCGCTGTTCGATACGGCGAAGTTAACGGCCGGTCAGACGGTGCTGATTCACGGCGCTGCGGGAGGCGTCGGCAGCTTCGCCGTGCAGTTTGCCAAATGGAAGGGAGCGCGCGTGATCGGCACCGCATCCGGTGCTCACGTCGAGCAGGTCCGCCAATTGGGCGCCGACGAAGTCATTGATTACCGTAAAACGAAATTTGAAGAGATCGCGCGCGACGTCGACGTAGTGTTGGACACGATCGGCGGTGAAACGCAGGAGCGCTCCTGGCAAGTGCTGAAGCGAGGTGGTGTTTTGGCATCCCTGGTGCAACCGCCGACCCCTGAAAAAGCGGCCGCGCACGGAGTCCGCGGATTTCTCGTCAGCCAGAAGGCGGACGGCGAGCAGTTGGCCACGATTGCTGACCTGGTCGTAAAAGGAAAAGTCAAAGTGAACGTCGAAACCGTGCTGCCGTTGCAGGAAGCCGCCCAGGCGCAGGAGTTGAGCAAAACCGGCCACTCGGGCGGAAAGATCGTGCTTGAGGTGAATGGGCGGTGAGCAGCTCAAATGCGGAATAACGTAGTATCGGAGTTATAGAATGCTGGAGTGGTGGTGGGAGCAAAGCTCAGGGGCGTTTTACCCGTCAACCCGGTTACGAACTTTGAATCGAGATCTGCCGTGATTCGCCAGGATTCCGGTCATCCGGCGGGTTTTGCGGCGGGGTCCACGCCGGCGATTGGCAATTCCAGCGCCTTCCTCAAATATTCGAGCGCTGCCGGTTCGGTCGGAAAGAAATCGTGCATCACCCCTGCCCCTTTAGGAATTACGATCACGTTTTCGCCAATACCATTTTTGTAGCGCCGCTGAACTTTTTTGTTTTTAACGCGCGCCAACGAATGGGAATCGCCTTCAATAAGGATCGTTTGCACGCGGCTGGGCTTTATCACCTCGTAAAACTTCTTATTGCCTTCGCCTTCCCAAAGTTTCCTCGCCACACGTCCATAAGGATCTTCCGCCACGCTCATGCTGGAAAATATCCCCACGAACATCGGGATGAAACAATAACGCATTGCACAGGCCAGGCGCGAACCGCCAGACGTCGGCACCAACTGTATTAACGAGTCGTCGGAAAATAATGTCCGGTCAGGCGCGGCGATGACCGCTTCTCTGAATACAACAGCGGAATAGGAATAAGTCACCACTGTGACGCGTTTGCCAGTTCGATTCTCCGCCTTGAGCCGTTGCATCTCGCGGGTGAAGTCGGAGGCGACTTTTTCCACGGGCTCGTGAAAATTATACGAATATAAGAATACACCGTAGCGTTCCTTCCATTCGTTGGCGATTTCCATCATCTCACTGGGATCAGGAGTCGCCCCATGTAAGAGCACGAGGACCGGTTTGTCGTCGTCAGGTTCCCCGGATAAGTGAACAATGCGGCCTTTCCGCTCCATGACTTCGCTCATCTTGTCGTCAGGGCGCGCGGAGTCGGAGCGTTGAGTCGGTGCCACCGTCGTGCAACCGCCAAACAACATCCCAGACACAACGATAAATGCCGCCAGGACATAAGAACGCCCAGAGCGACAATGTGCTGTGAAGGTCATATCTGTGGACGACATTTGCGAGTTTTACCGATGGCCGGTAGCTGACCAACGACAATTGACTTGCGTCCAATCAGCCCAATCAAGCCATTTGATACGCTGTGGCGCGCAGCTCGTTAGATTTGTCGTCCGTTGAAGTTAGCAAATTGTGGACCACAGCAAACCTATTTTCTTGCGGATTATCCTCCATGGGGCATTTCCCTGAACTGGCCGACCAGCGACTTACAAGTTCAATGATTATGGCAACAAAACCAGCAACAAAATTCCGGTGTTTCTAACAGCGGCGAATTTTTGCCTGCATTTTTGCCTTGACATTCACTACATCAGCAGCTACAAACGGCAAACTCAAGTCAAGTAATCCGAAGGGTTCCGTGGTGTGGTGGGTTTCAGGCTCGCTCGCTCATTGCGCAAAACTTCGTGCGTTCTTTCAAAAGTTATTGAAGTTCCATCAGTTAATAGAACTTAAGACCGATACGCTTTCCGACCACCCCAATCTCAGTCAACCAACCCTAAACGAAAGTGACTATGAAACTAACCTTCAGGACGCTGGGCGCCTGCCTAGTTGTAGCTGGCGCATTGGTGTCCGCCTCGGCCCAGGAATTGTTCGTTTACAACAACACGACGACGGATACTGGGTCCTACTTTCCCAACGGAGGCGCCACTTTGCTCGGTGCAAACACTATCACACGGTTGGTTGCCGATGACCTTACTCCTACTTCGGGGTTTGCCGGGATGGCCATCAACAACATTTATTTCTCAGTGGTAAATGCAAACGCGACAGCGGTTTCAGTGCGACCACGGCTGCGGATTTACGATGCGACTGGGGCTGGCGGTGGTCCAGGCACCGTAATTGCCGGTTTTTCCTTTAACGCAATCAGTTTCTCTGCGAATTCCGGCAACAGCTTCTTTTTCCATCCGGCCGGCGTGAATGTCCCCAGTGGGACCTTTTGGATGGGGCTAACTTTCGACAATAATTCCGGGGCGACCGGAGCCACCGCAGCTCAACTCAACAATTTCGGAATGGAATTATTCACTCCCCCGACGATCGGGACGAGCGCGGATACGTTATTCGAAACGACCGCAGCCGGCGATTTCCTCGTAAACAACCCGGCTGGCTCGCAGTTCAACTTTGGTGGCACCCCGCCGGCGAATGCTTTCTTCGGGATTAGCGTCGTCCCCGAACCTTCCAGTATGGCACTGGCTGGATTAGGCATCGCAGCGCTAATGATTTTCCGCCGTCGGAAGTAAGACAATCTCAGTAGTTTTTCAAGGCGCAGTCGGCAACGGCTGCGCCTTATCAGCTACAGCCCGAAAGTGCAATCGGCCTTTGACTCTGAATGCATTCCACGGTTTCGATTTGTGCCCCTTTTGGTGCAGGTCCTTCGTTGTCTTCGTTGTAGTTTTATGGGGTGATTACCCCATTGTGTTTTCCTTCTGATCGCTTTACAAACGTCGCCGGGAATCCCTTACGACAGAGGCGGTTGTCAGTTTGGCGATCCTCTTTCGGCAAGGGCTAGGACAATCAAAAGCTCTAACCGTCATGAATTCTTCTCCCCGGCCTCTTTTCACTGCGGCAAAAATCGTTTGTGCTTTGGCGACCACGCTTTCCGGCGTGATTCCCGCGCTCGCTGATAACTCATATTACGAATTAAGGAATGACAGCGACTGTCCTTCCGACCCGTATTACCCGTATCGTCTTTGCGATGGCGTTCAAGACGCGCGCCTAGGCGATGTTGGTTCAATTCCCGCTCACACGGTGTATTCCGGTATTGTTATCCCCCAATGCGCCAATGGCCACACTCCAGGGTTTCGACTGCACTTTCTCAGTGGGACGCACAGCAACGTTGATTTTGACATGGCTCCCTCCCCAGCCGTTAGCACGTCATATGAGGTTACCACGGATTGCAACTCGATTACCAACGACGGCAGCCGCGGCGACGGAGGAGGCGGCGGCGATGGCCCGGGACCGGGCGGTGGTGGACCCGGACCATGCATGGGGGACTGCCATCCGTGCGAAGATGATTCTGGTATGCCCGTCTGGCGCCTCTCTGAATCGGCGATGGACCTATGGATCACTGACGAACCTGTCGGCTATTCACCGGCGGCTGGCCCGCGTGTCTCGCTGCGACTTGCGTTCAAACAACGTGAACTCCTGACCGGATTGGATACGAACATTTTCGGTGCCGGAAAGAAATGGAACTTCTCCTGGTTCTCGTACGTCACGAAAGATACGAATGGAACAAATATTGTTCTTTTCCCTGGAGGCGGGATTCATTCGTTCACAAACTCTCAAGATTACCTTACCAACACGCGCCTTAGCGGGGAGACAAATACAGGCTTTACCGTCTCCTACCCTGACGGACACAAGAATGTCTACGGCTTCATCGTCACCAACGGCAGTGGCGCTTTTCTCAAAGCATTCATGACGGAGCACTGGAATGCGAACTCCCAGAAAACCACGTTTTATTATTCCTCGTACAATCCCGCGAATCCAGTAGTCCGGCTCCTGTATATCGTGGATGGAGACGGGCGGACCAACTCAATCTCCTATGTTTCCTCCAATCCCTACAGCACCAACCTGATAAGCCAGGTTTCAGATCCGTTCGGAAGGACGGCTTACCTAACCTATGATGACAATGGTCATTTGACTAGTATCACGGATGTCGCATCCATCACCAGCTCGATGACCTACTCCAATGACTTGCCCCTGAGTCTAACGACTCCGTACGGCACAACCGGTTTCACGATCACTGACACGACGGGCACTAATGTGATTCCCAATGGTCGGTCAATCCTCATCTCGCAGCCTGACGGCGGCCACCAGTTGTATCTGTATAAAGACTCGGCTCCAGGCATTCCCGCGACTTATCCGCTCACTCAAATTCCGGACACAAGCCCGTTCTCGAATACTATCGAGAACACCGGGATGAATTATCGCAACACCTTTTATTGGGGACCGAAGCAGTACGACGCGCTGTCCACAACTATCATCGCATCGTTTACAACAAACGACTTTCAAAAAGCCCGAATGCGGCATTGGCTCAAAGACGACTTTTTCACTGTCGGCCAGACGATCTCTATGGAACGCAATCCAAGTCCCGACGTCAGCGGCTCGATTGAGGGACAAAAGACCTGGTACGACTACAAAAGTAAGAGCTTCAACGAAAATATAGGCACACAGCGCCTGCCGCTTCTTACTGCCCGCGTTCTTCCCGATGGTACAAGGACTTTCACCCGCACCGATCGCAATTCGTTCGGGGCCGTGACAACCAACATCAGCACCTACTCAGTCAGCGGCACGATTCTTCTGAGGACTAACGTGTCGCTTTACGCAAGCGATGACATTGACATGCTCACCATGGCCAATGCGCTTGGCGTTCAGACTTCAAGCAACAGCTACAACGCGTTTCATCAGGTTGTTACGAATTACAACGCTCTCGGGGAGGTGACAACTTACACTTACAACAGCAGCCACGAACTCACGAGCACGATTCGGCCGACTGGCCTGATCACAACCAACATTTACGACGCCAACGGTCTTCTTGTTACAACTTTTGACTACGAAATTGTCGGCGGGAGCCCGGTTTATTACCGCACCAACTCCTACACCTACGCGAATAACCTGGTTTACACGCACACCGATGAGCGTGGGCTGATCACGACGAGCCTTTACGATAATCTCCAGCGCCTCACCAACTCGTCAGATTCGCGCGGCGCGATGAAATACATTTACACAAATCTCGATTTGGTTCAGGTGATAGACCGAATGGGCTTTACCAATAGCTTTGGCTACGATCCGCTCCGCCGAAAAATCGCCGAAACCAATGCGCTCGGCTACTACACTCTTTACAGTTACTGCAATTGCGGTTCGCTCGATTCAATTCGCGATGCCGCGGGCAATACGAATGTCTTTTTCTATGACAACGCGGGCCGACTACTGAACACGGTTTATGCCGATGGCTTTAGCACGACGAACAATTTCAACCTCATCGGCCAAACCACCAACACGATTGATAGCGGCGGATATAGCGTCACCAACTGGTTCAACAATCAAGGGCTGCTTTATGCCGTAACGACGGCCGCTGGCAACCAGCAGTTTGTTGACTTTGACATTCTCGATCGGGCGACAAACTCTGTTGATTCCGAAGGCGTCAGCACCAGCATGACTTATGACAATCTGGATCGTTTGCTTGCTCGCGCTTTTCCAGATGGCGGCGTCGAGCACTTCGGATACTCGCCACGCGGGCTCGTTGCCTACACCAATCAAATCGGACTGAGCAATTTCTTCACCTTTGATGCTCTGGGTCGCAAAACGTTGGAGACCAATGCCAATAACGAGGTCATTCGCTCCACCAACAATGCTGCGGGAGACCTTCTCTCGCTCACCGACGGCAAAGGCCAAACCACCCGCTGGAATTACGACCAGTACGGTCGCGTGACGAACAAGCTTGATCAGCTCAGCGCAGAAATCCTGCGTTACAAATACGACATAGACAACCGGCTCACCAATCGTTGGAGCGCAGCCAAGGGAGACACTTACTACTCTTACGACAACGCGGGGAACCTCACCTTCATCAACTATCCATCAAGTCCGGACGTCACATTCGCTTACGACAGCCTCAATCGCATGACAAACATGGTGGACGCGTCCGGCACGACGAAATATACTTATACTACGTCTGGACAACTTCTCACTGAAAATGGTCCATTCGGAAGCGACACAGTGACAAACACTTATTCAAATCGATTACGAACCGGCTTGAGCCTCCAACAGCCAACGGGCACCTGGACCAATGGTTTTGCTTACGATACAACGAAGCGCCTTACAAATGTGACATCGCCAGCGGGAGTTTTTGGCTACTCATACGATCCTTCCCTATTCACGCATCACGCGTCACGCATCACTCTCCCCAATACGTCTTACATCACAAACACTTACGACGGAAATGCGCGGCTCACTGCCACGTATTTGAAAAACAGTGGCAGTACCGTCCTCGACTCCTACGCTTACATTTACAATCCCGCGAACCAGCGCACGAACTTGACCCGTCTTGACGGCACCGTCGCCTATCGTTACGACAAGATTGGCCAGTTGATTGTTGCCGACAGTTCCGTAAGTGGCGAGGACACCGGCTACAGTTACGACCACGCTTGGAATGTCAGCTCCGTCACCAATTCAGTGGCCACGAATGCATTTCTGGTCAACAGTCTCAACGAACTCACTAATTGGGCTGCAGGAATGGGCACGTGCGACGCGAACGGAAACATGACTTCTCGAGTTTCCAGCGTCTCTACCGAATACGTTTACGATGACGAAAATCGTCTGATCGGCGTAACAAACACGTTCAGCGGAGGCATGACCGCAACCTATCTTGTCTACGACGGTTTAGGGCGACTAAGATTACGCTACGAAATGTCCCAATATGGAGATTTTGACGCCCTCTTTACGTTCTATAATTTCGTGTACGACGGATTTCGCGTGATTCAGGAACGCAACATCGGTATCCCCATTGTCGGCTACACCCACGGCAACGACCTCAGCGGCAGTCTTGAAGGCGCAGGTGGCATCGGCGGTCTCCTCGCCCGGTCATTGTACGCCTCGGGCAATCCAAGTTCCCACTTTTATTATTTTGCCGATGCAAACGGCAACGTCACTTACATGCTGGACGGCAGCCAGGGCATGGCGGCAAGCTACCGCTACGATCCGTTCGGCAACACTATTTCGATCAGCGGCGCCTGGGCCGACAACCCCTATCGCTTCTCCAGCAAAGAATTCCTCGTCAACAGCGGGCTGTATTATTTCGGCTATCGCTTTTACGATCCGAGTTTGCAGAGGTGGATCAACAAAGATCCGATCGGCTTACGCGGTGGCTTGAATCCAATGGTTTTTGTTAGGAACACTCCAGTGAACAAGCTTGATCCTCTGGGACTACAGTCCATAACACCGCCTCTCTCTGGCCCGGCGTGTCCGTTTTGTTTATGTCAAGGCGTGGAGATTACATATTATGCTTATCCCTACCCAGCCGGCCCCCAATTCCACACAGGTTTTTTTGCCGACACCGCAGGACTGAACGCTCAGTGGATCTGGGGTACGCTCCTCCATGTCCAGTGGAATGTGGTAGGCAACCCTAACCTTTGCCATTACTACCAAGACGAGTCACAATTTTCGGCACACGCCGCTGGTCCAGACGGTCCAATCGATTTCCAAGGGCACGACGGCAACGAAGTTCCCCAAAGTTATTGGGATCGGTCCGGTTTTTATCCAAATTATCACGGTGATGGACACTACGTCGATTACACATCATTTGACGTCACATTTCGCTGTGTTTCGTCCCCGAGTTCCCTTCCCGGTGTTTCGCGTCGCGAGGGTCCCTACGTTGAAATTCACGGGTTCGACTTTCCCCAAGGCACGCCAAATGGCCAGCGTCAACCGTTACATCCGTAATAAGCTCTGAAACTCTAGCGGGGATGAACTTAAAGAAAAATAATACTTCTAGTAGCCTTCATGTCGTCGGACACGGAGCATTAGACAAAGGCGTCGAGCGTAAGGCCATAGTCGAGAACATGATCGCTAGAAATTTCGACCTGACTTCGATTTTCAGGGGTTGGGCTTGGCGAGTTATTTGCGCTGCTTTTCTAATCGTTCCCACAATGCTGCCCGTCAGCGGAAGTGACGACCATCCGGTTTATCCAAAAGGTTTCACTGAGGCGGCGCAGGCGTTTAAAAGTGCGCCTCCCACAAACCGATACGATTTGGCCGCTACGCTCATGAACATACTCCCAACTACGCGGGAGACAAACACTAATCGCTCCATTGATTACAAATCGCGTGGGAGCCGATTTGTAACGCGTGATTACAGCAAGCCCTCGTTCCTTTTGACTGAAAGCGAAGTAATAAAACTCCTGGGCTCTCCATCGTTTACAAATTCGGCGACTTACAACTACCTGATACAACTAAAGGGTACAAACAACCTGCAAACGTTTCTCCTTATCGACTTTCATAATGGCCTTGTAGTATCTACAGCGATTTATTAATACGCCTTCGTCTTTTCTATCGTCGCGAGAACAGAGCATATTTGCTGAAGCAGGAAGCATAGCAGGGGTTGCGATTCCCCGATTCTCACTTACCAGCCATCCCAACCGTTTATGAAAGCTGCCTCCAAATCAAGACTGTTACTCGTTGTTGGTCTCTGTCTCGCGTTATCCGTAAAGGCGCAGACCGTCTATGAAAACCTCTCAACGGCACCTACAGCCGGCTTCGGGGACTTCAACGCCAACAACCCGATTTTCGGTGACTCCTTGAATCTCACGCAGGGGGGGACGCCTGAGCGTCCTCGGACTCACTCTCTTCAATCCTAATAACCCCGACAACCTTGGCTCAATTCTCACCGGCAGCATGGTTGTTAAGTTTTACGATAACACGGTGCCGTACCTTGGAGGCGCCCTGAATAATCCTCTTGTTGGTTCGGCTACAGTTACGTGGGACTTCACCGCCATCGGCGGGCTTACTCCCGGACACTATTCACCAAATTTTTATGACATGACATCGTTTAACATAAATCTGCCGCAGCATATTCTTGTCACACAGCAGTTCACTGAAACGTCTGGAACCAGCATTCGGAACGGCGCAGCTTTACTTTCAAATCCGACAACGGGCACCAGCCCGAATAACGTCTATCTCAAAACCTCTGCGATTGCTGAGGGGCTTTACCCCGTTAGCGGCAATCCCGGCCAATTCGGATTTCATATCGAAATTGTACCCGAACCCTCCATCTTCGCGCTTGCTGGTATGGCCATGCTAATCATCCGCCGCAAACAGCTTTTTCACCTACTGTAAAAGGGGGCGAGAAGGGGCCGCCGATTAGGGCTTGTGTCAACAGGAAAAAAAATTGCTCCCAAAAAGGGGTTTTCGGCAGATCCGCCCGCACGGCCGCCTTTAGATGTCCCCCCATACTTCAAGGCACATACATGGACATGGTATCGGCATCTGAAACCAACGCTAGCCGCCGAACCGGAGCGGCGAGGCTCGAGACAATTGCGCTTTTGATCTGCCTTGCCCTTCTTTTTGTTGGCTGTGGCCGTGTCCACGAGGAATACATTAACGGCCAAGGCCAAGCGGAACGTGACGCAGCGAAAGGGAATATCAATGTGGCTTACGGAGGAGACGCTCGAATCGAACCCGCAAACGGCGAATATGCGGAGCTACTGCGAAAACAATACCACATTGGCATCCGCTCATATTCGCTGCCGACTAATCCGGAGGCTGCGGAAGCCTGGGCCCGTGGATACAACGAAGCGATGCTACCTGTGATTGAGCGCAAATTCGGGTCCAATGTCCTGCAGCAGGCTATGGCCGAGGCGCGAAAACTGCACGAAGCAGCCGTAACCAACCGCTCGGCACACGATCCCACGAAACCAGAATAAACCGATCGTCAGTACTTCGCTAATACAGCTCCAGCCAATTCTCGCCCACACCCATTTCTACTTCGATCGGCACTTCCAGCGGAATCGCCGTTTTCATCCTTTCTTCGTAAGCGTCACGCCGAGCGCCTCTTGACGGATGAAGGAGTTACGATCCGAGAAGTCATAAGTGTGAGAGGTATTATGCTACGACGCCTATGATGGCGCGTTGCTTTGTGTGCTGAGTTTTGGTCAAGGCTTAACGCAGGAATTTGGGGATTTGGCGGCTCGTCATATTCGGCAGACGACTCCTCAAGAGCGAGATTCTCATGCTTTAGTTCGCACCTCGAACTTACCACCCTATTTGCCATGGCAAATTGAGGTTAAACATCTGCGGCTCAAAGACTTAGAACGTCAAGTCGTATTTCTACTGGCCACCCCTCCCGTTATTAGGGACACAAACATTTTGGTCCCCGCTGATGAGATTCCTCTCCCTGCAAGACCGGCAACATGAGCACCACCTAGCTTAAGCCCCAGATAACCGCAACTTAACCCAGGTTCACCTAAGTTCATCCAACTACACCTAAATTCACCAAACATTTTATGCGTCAACAATCGGTCAACCATCCACACATCGCCCCTCATGCAACCCATGCAACCCATGCAACCCATGCAACCCATGCAACCCATGTAGCTCGTGTAACTACCCTGCCGATCCGCGCCCATCCGCGCCCATCTCCGACCCATCCGCGGTGATCTTTTTTCTTCGCTCGGAAAGGGAAAGAGGCAGTCCCGCACAACGCTGTAAAGATCGGAAACCCGTCACTCTTCGCGCCAGGCGTAAATCTTTCCGGAATTACTCCCAGGCAAATTTTTACGGGTGCTGCCGCAGAGCGCGGGCCTGGGCGAGATGGCGCGCGGCTTCTTCGGTTTTCCCTTGTCGGCTGAGGATTTCGCCAAGCAATTCGTGCGCGCCGGCATCGCCGGGCCTGAGCCAAAGGGCGATGCACAGCCGGCCGACGGCCGCGTTGAGTTGTCCTTGAGCCAGCAAAGCTTTCGCGGAGCCAATTTGTTTGTCTGCGAGATCCTCTAATGCGCCTCCAGCCAATTCTCGCCGACGCCCATTTCGACCTCAATCGGCACTTCAAGCGGAATGGCCGTTTTCATCTTCTCTTCAACTAACGCGCGCATTTCTTTTTCTTCCGGTTTGTAGAGGTCGAAGACAAGTTCGTCATGCACCTGCAGGAGCATTTTCGTCTTCAATTTTCGCCGGCTTAATTCGCGGTGGATGTTGACCATCGCCAGTTTGATCATGTCCGCCGCAGTGCCCTGAATCGGCGCGTTGATGGCCGTGCGTTCTGCTGCGCCGCGAACGGTGTTGTTGGATGAATTGATGTCGCGGAAATAGCGGCGGCGGCCAGTCACGGTTTCGACGTATCCCTGCTTGCGCGCGGCGGCGATCGTGTCATCCATGTATTTGCGGATGCCACCGAATTGCTTGAAATAGTTGGTAATGATCTCCGCGCCTTCCTTGCGCGGAATGCTTAACCGCTGCGCCAAACCAAACGCGGAAATCCCATACGCAATTCCGTAATTCACCATCTTGGCTTTGCGCCGCATCTCCGCATTGACCATTTCCGGAAATACATTGAACACCTTGGCTGCGGTTGCGGTATGGACGTCCGCCCCTGTCCGAAACGCTTCCAATAAGCCCGCCTCGCGGCTGAGCGCTGCGATGATGCGCAATTCGATTTGCGAATAATCGGCCGAGAGCAGCAGATAATCTTTATTCCGAGGCACGAAGGCCTTGCGGATTTCCTGGCCGCGCTCGGTTCGAATCGGAATGTTCTGCAAATTCGGATCCTGCGAATTCAGCCGGCCCGTCGCTGTAATCACCTGGTTGTAGGTGGTATGCACGCGACCGGTCTTTGGCGAAATGGTCGCGGGCAAGGCATCGGTATAAGTAGATTTCAGCTTGGTGGCAGTCCGGTGTTCCAGGAGGCGCTGGACGATCTCATTGTCTGGCGCGAGCGTCGCCAGTGTTTGTTCATCGGTCATATACTGGCCGGTTCGCGTTTTCTTGGGCTTTTCGCAAATTTTCAGCACGTCAAAGAGAATCTGGCCCAGTTGCCGCGGCGAATTGATGTTGAACGTCGTGCCTGCCAGCTTGCAGATCGTCTTTTCCAGATCGGCAATCTCTTTGGTGAGTTGCGCCGAAAATTCTCCGAGCGCGGTCGCATCCAATTTAATGCCTTCCAGTTCCATGTCGGCCAGCACCGGCACGAGCGGCGATTCAATGTCGTAAAACACATGTTCCTGGCCGCGCTCTTTCAGCAACGGCTCGATGGCGGTCCGCAATTGCCAGGTCACATCCGCGTCCTCGGCGGCGTATTCGGTGATTTTCTCCAGTGACACATCGGCCATGCTCGATTGCGCGCCATTTTTCCCGTCGCCAATCAATTTGCTAATCGGCACCGGCGTGTAACCGAGATAAACCTCGGACATGAAATCCATCCCATGGCGCATGTCCGGTTCGACGAGGCTGTGCGCCACCATTGTGTCGAACAGCTTCCCACGCAATTCGATGCCGTTTGATTTCAGCACGCTGATGTCGAATTTCAGGTTGTGATTCACCTTCTCGATGCGCTCGGATTCAAATACAGGCCGAAATTCTTCGAGCACTCGCTGGGCTTCAGCGGGTTCCTTCGGCAGCGCGACGTAATAGCCGGTGTGCGGCGCAAACGAGAACGCCATGCCTACGATACGCGCCTCTTTCGGATCGAGACTCGTGGTTTCGAGATCGATGCAAAACGAATTCCTGGTTTGCAGTTGGCGCGCGAACTCCGTCCATTCCGCGGGCGTCGTCAAACTCTTGTACTCGTGCGGGACCTCGGACACCGTCTTGAGGTTCGCCAACACTGGCGCGGCCGGCGCCTCCTCCCCCTGCCCTGCCTCAGTTTCTCCCACGAGCACAAAATCCTCCTGAGCTTGCGATGAAGCCCCCGGCTTCGGCGCGCGCAGTTTTGGGCCTGACGGCGGTTGAAAACCGCGACCCGCCTTGAAATCTTCGCCGAACAAACGCTTGCCGATGGAATTGAACTCGAACTCGATGAGCAGCGCCTTCAACTTGTCTTCGTCCGGCGACTGCACTTTCAACGACTCGAGGTCCACTGTGCACGGTGACTCGCAATTGATCGTCACCAGCCTTTTCGAAAGCAGGGCTTGCTCGCGATTGGATTCAACTCGCTCCTTGAGCTTTCCAGTCAATTCGCCCGTTCGCGCCAGCAGGTCCTCCACTGTGCCGAATTGAGCGATGAGTTTCATCGCGGTTTTTTCGCCGACGCCCGGCACGCCCGGCACGTTGTCAACGGAGTCGCCCATCAGCGCCAGGACGTCGATTACCTGCTCCGGGCGCTCGATTCCCCAGCGCTGCTTGATTTCCGGCACGCCCAGAATTTCGACGCCATCGCCCATTCGCGACGGGCGATAGAGAAATGTGTTTTCATCAATCAGTTGCCCGAAATCTTTGTCGGGCGACACCATGTGCGTTTGAAACCCTTGTTTCTCGGCCTGGCGAGCGAGCGTTCCGATGATGTCGTCCGCTTCATAGCCGTCGCAGGACAGCACCGGGATTCTGAACGCTTCGAGCATCCGTTGCACATGCGGCAATGCGAGGCTTAAATCTTCCGGCATCGCTTGTCGCGTCGCCTTGTATTCCGCATAGGCGGCGTGGCGGGCAGTTGGCGCGTCTGTATCGAATGCGACGGCGATATGCGTCGGCTGCCGGTTCTTCATGATGTCCAGCAAAGTCTGCGTAAAGCCGTAGAGAGCCGACGTGTTGACCCCTCTCGAACTGAGGATGGGCCGCGTAATCAGCGCAAAATGCGCCCGATAGACCAGCGCCATCCCGTCGAGCAAAAATAGCTTTTTAACCATGCCCGCAAAATACCGTGAGCGCCCGGTTCAATCCAGAACGATGGTTGGCAATATGGCAATGGACCGAAATCCTGCATTGAGTCGAAGCCGTTTTTGCGACAATCTAAGCTGTGATTTTGTCTCTCATTGCAGTCACAACCCCACATGCGGACGAATGATCTTTAACCAATTGCAGTTCACCCGCGTCTGATTTGTTTACCTTGATATGCTGACTGGTTTTCACAAGATTGCTTCTTTGGCGATTCTGCTGGTGGGCGTCTTCTCCGTCGCGGCGGCGACGAACGAAATCCAATTCAACCGGGACATCCGCCCGATTCTCTCCGAAAATTGCTTCGTCTGCCACGGCCACGACAAAAACAATCGCAAGGCCAAACTGCGCCTCGACGACCGCGATGTCGCCATCGAACGCGAGGCCATCGTTCCGGGGAAACCCGAGCAAAGCAAACTCGTCGAACACATTTTCTCGACCGACGCGGACGAGATCATGCCGCCGCCGAAAACGCATAAAACGCTCACCCAGACTCAAAAGGAGTTGCTCAAGAACTGGATTGCTGCCGGCGCGCCATACGAACCGCACTGGGCCTATATTCTCCCAAGGCGTTTTCCTGTGCCGCAAACCAAAAACCCAGATTGGATGCGCAATCCGATTGACGGTTTCATCCTGCATTTACTTGAAGCCAAAAACATTCAACCGTCGAAAGAAGCCGATAAACGCACCTTGCTGCGCCGGCTCAGCCTCGATCTAATTGGGCTGCCGCCGACGCCGGAAGAAGTGAACGCATTCCTGGCTGATGCGAATCCGGACGCTTATGAACTACAGGTGGACCGATTGCTGAACTCGCCGCATTTTGGCGAGCGGATGGCGGTGCCCTGGTTGGACGTCGTTCGATTTGCGGATACGGTTGGTTATCACGGCGACCAAAACCAAAACGTGTTTCCTTATCGCGACTACGTCATTGACGCATTCAACAAAAATAAACCTTTCGATCAATTCACTATCGAACAAATCGCGGGCGACCTTTTGCCCAATCCGTCGACCGAAGCTCGTGTGGCCACCTGTTTCAACCGCTTAAATATGATGACCCGCGAGGGTGGCGCGCAACCGAAAGAATACCTGGCGAAGTATGCCGCGGACCGTGTTCGAACGGTCTCGATGACCTGGCTCGGGTCAACGATGGGGTGCTGCGAGTGCCACGATCATAAGTATGATCCATTCCTCTCGAAGGATTTCTACCAGATGGAAGCGTTCTTTGCCGATCTAAAACAATGGGGCGTCTATAACGATTACACTTACACGCCAAATCCCGACTTAAAAGGCTGGAGCAATGACCATCCGTTCCCGCCGGAAATCGAGGTGGAGAGCCCCTATTTGAAACGGCGGCTGGCGCACTTGACGCAAGAACTTCAGCAGGTCGAGCCGGAATCGGCTCGTAAACTCGCCTCGAATGAGCAGCAGAAGACCGTCTTCAAGCAATGGCGCAAGGAGGGCGTAGCGTTTTTGAAGCAATGGCCGGATGGCTGGGCCGTGCCGCAGCCTGATGTCCATGTGAAATTCAAGGGCACAAATGCGGTAGCGGTTACGAATGTTTCGGTGCAATCGGATGGCTCAATTTCGTTCGGCGATAAAACAAAAGAGAGCGTCAAAGTCACGCTGCCGCTCTCGAATATGTGGCTGGCGGCGATACGGCTTGAAATCATTCCGCAGGAGGTGAAGGAAACGAAAGGCAGCCAGACAAATCGCAGCAGCGCCATTTTGCGGCTCATGCCCGCGCGGAAAGTAAAAGACCAAAAGGAACAGAAACTTGGGCTCTACTTCGGCGACGCCGACGACAAGGAAGTGCGCTATTCCAACGGATCGCCCATCGTGGGTGTGACGGATGGCTGGCGGTTTCCGATTGAACCCCAACTGCAACACGCAGTGTGGTTGTTCGACAAACCGATGCAAGTACGCGCGGGCGATTCACTGGTTGTAAATCTTGGCAACGCTGCAGTGAAGAGGGTTCGCATATCAGTCACTCCATTTGCCTCTCCGGAACCGTTGCGTTCCGGAGCTGGCGAACCCCTGCGCAAAGCGCTCGCCGCGAAACATCCGAAGGCGACCGAAACAACCCTGCTCAACCGCACCTACCTGTTCGGCACTCACTGGGACGCCAATGCTGTGGCCCAGGCGCGATTGCTGCAGAGTGAAATGCGCAAGTGCCGCAACGGGCACGCTTTCGTCCTGGTGAGCGAAACGCGCGAACCGCTCGTCACGCGAGTTCTCCCGCGCGGCAATTGGCAGGATGAAAGTGCCGAAATAGTCCAGCCGGGAATGCCACATTTTTTGCCGCAACCGCCGAATCCGGAAGGCCGGAGAATGACCCGGCTCGATCTCGCCCGGTGGATTGTCTCGCCCGAAAATCCGCTCACGGCGCGCGCGGTCATGAACCGGCTTTGGAAGCAATTTTTTGGGACTGGCATTTCGGCGGTAGTGGATGACCTTGGCGCGCAAGGAGAATGGCCGGTGCATCCCGAATTGCTAGACTGGCTCGCGTGTGAATTTCGCGATGGGCCCGAAGAGAGTCCGACCTCATCCTCCTCCCACGGAGCAGGCATCACGAATCATGCCTGGGATTTCAAGCACATGGTGAAGCTCGTGGTTATGTCGTCCACTTATCGGCAGGATTCGAATCAACGGCCAGAACTTAAGGAAATCGATCCAAACAACCGTCTGCTCGCGTGCCAAACTCCGCGGCGGCTCGAAGCGGAATTCGTCCGCGACAACGCGCTTGTGATTGCCGGTTTGCTCAACGAGGAAATCGGCGGCCCGAGTGCGCATCCGTATCAGCCCGCCGGCTACTACGCTAATATTCAATTTCCCGAGCGCGATTATTATCCGGAGAAGGATGAACGCCAGTATCGGCGCGGCGTTTACGCGCATTGGCAACGAACGTTCCTTCAGCCGATGATGGCGAATTTCGATGCGCCTTCGCGCGAGGAATGTACCGCGGCTCGTATCGTTTCGAATACGCCGCAACAGGCGTTGACGTTGCTGAACGATCCGACGTTTGTGGAGGCAGCGCGCGTTTTTGCTGAAAAAGTGCTGGCGAGTGATTGCAAATCGGATGAACAACGGCTGGATTGCGCTTTTGAACGGGCGCTTGCTCGTGACACGAAACCGAAGGAAAAACAATCCTTGCTCAAGTTTTTGGGCATGCAACGCGAACATTATCAAATGGATAATGAGGAGGCTGGCAAACTGATTAAGATCGGGAACAGTCTAGCGCCGAAGAATAACAGCGAGACGGAATTGGCAGCGTGGACGCAGGTTTGTCGCGTCATTCTCAACCTCAATGAAACGATTACGTGCTACTAATGCGAAAGCCCAAAGCCCAAAATCCAAATCCCAAGAAAATCTCAAAGACCAATTACCAAAAACCACTTGAGCGGCCAGTAGTTGGACAATGGGACGAATTGGACAGGGGAGAAGCGATGCTACTTCATGAGGGAACGTGCGGGAATGGCCGCCCGTATGATCTTGAGGAACGAACGGCGCAGTTCGGGGAGGCTGTAATTCGTTTCATCAAGAAGATTCCGCGAGGTCCCGACAATGATCGGCTTATCAGCCAACTTGTCGGATGCGGCACGAGCGTCGGGGCCAACTATCACGAGGCGAACGAGCCGATGTCCAAAAAGGATTTTCGCCATAGCATCAGGCGCTGCCTCAAGGAGGCGAAGGAAACAAAATTCTTTCTCCGCATGATCGTCACTTCAGAACCTCATCTTGCCGATGAAGGTCGCATTCTCTACCGCGAAGCGAAAGAATTGATTCTGATATTTTCCAGCATGTATCGAAAATGAATGCTTCTTACCCTAAAGCAGGCCGTACCGACCTCATTCCCATTGGAACTTGGAGATTGAGATTTTTTTGGAATTTGAGATTTGGATTTTGGAATTTGGCCGGCTGCTCAAGTGTTTTGGACCTATGAATCTTCCGTTCGACCCTCATTCATTCCGACTCAGCATCAACCGACGCACTTTTCTCGGGCGCGCCGCGTATGGACTTGGCGGAATCGCCCTGGCATCATTGCTCGATCCGAAAATAATCGGCAGCGCACAGGCTGCGCCAGCTCAGCATGGTTGGAAAGGCATCATTGATCCGCCGCATTTTCCGGTTCGCGCCAAGCGTATCATTCATCTTTGCATGGCGGGCGGGGCGTCGCATCTGGAAAGTTTTGATTACAAACCGGAGTTGAAACGGCTCAATGGCAAGCCGTTTCCCGAATCATTCACCAAAGGCCAGCAATTGGCCCAATTGCAAAATACGGAGCTGAAGGCGCGCGGCTCGTTTACCGAATTCAAAAAGCATGGCCAATCGGAACAGGAAATTTCCGATCTGTTTCCGCAGATCGCGACGATTGCCGACGATATTTGCGTCGTCCGCTCGATGCACACGGAGCAGATCAATCACGACCCGGCGCATGCGTTCATGAACACCGGCTCGGTTATCAAAGGCCGGCCGAGCATGGGTTCGTGGTTACTTTATGGGCTGGGCGCTGAAACCGACAATCTGCCCGGTTTCGTGGTCCTGACTTCACGCGGCAAAACGGGGTTGCAACCCATCTCCGCGCGGCAATGGTCGAGTGGCTTTTTGCCGAGCAAATTCCAGGGGATATTGTTTCAGTCACGCGGCGACGCGGTTCATTACGTCGGGAATCCGGAAGGCGTTTGCCAGAGCACGCAGAGGCAGGTGGTCGAAGAAATCAACCGGCTCAATGGCATCCTTGCCGAAGAGCGAATCGATCCGGAAATTCAGACGAGAATCAGCCAGTACGAGTTGGCGTTCAAAATGCAAAGTTCAGTGCCCGAGCTGACCGAGTTCAAAAAGGAGAGCAAAGAGACGCTCGAAATGTACGGATTGAAAGAACCGGGCGACGGCAGCTTTGCTTCGAATTGCCTGATGGCCCGGCGGTTGGCCGAACGCGGTGTGCGGTTTATTCAGCTCTATCATCGCGCGTGGGACCATCACAGCGAGATCGAAAAGGGGATGACCAGCGCCGCCAAAGATGTCGATCAGGCGTCGGCTGCCCTCGTGACAGATTTGAAACAACGCGGGATGCTCGATGACACGTTGATCATCTGGGGCGGTGAGTTCGGGCGGACGCCGATGGGCCAGGGCAGTGGGCGCGATCATCACATCAACGCATTCTCAATCTGGCTGGCGGGAGGCGGGATTAAAGGCGGATTGACGTGGGGCAGCACCGATGAGCTGGGATATCGCTATATTGATAATGATCAAAAGATGCATGTGCATGATTTGCATGCGACGATGCTTTACCTTTGCGGGATTGATCACAAGCGGTTGGTGTATCGATACCAGGGAAGGGATTTTCGGCTGACGGATGTGACGGGAGAAGTGGCCAATGGCATTATTGCATGAAAACTCCAAGTCCCAAATCCCAAACTCCAAAAAAGCTCCAAACACCAAACTCCAGAGAAGCTCCAAACATCAAGCACCAAGATCCAAGGAAGATCCAAATCCCAAACACCAAGTCGAGATATTGAAATTCGAATTTATTGGTGTTTGATGTTTCTCTGGAGCTTGATGTTTGGGATTTGGAGCTTTTTTCACGCCGCTTCCCCCATCTCCACAAACGTAATCCGGTCCTTACCTTCAGCTTTGCTGCGGAAGAGGCAACGATCGGCTTCAGCGAGCAACTCGCGCTTGTCTTTTGCGTCTTGAGGAAATGAGGCGAGGCCGAAGGAAGCGCGAAGGCGTGCATTGATTCCTTCCTTGTGCAAAAACTTCGTATCCGCGATGGCGCGTTTCATCCGTTCGACTTTGGCGAGCGCTTCTTCTTTGTTTTGGCGGGGTAAAATGACGATGAATTCATCTCCGCCGTAACGAACCAGCCGATCGTCGTCATCGAGGACATCGTGCACGATATGGGCGACTTCGCGGAGCGCTTTGGTCCCGCACAAATGGCCGTGGCCATCAACCAGCCGTTTGAAGTTGTCCAAATCGAAAAAGACCAATGAAACCTCGGGGGGCTTTGCGCCCGGAGTTTCGAGCAAGCGATCGAGATAGCGATGGAGATAACGCGTGTTGTTGAAGCCCGAAACGTCATCGGTCACGGCGAGTTTCACAACGCGGTCATGCTCTTTTTTGAGCTCGAGCGACCAATGGCGCATGCGCAACAGGTTCGCTGCCCGGGCGACTAATTCCTTTTCGTTTAACGGCCGAATGAGAAGGTCATCCACAACGCGTCCTAAATGACGGGCCGGGACACTGCTGCTGCGTCGAATGGTCAGCAGTAAGAATGGAAGAAATACCGGTTCTTGCGCTTTGCGGACGGCTTTTACTTTTGAACGCAATTGTTTCAGCGAGGGGCCGTCAATGATGACCAGGTCGACTTCCTCCGCCAAAGGATGTTCCTGATTAGGAAGAACGATGTGATAGATTTTGGAAAGCCAATCTTCGAGTCGCCTCCGATCCCTCTTCTTTTTTACCTGTAATAATACCCGGTCCATGATTCCCCAGTCAATTTGGCACAAGATTGCGGGGCCGCCAAATGGGGGAAGCGGTAATTGGCGGCCGGTAATCGGTAATTGGTGACCGGTGATTAGTACACGGGCGCCGTGATCGGGTCTGTGCAGAGGTTCACGGAGCGTTTGGCGCAACCATCACTATTGGCCGAGCCCACTTTGGCGCATGTGGCCCTGGCTGGTTTCATCGGCCATTTCGGACATGCCGCCGTGAAGGAGTTTGCGCGCGCCGCTGACGACGGTGTCCCATTGAAAAGCTGGACCGGGATCGTTTTTGTTGGTTTGGATGTGGTAATGGCCCAGAACACCCTGGTATTTTTGCAGTTCGTCATCTGGCAATTTCTGCGGAATGAGCCTTCCATTGGCATCGTGTGGATAATCGCATTGGATTTTGGGAAAGACTTTGCAAAGTGTCGCGGTCAGTTTGGTGAGCGCGGCATACTGCTCGGCGGTAAAATCGTATTGAAGCAGATCTTCGCCCTGAATTGTGCCGCGAATCAATTCAGGACGAACTGGGCGGCCGACGAAGCCTTTGGTCCGAATGCTGCCGTCGCCTAATTGTTTCGGAATCGTGATGCGAACCTTCCCACCGGCGTCTTTGGCATACCATTCCTGCAACGCCTTGCTCTCTTCCGAGCGGTACGCGCCCATGTTGGCGATCTCGATGCCGACAGAGCGATTATTCGAAGTGGTCGCGTGCCATGCCCGTTCTTTCAGATCGAGCGTTTGGTAAATAGTTCCGTCGAGATCGAGCATGAAATGGACACTGAGATCGCGATGGTCGTGCAGGACGTTAAAGCATTGACGGCTGACGCCGCAGACGTCGAAATGGATCACGAATTGATCGACAACCTTTTGAAGCAAAGACAGATCCCAGCCGCCGCCGCGAACGCGTTCGATCTCGTCGTCGGTAAGTCCGGCGCGGCGCATGTTGTAGCGATTAGGGGATCTCAGGTCGCGAACGTCTTCGTTCGAGTGTGTCCAATCTGATTTTTCAATCGGGCTGAATCGCCGCTCAACGCGGTAGGCGTCATAGCCGCCCGGATCCATCCAGAGGACGACCGGAGTGCCAGTGTGTACGAATTGGCCGGCGACGACGATTTCGTCGCCACGGCGCGGTTCGAAAGCGCCGGGACGGGGAGCAGTCGCGCAGCCGGCAAGGACGGTGATGGAAATGAATAGAATGAATAAAAACAAACGTGAGTTGCTACATCGGCCAACCGCATTTCTCAACAGCGAAATCATGCGAACATATGTCCTTGGATCGGAACGCTGGTCAAGCATAAGAACCCAATCGAAGCGCGGCCGGGGCTATTTTTGCCTGATTGGAATGCGGGTCTCAGTTTGCTCTGCGCTTGCCCAATCATTGGCCGGTCTTCATAGTTTGCGCGTTCTGACACGAGAACATTTCTATCGTTGAGAATCGTTATTGCCATCACGGGAGCGAGCGGGATGCTTTATGCCCAGCGTCTGCTCGACAATCTTCACGGGACCAAACACGAAGTGCATGTCGTGCTGAGCAATTACGCTCAGTCAGTCATTTCAGAAGAACTTCCTGGTGGATTGAAGCTGCCGCCGAGTGCAAAGACGCACAATCTGAAGAGCATGAATGCGCCTTTTGCGAGCGGTTCGAATGCTCCGGATGCGATGGTTGTTATTCCTTGCAGCATGGGAACGCTAGGCCGCATCGCACATGGATTAAGCGATGATGTCCTGCTTCGAGCGGCGGATGTTGTCCTGAAGGAAAAGAAGAAGTTGATTTTGGTGCCGCGTGAAACGCCGCTGAATCTGGTTCACGTGAAAAATTTTGAACTGCTGATGCTTGCGGGAGCAACAATTCTTCCCGCGAATCCGTTTTTTTACACTTGTCCTTCAACAATTGAGCAAGTCGTTGATACCGTCGTTGCAAGAGTATTGGATCATGTCGGAGTACAACATCGTCTCACATGCCGGTGGAAAGCGGAGCCGGAGTAGAAATGCAAACCTTGAACATTGAACCGTTGAACTTTGGACTTTGAAAGAAATCCAAAATTCGAGAGCAACGCGCCAGAAGGCACGGCCAAAAGGTACGATCTCGAAGAACGACTGTTAGAAATTTGCAGCCGCAATAATTGAAGTTTCCGAAAACCTTCCGAATATGCGGGCGGGAAATCATATCAGCGGCCAAATCTTGCTTAATCGAACGTAAGTGCTGATATCTGAGCAATGACCGAATTTCAAAGTTCAAAGTTCAAAGTTCAGAGTTCAAGGTTTGGTTTTATCCTTAGATGGGCTTCATTCGTAAAATTCTCGCACACAGTATTCGCGCTCCCTTTTGCGCTAGCAGCAATGGCGGTTGCTGCTCGTGATAACCGAGGATGGCCGGGTTGGCGCACGTTCGGACACATTCTTGCCGCGATGGTTTGCGCGCGCACTTGCGCAATGGCGTTTAATCGGATTGTCGATCGCAAGTTCGACGCGCTGAATCCGCGCACCACGACGCGACACTTGCCGACGGGGCAGATCAGTTTGGTCAGCGCGATGGTTTTGTGGGTTTTAGCGGCCGCAGGGCTGATCGCGGCGAGTTTTTTTCTTAACCGGCTGTGCTTCTACTTGTCGCCCATAGCTCTAATGGTGATTTGTTTTTATTCGCTCACCAAAAGATTTACGGATTACACGCACATATTTCTGGGAATTTCTCTCGCGCTCGCGCCTGTCGGAGCCTGGTTGGCGGTAAAGGGTTCCAGCGTTTCTGGATGGGAAATCGCCCAAATGCTCATTTTGGCAGGCGCAGTAATACTGTGGCTGGTTGGATTCGACATCATATATGCGCTCCAGGACTTTGAATTTGATCGCAAACACGGGCTGCATTCGTTGGTGGTAGCGTGGGGTCCGAAGAATGCGCTTCAGGCTGCGTTCCTGGCGCATATGTTGATGTGTGGATTGCTGCTGGCTTTCGGACTGCTTTGCCAGTTCCGGATCGCGTATCTGGTCGGATGGCTTCTGATTGTTTGCTGCCTGGCGTTGGAGCATTGGATAGCGCGGCGACGAAGTCTTAACTGGATTAACGTCGCCTTTTTTCGGTTGAACGCCGTCATTAGCACGATTTTTCTGCTTGTGACCGTCACCGAGGTTGTTTTTCGAGGTGGCTTTCGTTTGCGGTAGACCCGATAAACGGAATTTGCCGAGACGGGCTAATTCTGTTAATCATGATTCGTGCAGTTCTTTGTTCAACGCAGCGAATTGCGGGACCTTTTCGAGAAGGTTTCCGCCGGCGAGCGTATTTCGGATGCCGATGCGTTGCGGTTTTTCGAAAGCAAGGATTTGAACACTGTGGGGGCTATCGCGGATCTCGCGCGGCGACGGAAAGTCGGCAAGAAGGCGAGCTACATCATTAATCGTTACGTCAATTATTCCAACTATTGCATTCTGAGCTGCCAGTTTTGTTCCTTCGCCCGAAAAAAGCGGGATGCGGATGGTTTTCAGCTTTCGGTTGAAGAGATTGTCCAAAAGGCGAGTGAAGCGCTGCACTTAGGCATCACAGAATTGCATATTGTGGGCGGGCTGCACCCGTCGCTTCCGTTCAACTACTACATCGAGATGCTCAAGGCGTTACGCGCATTGGATCCAAAGCTGCAGTTGAAGTGTTTTACCGCGATTGAAATTTTGCATCTCGCATGGCTCGCAAAGAAATCGGTTCCGGATACATTGCGCGAACTGAAAGCCGCAGGTCTGGATTCGCTGACCGGCGGAGGCGCAGAGATTTTTCGGAAAGAGGTTCGTTCGGCCATTGCCAAGGGCAAGGAATCAGCCGAGGAATATTTGGATGTCCATCGGACATGGCACAAGCTGGGCGGACGCAGCACTTGCACGATGCTGTTCGGGCACGTGGAATCGCTGGCGGACCGCGTGGATCATTTGCGGCAATTGCGCCATTTGCAGGATGAAACGCGTGGCTTTGTGGGATTCGTTCCCCTGCCCTATCAACCCGAGAATAATCAAATACCGGTGCAAAATCCGCCGACGGGTTTTGATACTTTGCGGACGATTGCAATCAGCCGGATTTACCTCGACAACTTTGACCATATTACCGCGTATTGGGTGGGCATGGGATTGAAGCTGGCGCAGGTGGCCTTGAGTTATGGCGCGGATGATTTGCACGGAACAATCATCGAAGAACACATTTTTCACATGGCCGGTGCGAAATCGCCCCAACTGCAAACGGAAGCGGAAATGCTGAAGGTCATTCGCGAGGCTGGACGAACGCCCGTCCAGCGCAACAGTTTTTACGAGGCGGTCAAAGTTTGGGATGAAGCAAAAACATCAGGCGAGTCGGCCAATGGCGAGCGGTCGCCGGTACTTGAAAGGAATTTGGCGACTGCATGACGTGAAACTTGCTCGATGCTGCGTCCTTTCAAAATTGAAAAATGAATTCTAACGGCCACTCGAAGCTACGCATGGCTCCTCGCGAGACGGCAGATGAAGTCGCGCATCGCCTTGAACGCGAGCATCGGGCATCGCAGTTGCAGAGGGAAAGCAGCCTGGAACAATCTTTGGCGCCGTTCCGCGTCGGCTCAGTTCGTTATTTGAATGCGGTGCCCTTGACGCGCGGTGTGGAGGACGAAGTGATTTTTGCCACGCCGTCGAAGCTGGCGGAAATGTTGCAACGGGATGAATTGGACGCCGGCCTGGTAAGTGTGACCGAGGTGTTGTTGAAAGATCGCTATGATATTTTGGACGGCATCGCGATAGCCTCGCTAGGCGAGGTCAAAAGCGTTTTCCTCGCGCATCGCAAGCCAATCAATGAAGCGAAGGAGATTTTTTGCGATACCGCCTCGCTGACCAGCGTGCACCTGCTGCGTGTCCTATTGGCCGAGCGCGGGTTGAAGCCGGAATTCAAACCGCTGGCGAGCTATGATTTCGCAGCGCTGCCCGATTTCGTGTTGTTGATTGGCGATCCGGCCATCGATTTTTTGCGGTCGTCGCCAGCGCATGAGATTTGGGACCTGGGCGAGGCATGGTGCGAAATGACGAAACTGCCGTTTGTTTACGCCGTCTGGGCATTGAGGCGTGCGAGAGAAAATTTTCCACTGCGCCAAAAATTGCGCGAAGCTCGTGATTTTGGGTTGGACACGCTGGATCACATCATCTCCAGCCGCACCGAATATGACCGCGATTTTCGGCAGGATTATTTGGGCTGGCACATCCATTATCATTTGGGAGCAGATGAAAAGCGAGGGCTGGCGAGATTTGGCGAACTCCTCGAGAAGCACGGCTGCGGGCCGGTCTATAGCCCGCGTTTTGTTGCTTAATTCTCATTCGAGATCCTTAACAGCATTCCAATCAATAACACCTACCCACAGATTCTCTTCCTTGGAGAATGTTACTGTGCCGACACACTGGATATCCTCCATATACAACGTGAGTTGCATGCCTTCGACAAGATCTAGTCTCTGTCGCTGCAAATCCTCCGTCGTTCCCGCACAGTTCAGCCGCAATTGGCCGTGCCGATCAGCGTTGTTGAAGTCGGCATAAACCCGTGGTCGGTTTGGCTTCTGTTGCTCGCCTTCGAGTTGGCCCAGCACTTCGGGATCGCGGACATCGACCCAGCGGCCCGGAACTTCGAGACCGGCAATTTTGTGTCCTGCATTCATCATCGCAATGATTGCGTCTGTCAGTTCGTACTCGCCACGAGGAGATTTTTGGAGTCGCGCAGTAAAATCGAAAAGCGACGGCCTGAAAATGTAAATGCCCGCGTTATACCAAACCGGTTCACCGGGCTTCAGCCACCCTTCGCGGCGTAACTCATTTAATTGATCGGCCGAAGGTTTTTCGACAAGTCGTTTCAGGCAGAATTGATCATCGAAGAAATTCAGACCGCCTTTGGTGACATCCTGGCCGGGCGTTACGGTAATTACTCCCGAAAAATGTCCCCCAGCGAACCGCTGGATCATCTGCTGATATGTCTCGGGCTTCACGAGAATATCGCCATAGGTCAAAAGGAACGGGGACGAACCGGCGAATTGCTTCGCCAATTCAGGCGCCTTTCCGGTTCCGTCCTGTACTATCTGGCGACCGTAGCTGATTTGTGCGTGCCATTTAGAGCTGTCGCCGAAATAATTCTCGACGACTTCTGCGCGAAAACCAGTGACGATAAAAATCTCGCGAATTCCGGCGGCCAAAATGCCCTGTAAAATATGTTCCAGAATGGGCTTGCCCTGAACGCGCAGCATCGGCTTAGGCACTTCGTTTGTGAGATCGCGCATGCGCGTTCCTTTACCGGCGGCCAAGATAACAGCTTTCATTTCAGGAGGCGGAGATTACTCTAACAGGAACGTGCATGAAAAGTTTTGTCGTATGGCTTTCGCTGATTTTGGGCACGAGTTTGTCTCTTGCTGCCGGCAAACAACTCACAGGCGCCTACGCACCCGCCGGCGGCCCGGCGCTTTCACCCGCCGAAGCGCAAAAGAGATTCGTGGTGCCGGAAGGTTTCGAGGTGCGCCTGTTTGCGGCTGAACCGGACGTGGTGAACCCGGTCGCAATGACCTGGGATGAGCGGGGGCGTTTGTGGGTGCTGGAGCTGTACGAGTATCCGCTCGGTGCGCCACCGGGAGCGAAACCGCGCGACCGAATTAAGATTCTCGAAGACACTGATAACGATGGACGAGCGGACAAAGTCACCGTATTCGCCGATGGCTTGAATCTCGCGACAGGCCTGGCGCTCGGAAATGGCGGAGTTTATGTCGGCCAGGCGCCGGATTTTTTATTTTTACAGGATACGAATCACGATGACAAAGCCGATACCCGAACCGTTTTGCTTACGGGATTCGGACTCGATGACCGGCATGAGTTGCTCAATGGGTTCAACTGGGGCCCAGACGGGTGGTTATATATGACTCATGGAGTTTTCACACATTCACGCGTAAAAATTCCCGAGGCGAGCGCGCCGGGAGTCGAAGTCACTGCCGCCGTTGCTCGTTATGAGCCGCGAACGAAGAGATTCGAAGTCTTCGCCGATGGCACGAGCAATCCGTGGGGCGTTGACTTCGACCGCTACGGCAATGCGTTTGTTAGCGCATGTGTGATCGATCATCTTTTTCACATGGCGCCTGGAGGAATATACGTTCGGCAAGGCGGCACACCTGCCAATCCGTATGCTTACGAATTGCTGCCGTCTATTGTGGATCACAAACATCACATGGCGGCGTATTGCGGCATTTGCATTTATCAAGGCGACCAATTCCCGGACGAATATCGCGGTCACGTTTTCATGGGAAACATCCATCAAAACGCGATCAATCACGACCGGCTGATTCCAAATGGCTCCAGTTTCAAGGCCGTCGCAGAAAAGGATTTCCTGACGACCTCGGATGGCTGGTTTCGGCCAATCAGCGAACAGGTTGGACCGGATGGCGCGCTTTGGATTGGCGATTGGTATGACAAATATCCTTGTTACCAGAACGCGCAGGCAGATCCCGAAGGGGTGGACAGGGAGCGCGGGCGAATTTGGCGGGTTGTGTACACAGGAAAGAACCCGGGCAAGAAAATGCCGAGCCGACCAGACACGGAAATGGATCTGGCCAAGGCTTCGTCGGAGGATTTGGTCAGGTTGCTCGAAGATCCAAACGAATGGCAACGCCGAGTCGCTCAACGGCTTTTGAATGAGCGGATTCTCGCGAATCGATCCGAGCAGTGGGATTTAGCACTCGGGCCCCTGCATAAGGTTCTTCTTCAAGGAAAGACTTTAGAATCTCGGCTATCCGCGCTCTGGATATCGCACGCCTTTGGTCCGGCAGACTCCAGTTTTCCCTACGAAACTGCCTTGCGCGCCTGGAGCGCAAGGTTCATTGCGGACGACCTCAGGCAAATTGAGGCGAGCAAGGAAAGTTCTGAGCAAGTGGTCAGGTCGAGTCTCGCGAAGCTTGAAAAGGACGCATCCGATCCGGATCCATCCGTCCGTTTGGCCGTCGCAACAGCAATTCGCGAACTGGTCTCCGATTCGCTCACGGTAGACACTGACACCAAGTGCAATTATCAAATCGGTGGAATTCTTGCAGCGCTCATTAAATCCTCGGCGGATGCCAAAGACCCGCTGCTTCCATTTATGATATGGATGGCAGGCGAGCCAACGTTTGCAAAGAACCCTCAAGGTGGTTTGAAATGGCTTGCGGAAAACGGGCCTGAAACGATGCCGTTGAGCGGAATCCTCGCGCGCAAGGCGATGCGGCGGATTTGCGATATGCAAGAAGCTGAAAAACTGGATTTTGCTGTGGAGTTCCTTTCGGAAATTGCGGAGAAGGACAGCGGTTTAATCCTGGCGGCAGTTGAGGGCCTCATCGAAGGACAGAAAGCCAGGCCGCTGATTCCAAACACTGATACAAAGAACCTCTTCGCCAAACTCGCCGCCAACAGTAATGTCGGAGTCCAGAATCGCGCGCGCGAACTTGGCACGCTTTGGGGCAACGCAACGTCCATTCAGGCGACGATTGCAGCCGTCAATGATAGCAGTCTCTCGCTCGATGAACGCGCCAAGGCGATCGATGCCGTGAAGGCTTTGAAGAATGATGCCTCCAGTGATGCCTTATTGAAGCTCGTCAATGGCAACAATTCGGAATCCCTTGTGATACAAAGCATGCGCGCGCTGGGCCAGGTTGGCGCGGATCGCGTAGCTGACGATTTTCTGCGCTCCTGGAATAAGTTCTCTCCCGCCGTTCGAACCGCCGCCGCAGACGTTCTGGTTTCACGACATCGTTGGGCGCTCGCGCTCCTTTCCGCTGTGGAAAGCAAAACGATTTCTCGTGAAGAACTGCCGCTCTCGGCGATTCGCTCGTTGGGCGAGTCGAAAGATGATTTCATCCGTCAACGGGCGACGCAGGTGATTGGACGGATTCGTCCAGCGGATGCCGATAAGCAAAAAATCATTGAAGCAAAGAAGAAGATGGTCCTCAGTGGCGGCCCAGCGGATTTGCAGGCGGGACACGAAATTGCGAAAAAGACCTGCTTCGTCTGCCACAAACTCTACGGCGAAGGCGCTGATGTTGGCCCGGACCTGACGGGGGTTGGCCGCTCGAGCCTTGATGCGCTTTTGGCGAATGTGATCGATCCAAACCAGGTGGTCGGGAAAGGTTATGAAAATGTGCAGATTGAAACCAAAGACGGTCGAAGCCTTAGTGGACGTCTGGTTGAAGAAACTGACAGCCGGATAAAATTGCTATCATCCGGGCCGAAGGAGGAGCTCATCTCTAAAACTGACATTGCCTCGCGTCGCGTCAGCGAACTCTCGGTGATGCCCGAAGGATTGGAACAGATGCCGGATGTCGATTTTCGCAATCTGATTTCATACATTTTGCATCCGCCGCAGGAAGCAACTCATTAAGGGAGCAAAATTTCGCAGTGCGGCGGGAACTCGATTCTGAATCCTCGATCATCACGTTTTACGTTTTGCCCGATTTCCTTCACCGTCTAATCACCTATGCCGCTGGAAAATCTGACCTGGCCCGAAGTTAAAAGACTCAAATGGAGTCGCATGATTGTGTTGTTCCCATTGAACGAGCTGAATAACATTGGCTTGCCGAAATCCCATTTACCTCCGCCAAAAAATATGAGCAACGAAACGTTCCTGCAGCGCGCGCTTCGCTGCCGCAATTCTCTGTTTTCGATCGTTCTGATTGGAATCGCACTTTCTGGTTGCTCATCACAACGAACCGGAGCCGGACAAGACCCTCAATCCACAACATCCGTCGCGCAAACGCGGCGCAGCGAACGGACTGCGCTGGATGAATACGTCGCCCGACCTGATACGAACTACAGCTACCGTGTGGTTACGAATTTTTCCGGCCAAGGCCAGACGACTTACGTGTTGGAGATGGCCTCCCAGGCGTGGCTGACGACGAATGAAGTAGACCGGCCACTCTGGAAGCATTGGTTGCTGATCGTGAAGCCGGATGAAATCAGCAGTTCGAAGTCGCTTTTATTCATCAACGGCGGCGCGAACGATGGCAAAGTGCCGAAATCCGCCGACGGCAATCTTGTCCGGATTGCGCTGGCCACCAAGTCGGTCGTGGCGGATTTGAAAATGGTTCCGAATCAGCCGCTGGTGTTTGCGGGCGAAACTGAGGGCCGAAAGGAAGATGCTTTGATCGCGTACACCTGGGACAAGTTCCTGCGCACTGGTGACTCGAAATGGCCTGCCCGCCTGCCAATGACCAAAGCGGCTGTTCGGGCCCTGGACACTGTTTCCGCATTTTGCGGCAGCGCCGAAGGCGGAAACACCAAGGTGGACGGATTTGTCGTGGCGGGCGGGTCCAAGCGGGGTTGGACAACCTGGACGACTGCCGCAGTGGACAAAAGGGTGATAGCGATTATTCCATGCGTTATTGATCTTTTGAACATTCAACCTTCGATGTTGCACCACTACGCCGCGTACGGCTTCTGGGCGCCGTCGGTAGGAGACTATACGAGAATGCGCATCATGGATTGGAACGGCACGCTCGAATATCGCGCGTTGATGAAAATCGAGGAGCCCTACGAATATCGCAAACGGTTCACGATGCCAAAATTCATTATCAACGCTGCGGGCGATCAATTTTTTCTGCCCGATTCGTCGCAATACTACTTCAACGATTTGCCAGGCGTGAAATATCTTCGTTATGTTCCCAACACCGATCATTCGCTCAGGGGCAGCGACGCTTACGAAACGCTCATGGCCTGCTACTATGCGGTCCTTAACCATATTCCCCTTCCGCAATTCTGGTGGAAAGTGGAGAAGGACGGCACGCTGCGCGTCACTGCCAAAGACAAGCCAACCGCCATCAAGCTCTGGCAAGCCACCAATCCCGATGCTCGCGATTTCCGTTTGGAGACGCTGGGGCCGCGTTATGAAAGCACGGCGCTGAGTGATACTGGCGGCGGCGTCTATATTGCAAAAGTGCCGAAGCCGGAAAAGGGATGGACCGCATACTTCGTTGAACTCACTTTTCCAAGCGGTTGCAAGGCGCCGTTCAAATTTACCACGCAGGTTTGTGTCGTGCCGGACATATTGCCTTACAAATTTGTGTCCAAGGGGCGGCCAGAGTAGCCGGCTCAGTGGCCAGCGCCAGACTCGGGCCGCGGAGATTCCTTGATAAACGTCAGCGCTTCGTCCACAAGAATTTCACCCGTGCGCTCACCCAGGCTTGTGCGCGAGATGTAAGCGTAGCGCTTAAAACTGTCATAATCCTCTTTCGTCAAAATGTAACCAAAGGCGTCATTGGTGAGGCCGAACAGCAGGTTATGTTCACCGTGCATTTTTCGCTTAAGATAATAACCGATATTCGGCAACGCTTCGCCGGGGATAGTTAGAATCTGAGCGTTGCCGAGATTGATGAGGTTCATTTGCGTAGTGACCTTTCCATCGCTCGCGCCGGCGCTCCCGGGGATTTCCTTCATCAGCGCGCGCATCAACGGCGAATCGACTGGTAAAGAGAGCGGGCGGGCGGCGCAGAAGAGTTTGGGAGAGGCTTGCTCAGGTGCGTTCTGAATAATCCGAAGCGCCTCATCGGCCAGCAATCCGCCGATCCGATTGCATTCCTCCCAGGTCCGCGCCTCACCGCCATCCGGCCGCCGATTATCAGCGGTGACCATGCCGCCTTGGGCGCTGTTCATAAAGATTCCCACGCCACCACCCTTGGCCGCTATGCGCTCGTAAAGCGGACCGATCAGGTCCGGGCTGCAGATTCCGGCTTCACTGCCGATCACTTCAGGATGAATCGCATAATTCACCAGCGTGGCGACGACCCCGGAGCCATTGATTAACTGAATAACGTGGCATCGCGGATCATACAGTTGGTCCGCGTAATAGTTGTAAGCGATTTTGCCCTTGGCCTCACCGGTAGCAATTTTCACTCGAACTGGTTGAAGGTTTGAGACGGCTTGTTTGATCGCCTCGGCCATCCGTGCGCACACGCTCTCGAGATATTTGGGATCGGCAGCCGTGCCTCCTTTGCCATCCGGAAACCCGTAGCAATCAGGGCCGCTATGGGTATGTGTTGCGCCGATCAGAACGTTCTGCGTCGGCACCTCGGTCACTGCGGCGCGGACCCGATTGCCCAGCATAGCGGGAAATCCAAGAAAATCGGCGCTGACAATCGCCACGCGCGTCCCCTCCTGCTCGAACACCAGCGCGCGCACGGTCAATTCGCCCTCTTTCCGCGTTGCGGGATGCGACGCCCCCACGCCGCCGCTGACAGGCAACAGAGGGTCCGGCGTCACGGTGCGAACCGCAATCCCGGCGCGAAACTCGGCGGAGGCATCAGGTATGCAAGCCGCTAAACAAACCGCAAATACGAACAATCGCAGGTTCATAATCAAAATGCTGGAATTCTGCTTTCACTGAGACAGAGGCGCGAATCAAAGACAATCACAAATGGTCGGCAGCGCGTAAGACAAATTTCTTCTGAGCCTTCCCTCTGCCGCAAAAATGCGGCGTTCCACTGCGCCCAGGAACGCTGCATTTATGCGGCAGCGGAGAATTTTGTCACGCGCCATTGTCAGCAACAAGTGTTGGCGCCTGGAAACCGGTTCTAGGCTGATTTGGTCTGAGGAACGCTTTCCCATGGAACCAGGGCGCCGAGGCGGCGGAAAATAATCTGTGCTTCCTCCATTTTCTGACCGCCCTCCTCGGTTCGGCCATTTTGAAGATCGAATTCGGCCCAGGCGCGCAAGGTTCGGGCGACTTCACTTTCCGCATTGATCTTTTTGAAAATCCGATGACTTTCCTGAAAGCAAGCGTCCGGATCGGAACAAATTTCATTGAACGAAACGCCGGGTGGCGCTGTGGCAACCTGGCTATTGCATGCCGCAATGACCTGGCCAAGAGTTCGCCAGGCGATCCCGAGATCGAGATCGTTCTCTGATTCGCGAGCGAGGTCCAAGGCGCGGTTCACAGCGTCAAGCGCTTCATTCAATTTTCCCTGGCCAAGGCAAGCTTCGCTCAAAAACGCATACGTCTCGGAGTGAGCGCAGAAATTCGAGTCGTCCACGAGGGCGAGAGCTTCCCGCGCCGTCGCTTCAACCTGTTGGAATTTGCGCAAACCCAGACGAGCGGCGCTGAGATTGCTCAGATAGATTGCTTCGCTTTCGCGATGACCGATTTGGCGGACGGCCGCCAAAGCTTTTTCGTAAAGCTCTTCCGCCCGCCGATAGTCTCCGCGGGCGCGCGCGCTTTCACCGAGATTGCTCAGCATGGCAGCACTATTGCGGCGGTCGTCCAGGTCTTCGTAAATGGCGAGGCCTTGCTCAAAGAAGCGATCAGCCTCAAAAAAATGACCGAGTTGAAGATGCGCGACGCCAAGCAGTTTATGGCTGGTCGCCAGTCCGGAATAATTGCCAAACTGGCCACAGAGTTTTCGCGCCTGTTCTCCGAGCGCAAGAACCGCGGCAGCATCGCTCAGGCGATAGAAGGCCCAGCCTTTCAACAAAAGAGAACGCATCCATTCCGGCTTACCCGCTTCGCCAGCGGCGCGAGCCAGAGCTTCCGCTTGTTCGGCGTGCTCGACGGAAGCGCGATTTCGTCCCAGGCGTTCGTGAAGAAATGCGAGCCCATTGAACGCGCGCGCCTGAATTACGGCATCGCCCTGCGATTCCGCGAGCGCGCGGAACTGATTACAAACATCGAGCGCCTCGTTGAACCTCGCTTGCGCGCCCAACACTTCGGCGAGACCGCACAACCATTCCAGCCGTTTGGCGTGGCCCTGGCCGTTTCCGGACGCAGGCAGAAGCGCCAGCGCCTTATGGAAATAATCAATCGCGCTGGCCGGAGCATAGCCTCCGCGCGCCTGTTGGCCGGCCCGGCCGAACCATTCGGCGGCATCCGCATTGTCGCCTGCCTGTTCGAAATGGCCGGCGACCAGCGCGGCAACCTCGTTGATGCGCTCGCGGCTCTGCTCGATCAGCCACGCCGCCAACTGCCCGTGGTAAACACGCCGAGATTTTCGCAAGAGACTTTCGTACGCGACATTGCGGAGCAACTCGTGCTTGAACGCGTACTCTACCGAATTGGCAAAAGCGGAGGATTCGCGGCGAAGAATCAATTCCTTGCGCCGCAGAGCGGCGAGACCGTCGAGGATTTCTGGGCGCGTCAGCGGCGCATCAATCGGCGCATGTTCATCCGTTGAACGGCTCAAGCGCTCGACCGCACTGTCCCAGAAGGTCCGGCCAACCACCGCGGCGCGCTGGAGGACCAGGCGTTCAACTGGCTGCAGGCCGTCGAGGCGGGCCTGCAACACGCCCATCAGGGTCGGCGGCACGCGAGCGGTGGCAAGGCCCTCGGGTTCGATGCGCCACTGCTCCGGGCCCGGGAGAATCACCTTTTGATCGATGAGCATTTTAATAATCTCCTCGATGTAAAATGGAATTCCTTCCGCGCCGCCGATGATGAGTTCGCGCAGAGCTTGCGGAATTTGGGGAGCACGGCGGAGAAGAGATTCTACCAGCGCCAGGCTGTCTTGTCGCGGCAATGGCTGCAGATCCAGGTGCTCGCAATCTCGGAATTCTTCGCACCACTGGGGGCGGCGCTCGAACAGAGTTGGTCGCGCCAGGCAAACAATCAGAAGTGGCACGCGGCGGCAGGCTGAAGCCAGATGCGTGAGCAAGTCCAGCGAGCCTTCATCGCTCCAGTGAATGTCCTCGGTATAAAGAATGGCGCCCTTGATGGATGACTCGGTGGATGCAGGAAATGGGTTGCGGGTTGCGACTTTGAAAAAGTGGGCAAGAGATTGAAATGCGCGGTGACGAATCTGGCCGGGGTCGTTGAGAATTTCACGCAGCCAGGGACTCGAAGTAAAATCCAGCCCAAGCAGTTGGCCGATGAAATGGGCGTGGACAAGATCATTCTTTCCACCCAGCAGTTCGACAATTCCGTGCTCGAGCTTTTCGCGAGCGACCGCAGAGGAGTCGCTGTCCTGAATTTCGAACCGATTGCCGAAAACATCGCGCATGAGCGAAAAGGGCAACCCTGCGATTTGGCGATTGGCCCGGCCATAAAAAATGCGGAATGTGTCGGGAAGCAGTTCGATCCACTCCTGGAACTGGCTGAGCAGGCACGATTTTCCGATGCCGGCCTCGCCGGTCACAGTAATTACCCGCGAATCCTGTTCGTCGATCACGCATTGGAGAGCGGATTGAAGAAATTTCAACTCCTTCTGCCGGCCGACCATCTCAGCCTGGACTCCGTCGATCCCACGAAGGATTCCACGAAACTGCATTGCCAGCGCGCGCGGCTTGGCCCGAAGGATGACGTACGCTTGCACCGGTTCAGGCCGGCCTTTCACTTCGAATGGCGGCAATGTTTGCACGTCGAAGAAGCCATGGATGTGACGGTACGTATCGTGTGAAACGAGCACCCCGCCAGTCGGCGCGCTGGCCTGGAGACGGCTCGCCAGATTGACCGTATCACCTGTAACCGCAATTTCACCGAGGCTTCCGAGCGGCCCAACGACCGCGAGACCCGTATGGACGCCGATTCGCATCTGAAGCGGTGTCACGGTCGATTCCAATGCAAATTGTTTCACAGTCGTCTGCATGGCCAGCGCAGCGCGAACCGCTTGCGCCGGATCTTCTTCGCGCGCTTGTTTTGCACCGAAAACCGCCATGATGGCGTCGCCGATGTGCTTTTCCGTTGAACCACCGTGCGCCGCAATGATGCCGTCCAACTTCGCCCAAACCGAACTCATGAAATCGCGGACTTCCTCGACATCACGTTTATGTGCGAATGAGGTAAAACCGGAAAAATCGGCAAAGAGCACGGTGACCTGCTTGCGCTCGGTGAAAGTGGGAGTCGCGACTTTTTGCGGAATGGGTGTACCGGCCAATGCTTCGACCGATTTGCCGCAGGCTGGGCAGAATCTTGCGCCTGAGGGCAGCTCGGCCTGACAATGATAGCAATGCGCCGCCAGCCCCGCGCCGCATTTTGGACACGGCCCGGATGGAGAGGAAATCTCAGAGCCGCAGGCGGGGCAGAACATAGGTAAAGAATATCAGTAATGAGAAATCACAAAACTGAAAACGATAGAGAAAAAAATTGGTTGCTATAGGTTACTACAAGTTACCATGAGTTACCGTAGGTTACCGGTAACGTTAACGTAAGTTGCCGATTCGAGCGGTCAGACTGGTAAGACGGGTCGGACTAGTCAGACGGAGGATCGAGCCGAATTTCGGATAAGGTTTCATAAAGTGGCATTTGTTCACGTTTTTTTATATCATCGCATGTTCCAGTGGAATTGCGTAAGGGCAAAGTTTGGGGACATTTGGTGCCCGGAAAAAATTGCCGGTCATACCCAAGGAGCCGCGAGAGTATGCAAAAGCGACTTCGCCTGAAGCGGAGTCATGGTCGGCCAACCAGAAAGCAAGCGCGCCAGCAAGGCGCTGATATGGGGAGCGGCGAAACTGCTGCCGGTCACTTTTTTCCGCCCGCCGCCGGTCCAGGCCACTTCGACATCCTGGCCGCGCGCCGCAAATTCCACGAGTTGGCCGAGCCGGCAAAAAAACGCTTCGGTATCTGCACAGTCAGTAAAGGTCACCGTGGTAACGCTCGGAAAATGTCCAGGCCATTCGCGTTTCAAGAAATTCTCGTTATTACATGATGCCACGATATGTCGGCCGAGATTGTAGGCTTCATCAATCCAATCTTTGTAAAGCAGCACCTGGTCGTCGCGTCCACAACCGAAACTGCAGTTTAAAATGTGATAGCCCCGTTCCAGCGCCTGCCGCGCTCCCTCTCGGATGATGAGCGTGCGTGCGCGCAGGTGTTCGCCCAGAACGCGGAAGCTGCCAATTTGCGCTTCCGGCGCCAGTTCACGAATTATCCCGGCAATGGCCGTGCCATGACCATATACGTCCCGACCCGCTCCTGGGACGGCAGTGATTTGATGATCTTGTTCCACAATGGCCACATCATCGGCGAGAGTCAGTCCCTGCAGAAGTGGATGCGAAGTTTCGATGCCCGAGTCGAGCACAGCGATCTTGATGTTCATGCCCTTGCCGCTGCGCAGGAACGAGCGGGCCTGCTCGATTGTAGGCAAGGGATTCGCCGTCACTCGCTCCAACCTACGGTACAACTCAATAACTTAAGTTCAACCAGTTGCGACAGCACGGCGGTGGCGCGTTGAACGTGTGCCAAATGTTCCGGACGAAAGCCCGGCCCTGCCGGTGCGCCGGGCTTATTCAATTGCACGCACGAGACGACACCGCGACAGGCTCGCAGGAAGTAAAACGGCACGGCGATCATCGCGCTGGTCTGGACTTCAAGCATCGAATCGAGAAGCTTGCTTTGGCGCGAATTTTTCCAAACTTCGTTCTCCAAAAAAGGCTGTTCGCTGGAGAAGACCATGCATATGAGTCCGGCGTTCAACGGTTGCTTAAATTTGCCTACCAACCGGTCGGCATGAGGGCCAGTATTCCAGGCGGGGACAAGAAATTCACCGCCGTGATCCAGCAGCCAGACCGTGCCTTCGTCTGCACCGGCTTCGGAGAATCCGTGTTCAAGGGTCTGGCGCATCAGCGGATCGAGCAAGGATGCGAACTGCTCCGGCTGAAGGGTTCCGGCAATTCGCTCGAGGCGCTCTGAAAGAACGGACTTCAAATCCAGAAACGCTGGATCTGGAAGAATGTTCAAGCGCGAATTCAAGAGTGGAGCAGTCTACTGATTTATGGATCGAGAATGCGCAGGCTCACGCGGGTGGCGCAAGTGAATTAGGCGCCCCAATTATTCAACCATTCGAGCCGATCTCGCATCTCCTCGGCGCTGAGTGTGTGAACCAATTTGGCCAGTCGCCGAATTATCTCCCCGACCGAGAACACCTGTTGATGGAAGACCACGATGCCGGCGTGAGATCGTTCCTCTGCAATCCATCGCTCCTGCAATGGAACGAAGTCGCAAATGTTATTGGTAACCAGAACACGGCCTGCGTTACTTGCCGCTTTCAGTTAGGCTTCGTCGTCCACGCCGCTTAAACCAAGTTCAATCGTTGTCTCGGCGCCAATCCCATGTTGTCGCAGTCCGGCTGCCAAAGCGTGAGCCTGACAGTCCTCGTCCAATTGAATTCTTACGCGGCTCACTCAGGATCGCGCGACTCTCTTGGAATGCGGAGCCTGGGAGATCGTCCGCTCCTCTCTCTTGATTTCGGCGGTTATCTCCTTGGGATTGGCCAAAGCGTAGGAAATCGCAGCATAGATTTCGGCAAGCGCCACACCTTCGAATTTTTCGAGGATATCTTCAGGCTCGCATCCATGGAGGAACCAACGGTAAACCGAACTGACAGGAATCCGCTTTCCGGCGAGGCGCGCGCGGCCTCCACATGTGCCTGGAGTTTTTACGATGAAGCTGGCCGATTTCCATAAGCGCACTCTGCCACGGGCTCCGCGTTGGCGCAAGGAGGTTACGGCGAGGAAGTGTCGTCGTACAGCAAACCCTTTGATCAGGCGAGCAATTCGTCGCGCACTAGATGGAGGCGGACACGGGCGGGCCGAGTCTGATCAAAGAATTACGCAGAAACTGCCTCCTGGACATTCTTGCGCAACTGCTCCCAGTTGTCGCCTTGCGTGAAGATGTCGTGTGATAGACATTCCGCAACGAAGCCTCCATCGGCTTCCTGTGTAACGCTAAAGACGATTTCCATGGTCAGCTTTAGACGGGAATTACAAGACGCCAACTGTCCCGGCAATGCGAGATCGGGCAGGATCCTTACCGGTCTCCACTCCGCAAATCCTTCACCTCTTTTGCAAGCCAGGCGGTCCACTCCGGGTTTCGATCCAACAGGACGAAGACGTCGGTCTGCTCGGCTTCCGGAAGAGTGCCGCGCGCGAAGCGTTGAAGCATGATTTTTGTTTCGTCGGCGGGTTCGGATAGTTCCCGGCCCTGAACCTCGTCGTCGAACCGTTCGAGGAAGTTCAGCAAGATTTGGAGTCTTTCAGCCATGATTCACCTTTCTTATGCGCAATGTCAAAAGTCCGAGCGAAGTCCCCTCACCCCAACCCTCTCCCCAACCCCGATTGGATCGGGGCGGGCGGATGGGGAAAGGCAGAAGAGCCCATTTATTTTTGTCGCCACGTATAGAAGACGTGCGAGAAATGCAAACTTGCACGTTTTTCACATAAATCCGATTTGGTGGGTCTCGCAAAGCTCTACGAAATCCTGCCAATTCAAATCGAGCCACGGATCGCGTTTCTTGATTTCAGCGAGCGTATGCCTTTCTATCTCCTCCATGGCCTTGGAGAGGAACCGGCTGACCTTGGATTCGCTCCAACCGAGCATTTGCACGAGCTCGCGCTGGGAGAGTTCGTGCAGATAAACCAGGCGCAAAAGCACGCGGGCTTCCGGTTCGCAGAGGGCAAAGGCGGCCTTAAGGCAGTCGCGCAAGAGGGCAATGAGCGTGTCCTCGCTGGCATAAGAGGCAGCCTCAAGCCTGGCAATATAGGCGTGTTCGGTTTGGCCACTTTCGTTTTGGCCGGGATCAACATAACGGCTCTGTTTTCGTTTCCGATCGACCCAGCGATTGGTTGCGACTGTGGCAAGCCAGCCTTGCAGAGTGCATTTACCGCTGAATTTTTCGAGAATGGATGGCCGGTCATCATTTCCCGGGACACAATCAGACCAAAGGTCGGCCAGCAAATCCTCAGCTTCCGTTCGATCCGCGCCTCGCGCCAGGAGAATTCCGAGCAGCCGGCTTTGGCATCTGTCGCGCAATTCGGCAAGTGCTTCGGTATCTCCCTGGCGACATTTTGCCACTTGCAAACTCTCGCCATCCAGTTGGGTTGGCTGCGAAGACATTATTCATAATCTAACGCGATTGAAGCTACGTTTCGCAATGCAAAATTTCGATGTTTCGGTTGCAAGTTGACACACGAGTGAATTCATTCAGCACGCCACTGAATGATCGATCAAAGCGGCATGGGGCTGCCGCACTCCAAAACCTGGCGGGCGTAACCGCGTTCTGGAAAACACGTCAGCATACTGAGCGCGTCAGCCGTTGCCGCATTTGTACGGCAGCGAAGAATTTTGTCATGCGCCCCACCAAAACAGACGCATTCTACCAAAACATCGCGCCCTCTTCCTGAGATTCAGAAAGAGGGCGCTGTTTCAGCGGGCTTCAATGCCCTTTAACCTATGGACACCGCAACCTATAGAACTTGTGAGGGCCGACCGATGAAACCGTGTAAGGCGAGATCGCCAACGGAACATCGGTATACGGTCCGAGAACGTTGTCGGCTACTTGCAAGATACCGTCGGCCCAAATCAACGTGATTGTATGCATGCTGCCATTATGGACGATTGTCAGCGTGGGCCGCTGCAATGTGACCGTGAAGTCGCACGTGTTGGTATTGCCGCAACCGTCTGTGGCAGTGACGTGGACGCTATTCGTCGTGCCCCGCGCAAACGTCGATCCCGACGGTGGCGACGAGGTGATGGTGATATTCGTGCTGCAATTGTCCGTTGCCGTGACCACCCAGGTCACAACGGCATTCGTTCCGCACGTATCGACGATCATGTTGGTTGGGCAATGAATCGTCGGAGGTATGGTATCCACGACCGTCACCCTTTGAGTGCAGGTAGTGCTTTGGTTTTGGCAGCAGTCAAATGCGATCCATATCCGCGAGATAATGTAGTCGCACGGAACGCCATTCGTGAACGTGGTGACCACGCTGACAATCGGGTTCGTGCAGCAGTTATCCGTTGCCGTCGGTGGATCGAATGTCCACGAAGTGCCGCATTGGACGGTCTTATCCGGCGAGCAGGTCAGTGTAGGTGGAGTCGTGTCCACGACGGTGATCGTCTGGCTGCAGGTATTGGTATTGCCGCAGCAATCCTTTGCCACCCAGAGGCGTGTGATGATCTTTGGGCACGTGCCGGTGTTAGTGAAGGTCCCGAATACCGAGACGCCCTGCAGGCAGCAATTGTCCGTCGCCACCGGCGAGTCAAAGCTCCAGGACGAACCGCATTCTACGGTCCGGTTGCTGGGACAGAACGTGAAGAATGGCGGAATCGTATCCACGTTGGTGATCGTTTGGCTGCACATATTGGTATTGCCACAGCAATCTTCGGCCACCCACACACGAGTGATGATCTGCGGGCAGATACTGGTGTTGGTGAAAGTGCCGTAAACGAAGACGCCTCGGAGGCAGCAATTGTCTTGTGCGACGGGCACATCAAATTGCCACGGCGAACCGCATTGCACTGTTCGATTGGTTGGGCAGAATGTGAATACGGGCGGAGTTGTGTCCACCACCGTCACGGTCTGGCTGCAATTGACTGTGACTCCGGCGCAATCGGTCACCAGCCAGTTGCGAGTGATAAACGTCGGGCAACTGCCATTGGTTTTCGTGTCGATGATCGTGAGTGTTACGTTTGTGCCGCAGCAGGCGTTGGTCGCTTGTGGATCATCGAAAGTCCAGGCAGTGCCACACTCGTTCGTTTTGTTTGGTGGACAAAAGAACGTTGTGGGACATGGAGGGTTGGTAGGCGTTGTGACTTTGAAAGCGAGGCTCAAAGGAATGCCCTGCGGATCGATCAGTGTATTCCACGCCGCAGGGAATGGCGCATTGCCCCAGACGGCGGTGTCGTTGTAATACTCGTAGGACGTATGCCAGCCGAACAAGACCTGTGAGCCAGCGGTTGTCTGGGCGTTCACCGAGAGCCAGTAATTGGTAGGCACAGCCGTCGTGCCCTGCTGCACGAACGGATTTTTCGGATAGAAACAGAGATAGTAAACCTTGCTGTCACCGCCGAGGATCGCCGGGAGGCTCGGGTCATAAAATTGCTCGGTAATGTTTGTATAGAGACACTGATAATATTCGCCGGGGCCGAAGGGCTCGCTCCAAAGCACGGTGCCGGGATGGCTGGGAAGGACGCCGGTCGCATTGGTTTGCTTCGGCACGTCACTCCAGATGCTCAGCGTAAAGAGTACGTTAGGATCAATGTTATCCTGCAACCAGGAACCCCACAGATGGATGTCCGTGACGGGTCCTCTGTTGGTACACATGAAGTCATCCGCCAGCACTAGATTCTGGCCGGCGGGATTCCGGCTTGCGTTTACGTCCAGACCTCCGGGCACTTGTGGCCGTTGGACGAATTTAACGCCATTGGTTTCCGGACAACACGGAGGCGGCGGCGGTTCGTTAGTAGGCGTCGTGAGTTTGAAGGCCATGCTCAAAGGATTGCCAAACGGGTCTGCCATGGTATTCCATGTGGCAGGGAATGGGGCGTTGCCATAGACAGCGGTGTCGTTGTAAAACTCAAAAGAGGAATGCCAGCCAAACAACGTCTGTGCGCCAGCGGTCGTTTGCGCGTTCACCGAAAGCCAGTAATTGGTCGGCGCGGCCGCTGTGCCCAGTTGGCGGAAGGGACTTTTCGGATAGAAACAGAAGTAGTAAACGTTGGTGTCATAACCGATGCTGGCGGGAAGGCTCGGGTCGTAAAATAGCTCGGTGATGTTGGCATAGGGGCACTGATAATACTCGCCAGGGCCGAAGGGTTCACTCCACAGCACGGCGCCGGGATGGCTTGGAATGATCACGCTTCCGTTGGTTTGTTTCGGCACGTCGCTCCAGATGCTCAGAGTAAAGACGGCGGCGGGGTCGATTCGATCTTGCAACCAGGAGCCCCAAAGATGGATGTCCGTGACGGGACCGGTGTTGGTGCATTGGAAATCATCAGCCAGCACCAGATTTTGACTCGCATTCACGTCCTGCCCACCGGGCACGCGCGGGTGTTGAACAAATTTGACGCCGTTGGTTTCGGGACAACATGGCGCGGGTGGGTTCGTAGCGGTGTTGATTTTGAAGGCGAGGTCCAGGGCAAAATTGTTCGGGCTATAAGTTGGCCGCCAATCGGTGGTAATCGGTGCGGCGCCGGGCCAAGGCGTGTGAGTGCTGATGTCAAACTGCTGGACCTTTGCGCTCTTCCAGCCGAATTGCACGGAGGTCCCCTCCAAAGGCTTGGCATAAACAGCCAGCCAATAAGTTTTGGACTGCGTTGCTGTGCCAGTTTGGACGGGTGGATTGGTGGGGTAAAAACAATAATAATACACCTTCGAATTGTTGCCCATAATTGCGGGTGGCCCCGGATCCATGAAATTCCCGATTCCCACCCCGACCTGTGATTGAGCATATTGTCCAGGGCCGAAGTATTCCTGCCAGACGAGGTTTGTGCCCGGGCGGCTTGGGATAATAACGGGCCCATTGGTGTTGGCCGGCACGTCGTCATAAATCGCGAGCCAGAACGTTGTGTTGGGATCAACGACGTCATTCAGCCACGCGCCCCAGAGGTGAATGTCCATAACTGGGCCGGTATTCGTGCAAATAAAATCGTCGGCCAATGCCCATGGACCGGTGTCCCAGACGTCAAATCCACCATCGGTTTGTGGCGCTTGAACGAACTTCACGACGTTAGTTTCCGGGCATCCGTTCGCCTGGGCGTGAGCGGTGCGTTCTCCGAAGGCGATCAACCACGCGACGATGAACAGCAAGCCGAAAATTCCGCGGCCAACCGACTGGGCGAACGAATGAGATTTTTCCAAGCCCAAGCGTGGACTGGGGCCTAAAGCAAGTACGCCTTGCCGTTCCGTCAATCTTCGAGAAGCCGACGTCGTCGGAGGGTGTGAATGGACAGCATTTGCGATGGAAATTCGCACCGGTACAGGACGTGACCAGATGTACCGCAAATATTCCGTCAGCATGGCAGAGCGAGCAATATGAACATTTCCAGTTTTCATGTTTTGTTACCTTTCTTCTGATTCAGTGATTGTTAGGAAATTCCGCGGGATACGTTCCAAGGGGCGGTGTCTTGCAAATTTTTCTTGAGAGGACTCCGGACGCCCGATTGGCGAGAGGACGAAAAGGAAGGGGTGGATAGCTTTACCCCTTGTAAAGGGCGCTATCCCGAGAGCGTTCGGGACTATACTACTCAGCCCGCTTGTACAGAGTTGAGAATTAAACGGGCTAAATCGTTAGATCGTTGAATCGTAGAACCGCTGAATCGGCAAAAAGGAACGGACTCGAAGTATTCCAACGAAAACGCTGAAGAAATTTCGTCGTAACAAGCGACTTATTGGAGGCGCATTCGTCGCCAGCAAGGCGAACAGCAACAAAGCCCCTTCAGGACCTGGGCGCGGCCCATTGGACGGCATTGACGAAGATTTGCCGCACTTCCGGCCGGTAATAATCATTGTAGGTTTCGTGGCCGGGCGTGAAATAGAACACCCTGCCCTTGCCAATGGTCCAACACATTCCCATGCGACCTGGTTCGGTTGCGCCATTGGGTTTGGTGTATATGCCATCGAGTGGAACGGCTTCCGGTGTTGGCACGGCAAACGGCTCGCCGTACCGTTCGATTTTCGGAAGCTTAAAGCTCTTGACCCCTTTGCAAATCGGATGGTCAGGCAATTTGACGATGATCTCGGCCGAGGTGCCGTCGGCGACGTATTCGCGCCAACTACATTTGGTGCCCATCAATTTTTTGAACGGCTTGGCAAAGTGGCAGGAATGGGTGCCGATGAAGCCCATTTTGCCGTCATTAACTCGAGTTGCGATTTTGTCCACCAACTCGTCTTTAACTTCGCCATGTTTTTTGTGACCCCACCAGATGAGAATATCGGTGCTGTTAAGCAGGCTGTCGCTGACGCCCTGATCGGGATCGTTGAGGTTCGCCATGACAATTTCCCAGCCGTCCGCTTCGAGCGGTTTCAGGCCCTCGGCGATGGCGAAATTAATGTCCCTGGGATAAACATCTTTCGATGACGGGTCGACATTGGCTGTGCCTTCGGACCAAACGACGACTTTGCGTTTGTCCGGCGCGGCGATAAGGCCTGGGGCCACGACAACGCCGGCAACGGCGGTGAAGCCGCGAGCGAGGGCGGTGCGCCGGGAAATTAGGTGAACGGCCTGCAGTTTGAGTTGGTGAAAATTGCTTTTCCTCATGGCGGAATCATGGTGCGCAGACGTTGTCCAGGCAAGAGATTATACTGGTTGCCCAAAGTAATTTCCGCATGTGGCAGGAAAGGCGCGGTGGGGATACAGCGCCCTTTGTCATCTTTCAGTGATTCCGTATTTTGGATGGGTCAACCGCGGCCCATCTCAATTGACTGTGCGGCTTGCTCTACACCGCGAATGTCTGCATCATTTTATTCAAGCAGAGCAATAGCGCACAACCAACCTCTGTTCGCCCCGGCTCTAAATGCCCGCCTGGCAACAGTTTTATCCATTAATGTGCCGCTAATGTGGGTGTGTTTCCGGCATATCCGCACGTATCCCATCCATCAAGAAAATGGCACTGCTGCTGCTATTGATGCTGTAATAACTCAAAGCTAAAATTGAATCGGTCGGTATGAACGACTGGCCGGTGGGAGAATTGCGATGCGATTCGAGCGCTACGAAGTCGGAGAATTTTTCGACGAGATGTTCGGCGAACAGGGTTCGCCGCGGGCATTGGCGCGCGCATTAGTGCAGAATATCGAGGGTCTTCCGGAGGGAGAATTACTCAATCGCCAACGCGCGGCGGAGCGTGCGCTATTGCAAATGGGAATCACCTTCAATGTGTACGGCGAACGTGCAGGGGTAGAGAAGATATTTCCGTTTGACCTCGTGCCTCGCATCGTGTCGGCTGCTGAATGGAGCCTCATCGAGCGGGGATTGAAGCAGCGAATCACCGCCCTTAATCAGTTCATCCACGACCTGTATCACGAGCAGAAGATCATCAAGGACGGAATTATTCCGGCGGAAATTGTATTTTCATCAAAGGCATATCGCGAACAATGCGTCAATTTTGATCCGCCGCGCGGGATTTGGTGTCATGTAACCGGGACTGACCTCGTCCGTCACCGCGACGGGCAGATCTATGTGCTCGAAGATAATCTGCGCTGTCCCTCTGGCGTCTCTTACGTGCTCGAGAACCGCGCGATAATGAAGAGCATGTTTCCTCAGGTATTCGCTGCTTCAAAAATCCGTCCGGTGGCCAGCTATCCCAGCCGGTTGCGCGATATGCTCGAATTTCTGGCCCCCGAGCATGTCACGATGCCGCGCTGCGTCCTGTTGACTCCGGGAATCTACAACTCCGCCTATTTCGAGCATTCATTTCTTGCTCAACAGATGGGAATCGAACTAGTCGAAGGCCGCGATCTCGTCGTGGACGATGGTTATATTTGTATGCGAACGACGAAAGGGTTTGAGCGCGTCGACGTGATATATCGGCGCATTGATGATGATTTTCTCGATCCGCAATGTTTCCGCGCCGATTCGATGCTCGGCGTCCCGGGACTGATGGAAGTTTACCAAAAGGGAAATGTAGCGCTGGCGAATGCTCCCGGTGGCGGTGTGGCCGACGACAAAGTGGTTTACGCCTATGTGCCACGAATCGTGAAATACTACCTCGGGGAGGACATTATTCTGCCGAATGTCCCGACCTATATCTGCGCCGAATCAGACGACCTTACGTACGTGCTCGAAAACTTAGGCCAACTCGTCGTCAAAGCTGCCAACGAATCCGGCGGCTATGGAATGCTTGTTGGCCCCCATTCCACAAAACAGCAATGCGGCGAATTCGCCGAAAAGATAAAAGCCAACCCGCGCAATTATATCGCTCAACCTACGCTTGCCCTTTCGCGAGTGCCAACTCTGGTGGACAACCATTTCGAGGGCCGGCACGTCGATCTGCGCCCCTATATTCTTTATGGAAAGGAAATTTTCGTTTTGCCTGGGGGACTGACGCGCGTTGCGCTCAAGAAGGGTTCTCTGGTGGTAAACTCCTCACAAGGAGGGGGCAGCAAAGATACGTGGGTATTGGCCGACGCACCGGTGGCTGAGAAAGATGAGTTCAAGCGTGTGCCCGCTGCGGGTAGCGCCACGCTGACGGCTTAATGCAAACCCGTCGAATCCTTTGCGGGTGTAACGTCGAGCTATTGGCTCCTGGCGTCTGACTATGCTTAGCCGCGTCGCTGACTCAATCTACTGGATGAGCCGTTACGTGGAACGGGCGGAAAACGTTGCTCGCTTCATCGAGGTGAATCTTCAACTCATGTTGGATGGCGCCTCAGGCGAAGGTCAGCAATGGGAACCGCTAGTAAACACAACGGGTGATTATGAGGTTTTCAAAAAACGTTATGGCGCGGCGACCCAACAAAGCGTGATTCATTTTCTGACGTTCGACGCGGAAAATTCCAACTCGATTCTCTCATGCGTTCGGACCGCGCGCGAGAATGCCCGAAGCATTCGCGAAATCATCTCTTCCGAGATGTGGCTTCAACTCAACAAATACTACTTGATGGTGACTGCTGCGGCCGAAAGTTCAACCGCCCAGGCGGATCCACACGAGTTCTTTGGCGAAGTGAAGAACGCCAGCCATCTGTTCAATGGATTGGCCGCGGCGACGATGACACATGGCGAACCGTGGCATTTTTATCAGGTGGGCCTTGTGCTGGAACGCGCCGACAAAACCTCCCGCATTCTCGATGTAAAATATTTCATTCTGCTGCGCTCCGTGCAAGACGTCGGCACGCCATTCGACGACATCCAATGGGCGGCGGTGCTGCGCTCTGCCAGCGCGTTTGAAATGTACCGCAAGCGTCATGGACGGATTGCGCCAAAAAGCATTGTCGAGTTTCTATTGCTCGACCGCGAATTTCCCCGCGCGATTCACTTTTGCCTCCTGGCAGCGCGCGATTCGCTTCATGCAATATCCGGCACGCCTGCCGGAACTTTCCGTCATCCGCCCGAAAAACTGCTCGGCCAACTTTGCTCCGATCTCTCATTTACCAGCGTCGATGAAATCATCCATTCCGGGTTGCACGAATACCTTGACGACCTGCAAACCCGGATGAACCAGGTCGGCGCCGGGATTTACGAAACGTTTCTTGCCCTCAAAACCCCGAAACCGGTGAAACGCTCTGTCCAGCAGCATCAAACGCAGTAAGTTCCCATTACCTATCGAATCCTGTGGCCATTCACGTCGCACTTTATCACAAAACCCAATATACCTACGATCGGCCAGTCGGGCACGGCTCGCACGTCGTGCGGTTGCGTCCCGCCCCGCATTGCCGGACTAAAATTCTCAGCTATTCCCAACATATCGGCGGAGGCGAGCACTTTGTTAACTGGCAACAGGACCCCTTCTCCAACTGGAACGGGCGCCTTGTCTTTCCAGATAAGATGAAGGAACTGCTCGTCGAGATCGAACTCGTCGCCGAAATGGCCGTTTACAATCCGTTCGACTTTTTTCTTGAAGAGAGCGCGTCCCATTTCCCGTTCACTTACGACGAGACGTTGCGGAAGGATCTCTCACCGTTTATGGAACGATGCCAACTCACGCCGAAGTTTGAGGCCTATCTCGCTGCGGCCAGGAACGACATCCTTGGGCATCCAGAAATGCTGGAGCATACTTCACGCTTTGATTCTTTGCATCGCACCCACGTTCATCATGAAGGCGGCCAAATTCCGGCATTCGGCAGCGTCCCGCAGGACGCTTCAGAATCAGCAGTCCAAACCGTCTTAACCGCGGTTACGAGAAAAACAAAACCTCTTCGAACGATTGATTTCCTGGTTGCCATTAATCAACGACTCCAGCGCGACGTGAAATATCTCATCCGCCTCGAGGCTGGAGTCCAGTCGCCGGAAGAGACTTTGACGAAGGGCAGCGGTTCCTGCCGCGACACCGGCTGGCTGCTCGTTCAACTGCTCAGGCATTTCGGTTTGGCCGCGCGCTTCGCCAGTGGCTACTTGATTCAACTCGCGGCGGATGTAAAGGCTCTCGACGGGCCCAGTGGCGCAGAATTTGATTTCACGGATTTGCACGCATGGTGCGAAGTGTATTTGCCCGGCGCAGGCTGGATCGGGCTCGATCCGACCAGTGGATTACTTGCCGGCGAAGGCCATATCCCGCTCAGTTGCACACCGGAGCCGAGCACCGCAGCGCCCGTAACCGGCGCGACTGAGAAGTGTGAGTCGAAACTTCATCACGAGATGAAGGTCACGCGCATATATGAATCGCCGCGCGTGACCAAGCCCTATACCGAGGAGCAGTGGAGCCGCATCGAATCGCTGGGCCGAGCCATAGATGCCGACCTAATCACGCAAGACGTCCGCCTCACAATGGGCGGCGAGCCGACGTTCATTTCCATCGATGACCCGGAGGGGCCGGAATGGAATTTCACCGCCATCTCGCACAAGAAGCGCATTCTCTCGGGTGAACTCATCCGGCGTCTTCGGAGCAAATTCACGACCGGCGCGCTGTTGCACTACGGCCAGGGCAAATGGTATCCCGGCGAACCTCTCCCACGGTGGGCGCTCGCCGCGTATTGGCGCAAGGACGGCGTGCCGATTTGGAAAGACGATTCCCTCATCGCAGACGAATCAAAAGACTACGGTTTCAACGCCAAAGATGCGCAAGTTCTGCTTTCACGCATTGCAACACTTGTCGGGGCAGATCCGAAATACATGCTTGCCGGCTACGAAGATGCGTTTTACTACACCTGGAAAGAGCGGCGCTTTCCATCGAACGTCACGCCCGAAAAATCGAACCTCAAAGACAAACTCGAGCGCGAGCGCATTGCGCGCATCTTTCAAAAGGGCTTGGGCGAAGTGGTCGGTTATGCGTTGCCAATCAAAAGGGCCTGGCATGGAAGTCAATCTGGCTGGATGTCCGGGGCATGGTTCCTTCGAGACGATGACATCCTATGGCTAGTCCCCGGTGACTCGGCCATGGGATTGCGGTTGCCGCTGGATTCCATTCCATGGGTTTCGGAAAAAGAATACCCGTCGGTCTGGCAGCAGGATCCGACTCAAAAGCTGCCGGCATTGCCAAAACAGTTCCCATATCACGCAAGACCCGAGTTGAGCAGCCAACGATTTTTGCGCGGCGCAGGCGCGCCCTTGCCGGCTGGCCACGGTCCCGGCCAACGTCCGCAATCACTCGGCGAAACTGAACCGCAAACCGAAATGGCTGAGTTGCCAGCGAATCTCAACCCGAACCGGCGTCCCGTGCCGGGAGAAAGCGCGCCCTGGATTATCCGCACGGCGCTCTGCATCGAGCCGCGCGAGGGACGCTTGCACGTCTTCATGCCGCCGGTCGCAACGACGGAGGATTATCTTGATCTCATCGCCGCAGTCGAAACCGCCGTCAGTGAACTTGGCCTGCCGGTTATCATCGAGGGCGACACTCCTCCGAAAGATCCGCGCCTGAACAAACTCGCTGTTACACCCGATCCCGGTGTCATCGAAGTCAATATGCACCCGAGCAAATCGTGGGACGAATTGGTTGAGCGCACCACAACACTCTGCGAAGAAGCGCGCCAAACGCGCCTCGGCACCGAAAAATTCATGCTCGATGGCCGGCACACGGGTACCGGCGGCGGCAACCATATTATCATCGGCGGCGATACTCCGCAGGATTCTCCAATACTCCGGCGACCCGATTTGCTCAGGTCACTGCTGGCGTACTGGCAAAATCATCCATCGCTCAGTTGGTTGTTCAGCAGTCTTTTCATCGGTCCGACCTCGCAAGCACCGCGCGTTGATGAAGCCCGCAACGATTCCCTTTACGAACTTGAGGTTGGGTTCAAAGAACTCGACCGCCAATTAGGCGTCCGCCAAAATCCCGCAGCAAACAATGGCGGGCCATCGACCTTCGTCCCGCCGTGGCTCGTGGACCGACTCTTCCGCCATTTACTTGCTGATGCCAGCGGCAACACGCATCGAGCCGAGTTTAGCATTGATAAACTTTTCGCGCCTGAAAGCAGCAGCGGGCGCCTGGGCCTCGTCGAGATGCGCGCCTTTGAAATGCCTCCCCACCCGCGCATGAGCCTCGCCCAGCATCTTCTACTGCGCGGACTTATCGCTAAGTTCTGGCGCGAGCCCTACACCAATTCGCTCGTTCGCTGGGGCACGGATATTCACGATCGCTGGATGCTGCCGCATTTTTGCGAAATCGATTTCAAGGACGTCCTTCGTGACTTGCGCCAGGCCGGCTATCCGATTGAGTTTGAATGGTTCGCGCCGCACTTTGAGTTTCGCTTCCCCCGCATCGGCGACTTTGCTCAACGCGACGTTCAAGTGGAACTCCGCACCGCTCTTGAGCCGTGGCATGTGCTTGGCGAGGAACCTGCGGGCGGCGCTACGGTCCGTTATGTCGACAGTTCGCTTGAGCGTCTGCAGATCAAAGCACGCGGACTCATCGGCGAGCGATTCGCGCTAACTGTTAATGAGCGTCGCATCCCATTGCATCCGACCGGCACGAACGGCGAGGGCGTTGCCGGCGTCCGTTATCGCGCGTGGCAGCCGCCCGAGTGTCTCCACCCCACCATTGGCGTCCATACGCCGCTGACGTTCGATCTCTACGACACCTGGAACCATCGCAGCCTCGGCGGTTGCGTGTATCATGTCGCCCATCCCGGCGGTCTCAGTTACACCACTTACCCGGTGAACGCATACGAGGCTGAGAGCCGCAGGCTATCGCGGTTCTTCGTCCAGGGCGCTACCCAGGGGAACTTCACTCCGGCAGCACCCGCAGTGAATTGCAATTCCCCGTTTACTCTGGATTTGCGGCTCGTGTGATTGCGCCGCCACGCCGGTTTGCGCTAAACTTCACCGTCGCCCGATGATTGACGAGCCGCACCTCAAACAAATCGTGATCGCGGAAAACTTGTTGCAGAATTATACCGCCACTCAAGGTGTCTTCGATGAAATGGAGGAGGCGCTAGCAACTCCACGCCCCCATTGGCGGACTTTTATTGAGTCGCTGCAGCAGGTTGAGCGGCGCGAACTTGTCTCTCGCTGGGAAAATGGACGCCGCATCATTCGCGAGCATGGTGTCACCTATAATATCTATGGGGATCCGCAGGGCATGGATCGACCCTGGGAGCTCGACTTTGTGCCCCTGCTCATCAGGTCAGAAGAGTGGGAGCGCATCGACGCCGGACTCATTCAACGTTCCCGATTGTTCAACCTCATTTTGGCGGACATATATTGCGGTTCCCAACGGCTGCTGCGAGATGGCTTTCTCCCGCCCGAGTTAGTTTATGCCAATCCGGGATTTCTGCGCCCATGTCGAGGTATTGAGGTCACTTCCCGGGTTTATATGCATCTCCAGGCATGCGATCTGGGACGATCACCCGATGGGAGTTGGTGGGTTTTGACCGACCGCACGCAGGCTCCAAGCGGCGCCGGATACGCGCTGGAAAACCGAACGGTTGTTTCGCGAGTCCTCCCCAAAGAGATTCGTGATTGCAACGTTCAACGCCTTGGAAATTTTTTCCGCCGACAACGTGACATGCTATTTCGTCTCGCACCACCCGTACGCAATCATCCGACGATTGTTCTGCTCACGCCCGGTCCGCATAACGAAACCTATTTTGAACATGCCTATCTCGCGCGGCATCTCGGCTTTCCGCTGGTCGAGGGCGCGGACCTTACCGTTCGCGACCGTCGGGCATTCCTGAAAACAATTGAGGGCCTTCAACCGGTTGACGTCATCCTGCGACGTGTGGACGATTCATTCTGCGATCCCCTTGAGTTGCGCGGCGATTCGTTCCTTGGCGTGTCCGGTTTGGTGGAGGCCAGTCGAGCCGGCAACGTGACCATCGCAAACGCTCTTGGGGCGGGTCTGATGGAAAGCCCCGCGTTTCTTGCCTTTCTCCCGAGTGTTTGCCGCCATTTGCTGGGCGAACAGTTGCTGATGCCATCGATCGCCACCTGGTGGTGTGGCCAGGCCGAAGAACTTCATTATGTCATTGAACATTTGGATTCGCTTATCGTAAGGCACGCCTTTGATGCTCGGCGTCCCCCGCTCTCTCCGTTGCCGGGCCCGCCGAAAAGCCGACGCAAAGCTGCCGAAAGTCGGGCCAAACTGGTCCAAATGATTCAAGCGTCTCCCCGCGAGTTTGTGGCGCAAGAGCGATTGAAACTTTCTCAAGCGCCTTCATGGTTGGACGATCACCTGATGGCTCGGTCCGTTATCGTGCGAGCTTACGTTGCTAATGACGGAGACTCATTCGCTGTCCTCCCCGGCGGCCTGACCCGTGTTTCCAGGCAGACAGAGGACCTGGTTATCTCGATGCAAAGCGGTGGCGGCAGCAAAGATACCTGGATTCTCTGCAACGGAGCCGCAAATCGCCCAGAGCAGACGCATGCCTTGGCGGAGCCGCGCGTCGCTGATTTCTTTTCACCCGGCGTTCCGAGCCGGGCTGCCGACCACCTCTACTGGCTCGGTCGTTACACCGAACGTCTCGAACAGTTGTTGCGCGTGCTTCGCTGCTTGCTCGGCAGAATCACCGGTGAATCGGGAGGCGAAGGCCAGGCCGAAAACAAAAAACTGACTGAATTGGCGATCAATCTCGGCCTTTTTATTCTTCCCTCGACCGGTGAGCCGGAGAGCAGCGAGTTATCTCAACGAATTTTGGACCTGCTTTATCATTCCGATGAAACAGGTGGCGTTCGCGATTTGTTGAGGCGCATTCGTTCGACCGCATCAGCGGTGCGGGACCGCTTTTCCGGGGATACCTGGCGCATTCTTGGCCGTCTGGAACATGATGCGCGTTCGAGGCCGGGTCGATTGCCGCTGGCTCACGCAACCGTGTTGATGCATAGTCTCGTGCTCGATCTCGCCGCCTTTAACGGCATGGAGATGGAGAATATGACGCGCGGTCATGGCTGGCGTTTTCTCGATTTGGGCCGCCGCCTTGAACGCGCTTTGAGCCTCCTGAAACTGTTGCAAGAGATGATCAAGATAGAATCGCTGCGCGTAGTGCTGGAGCCAGTCCTCGAAATCGCAGACAGTGTCATGACCTACCGCAGACGCTATTTCACCGCTCCACATCTGGCGGGTGTGTTGGACTTGCTGCTTCGCGATGAATCCAATCCGCGCTCGCTTATTTTTCAAATCAATGTCCTCAACGGTCATGCCGCGGCCCTGGCGAGCGGTTCAAAGTCTGCCGCTGGCCACATCGATCTCACGCGAATACAATCCCTGGCTGGCGCGATAAATTCGGCGGCTCCCGAGCAACTGACGGAACAAGGCGCGCAAAGCACCGCACAGATATTGGCCCTGCTGAACTCCTGGGTGGCAGGCCTCACCGAAGTGTCTGACGATGTAACCAATCGTTACTTCAGCCACAGCGTTCCGCGCGCGAGTTGAATGAAAAAACTCCTCTACGAAATCAGGCACGCGACTATCTACGACTATGTCGGGGACGTTTCGATTTCGCACCACCTCGCAAAGCTGGCACCCCGCCATTCTGTGAGGCAACACGCGCTTACCCATCAGTTGGAGATTCTGCCGAACCCAGGCACCCTGAGCGTGCATCGCGATTATTTCGGCAACACGAGCCACTTCATTGGCATCGAGACGTCGCATCAACAGCTCGTCATTAAATCTCACAGCCGCGTCGCGGTCGGGCTCGCGTTTTTTCCCGAACCTTTGGAGACTCCACCGTGGGAAACAGTGCGCGCTCGCTGCCGCGATGATCATTCCGGCCAGGCGCTCGAGTCACACGAGTTCACGTACCCATCCCCGCTTGTCCCGGTTGGGAATGTTTTTTCTGATTACGCCAAAGCATCATTCGTGGCCGACCGGCCTGTCGTCGATGCCGTCAGTGATCTGGCGCGGCGAATCCATGAAGATTTCATATTTGATCCGGCTGCAACCACGGTCGCGAGCCCGGTGGCGGAAGTATTCAAATCACGTCGCGGCGTCTGCCAGGACTTCGCGCATTTTCAAATTGCGTGTCTACGTTCCGTCGGTCTGCCTGCCCGCTACGTCAGTGGTTATCTGGAAACCGATCCCCCTCTGGACAAGCCGAAACTTCGCGGAGCCGATGCCTCCCACGCGTGGGTAAGCTTTTTCTGCCCTGGCATTGGCTGGCTCGATGTGGACCCGACCAACAACTGTTTTCCTTCATTGCGGCACATTACCATTGGCTGGGGGCGAGACTACAGTGATGTGAGTCCTATCCGGGGAGTCCTGGTCGGCGGGCAAAACCAAACCCTCCGCGTTTCTGTGGACGTCAATGCCCTCGGTCCCTGGAGCAGGGACAAGGACGAGCCCGCGATGTCGTGACACAGGGCATTCTTCGCCAACCAGCGAACCAAAGCAAAGCACACGCGGTCGTGACGACTCGCACGTCCTACATATACTCCGACTGGAACTGCAATTCTATTTCAATGCCGAAGGGTTTGAATCTCATGTTGCCGTCTGTCGCGCGCTTTCGATTTTTGAATTCTGGCCGTCCGTTTGAATCGGAATTGGAACAAGTACCGGCGCGCGAGTATCCGAAGTAGTGGTGCTGGTTGCAGTTTTGCTGGTGATGGGAGAATGCGGTTCCATTGGATGCCGCCGTTCACGCCAGGCATCAATCCCTCCTAACAAAGGCCGGACGCGCGTGAAACCTTTCCGCTGAAGCCGCAGGGCTACCTTCGCACTGGAGACTTCGTTCGGACAAGAGCAATAGACGATGATGTCTCGATCGCGAGGCAGTTCGTATTGTCGCTTCTCGATCTCGTCCATGCTCAGATGAATTGCGCCTCGGATGACGAGCGGATCCTCCAGCAGTGCGGCGCTGGACCTTAGATCTAGAATCACCAGGTTCTCGCCCGCGTCTAATTTTTCGCGCAGTTCGTCAACGCTGATTCGCGCCATGCGCAACTCGCGCAGCAACCGCTGCCGTTGCCAGAACTTGTAACCGATGTAGAGCGCCAACACGCCGAGAATCAGGCTAAGCGCGCTGCCGCCGATGTCGGCAATTGCCGCCCCGATTTGCTCGATCTGGTTGCTGAAGAAATGGCCGAAGCAAAGAAAACAACTTGCGTAAAGAAATGCGCCGAGCGCGTCCGCCAGGAAAAATCGGACGGCGCTAACTCCGGACATTGCGGCCAGCGGTGGCGCGACTGTGCTCATGCCAGGCAGGAACTTTGCGAAGACAACGCCGCGCAGCCCATATTTCGTGAACAAGTTCTGAGTGCGGCGGACGCATGAATCAGGCTCGAGTGAAATGCGACAAAGCAGAGCCAACACCTGGTTGCCACGGTAACGACCGAGATAAAACCAGATCGCGTCAGCAATGAGACAGGCAAACACTGCAACTGCCAGCCCCGAAACGAAGCCAAATTTTCCAGCGGCAGAGAGCGCTCCTGCGGCCAGCAACCACGGCGCTGCTGGGAGTGGCAAGCCCAACTGCTCCAAAAAAATCGCGCCGAACACGAGCGGCAGGCCGTGTTTTATGAGGAATTGAGTGGTTTCGGTCATAGATCGCCGTTAGCAGAACGGGCTCAATCGCGCTATTTCGCCGCTCATATCGAATTCGCCGCTTGGTGCTGCGTTCTTCAAGTAAACTGTGTCACCTGGCACGATAGGTCAAGTTGCGCCTGCGTCAACCACGTGTTCGGCGAGAAACCATACCTGCATTTCATTCGTCCGGATAACATCGCTGACGAGTAAGTCATTCGTTCCGTCGTCACCCATTTCTGCTGCTTTTCTCGCCCCGGCCCGCGCGCCCTGCAGGATGATTTCGTGAGCAGTCAGCAGGCGTGAGATTTGGACGGGAACTTCCTCACGGCCTTTGGGCGGGCGAGGGATATTTGTATTCTCTGCAACATCGGCAGCCATCGCATAGCTCAAACCGCCGAGTGTCTGGATTCGCTCCGCTATCTCGTCAACAAGCTCGGCTTGTTCGTTGAAGTGTTTGTCGAATAACAAATGCAGTTGATAAAAAGTGTGCCCGGAAACCTGCCAGTGATGTTTCTTATATAGATCGCGAATGGTCATGGTGTCGGCGAGAATCTGGTTTAAACGCTCGACGCTTGCCTCGCACACTTTCTCGCTCAGCGCGATTGGCAACTTCGCAATCGTTCCGAATGCCTGAATCTCCGCCGCTCGCTGGCCAATTTTGGGCCGTGCTCGGTCCGGGTCATAGTGAAAAGTAATTCTTGAATTGCCGGCTTTCGCCTTTGTTTTTGTGCTCATAAGTTTTGGTTTACAGTTGTTCGTCCGAAGTCGGTTTGAGTGACTCGTAATCTGCGTCTCGATCATATCGGCTGTGATTGATGAAAAAGCAAGACGTGCGTTTCATTTGAGATCAAACAAAAGGAATTGTGAACCGGACCCGGGGGTGAAATTCGATGGAAGTTGCCGGGATGTTACTCGCCCCTGAAGCCAACGTTTCCGTCTTCCGTCGGTACGTCAGCGGCCAGTTTCGAAAAGGAGAATCCCAGCCAGCGTCTGTTACTCGATAATCTGTTCGATTTCGATGAATCCGTGGAGCTGACGGATGCGCGTGGGATGACGCATCTTGCGAAGCGCTTTCGCTTCAATCTGGCGAATGCGTTCGCGGGTGACGCGAAATTGTTTGCCGACTTCCTCCAGCGTCCGCGGGTAGCCGTCGCCAATGCCGAACCTCAATTCGAGCACCTTTCGTTCGCGCTCGGAGAGACTGGAGAGCACGTTAGTCAGCTTGTCTTTCAGAAGGCTGAAGCTGGTGACTTCTGAAGGATTCTCGGAGGATTTGTCCTCGATGAAATCGCCAAAGCTGGCTTCATCGCTGTCTCCGACGGGCGATTGCAATGAAATCGGCTGCTGCGCCATTTTCAGCACCGCGCGGACGCGCTCTACCGGAACCTGCATTTCATCGGCGATTTCTTCAGAAGCGGGTTCGCGGCCAAAATCCTGGAGCAGCCGTTTCTGCATCCGCATGATTTTATTGATCGTCTCGATCATGTGCACCGGGATGCGAATCGTTCGGGCCTGGTCGGCAATCGAGCGAGTAATTGCCTGGCGAATCCACCAGGTCGCGTAAGTGGAAAACTTGTAGCCTCGACGGTATTCGAATTTCTCGACGGCTTTCATCAGGCCCATATTGCCTTCCTGTATGAGATCGAGGAATGAAAGCCCGCGGTTGGTGTACTTCTTTGCGATGGAAATAACCAGACGCAGATTCGCTTCGACCATTTCCGTCTTGGCCTGAAGCGCTTTAGCCGCGAACAGTTTCAACTGCGCGTAGGCCTTCAAATAATCCTCGTAGGTCATGCGCACAAATTCCTCGAGCGCATGAATTTTCCGCCGCTCAGCCTGAATCAGAGATTGATTCGGCCTATCATCACTTTCAGAGTCCTTGACACCCTGCAAGCTGGCCTGAATCTTGTCGTGAATGTTTTCGGCAACCATCGCCATTTCTTCTATGACTTTCTGCTTAAAATAAAATTTGCCGAAAGTGCTTTGAAGTTTTCGATCCGCTTTCCTGAAGGAGGATTCGAGTTTGTCGAGATCGTCATCCGGGATGCTCCGCTGCCACTCGGCATACTCCTCGTCCACCCGTTGGTCGAGCTCACGCACGGTTTTGACCAGTTTGCGCAGCGCTTTGAGGTGATTCTCGCGGCCTTCAATTTTCTTATCGAGAACAACGCGATCGAAGCGTTCTTTCGGCGGTTCAGAAACCAATTTATCGGCGAGCGCAATGTGTTCCTTGCCGGCGAATCCGAAACTATGAATGATGCGTTTTACCTCGTTCTCCGCGTCTTCAATTCGCTTCGAAATTTCGACTTCTTGCTCGCGTGTCAGCAAAGGCACCTGGCCCATTTGCTTCAAATACATGCGAACTGGATCGTCCAAAATATCAAGGCGGCTTTTTTCCTCTTCTTCTTCCGGCTCTGGTTGTTTTACTCGATCCACCTCCGCCTGATCGACAATCTCAATCTCAAGATTGCGGAGCTGGATGATTATCTCTTCGATTCCTTCGGGCCCGCAGAGATTATCCGGCAGAGCTTCGTTGATGTCGTTGTAGGTGAGATACCCCTGTTCCTGGGAGAGGCGAACCAGTTCTTTGATTTTCTCCGTTATTTCCGGGGTGATATGGCCGTTCGTGGAAGCTGCGCCGGCGGCCATCGTGACGGTCCCGTTGCCATTGCCTTCAACACCGCGCCCGGCGGTCGAGGCAGTCGCTGTGCCCGACTGCGAAATAACGGGGGTATCTGTCTGGAGGTCGCGCAGACTTAGATCGGTTTCGGTTTCGAGGGTGTGTGAGCTTACTTTGTCTGTGGAGGATTTCTGTCCGTTCTTGCTAGCCTTCGATTTCGCCATAGTACTTCAGAATTCTATTGCCATGCACACGCCGAGAACTGAGTGTGCAATATGGAAAGCGTGCGTACGAGAGTCAAGCGGCCAAAAAGAATTCTTTGCTTTTTAACAAAGTTTTTAATTGCGCTGATACTTCGTCGTCGCTCGAAGCAATTTACTAATCGTAAAGAATCGATTGTCGTAGAGATTCCTCTCGAACAAAAATGTGCGAGTTATTTCCCGCCGGTCGTAACCGGAGTAGTCACACTGACTGGAACAGACACATTGACGCCGACGTTTTGTCCCGCGGCGCGAATGCCTTCATTCGCCGCGATGGTGGTGACAAATGTATTCACGATCAAATTTACATAGCGCTTAACGGTCGTATAAGGAGAATTCGGCACGTAAATAATGTCACCCGGTTCGAGCCGGACGTCGGGCGCGCGGCCTTTCATAATGGCTTTGCAGTCCACCACGGAAATTTGTGGCTCGGCCAGCGAGCCACGAATAATCGCAACGTGAGACAGGTAAGCGTCCTTCATGAATGGCCCATTGTCGTTGGGCTGGATCCATTGCAATTGGTCAGGACCATCCGAGCCGGCGATCGCCGAAATAAGACTCATCGGTTCCTGGTAAGGGACCGCGCGAGGATTTTTCACAGCCCCCAGGACATAAACTTCATTCGCCAGCGATGACGGCACGTAAACGAAATCGTCCGGTTGCAGATAAATATTCTGCGACATATCACCGGCGTGAAGCAACCGATAGAAATCGACTGGCAGAAATTGGCCCTGGCGCACAACGAAACTGTGGCGCAAGTCCGCCAACTCCTGCGAGGTGACTTGCGAAGGAGAATGAGCGGTGCCACCAGCCAGCGCGAGTGATTCCAACAAGCTCATGGAACCCGTCAGCGGGTAAATGCCTGGGCGATTTAAGCGCCCCAGCACCCAAACGTATTTGCTGCCCACCGTGCGCAACGTCAGGCCGACCTGAGGTCCAGTAACGTATTTGGCCAATTCCTTTTCCAGTAATGCGCGCGTCTGTTCGAGCGTCAGGCCCCAAACGTCAAGCCCAGGCAACAGATTATAGTAGATTCTCCCATCGAGTCCGACGGGAGTAATCGCTCGAGAATTTGCATTTCCAATAACCTCGATTTCAATGGAATCCCCAGGTCCCAGCGTGAAGGGATTGCCGCCAGGCTGAAGCATGTCAGGCGTCAAAGCGCTCTTGACCAGTTCGCCGCTCACGTTTGTAACGGCTGGAGCACCGGGATTGCCGAGGGCGGCAAAACGTGAATCGGATGTTGGGCTCGGCACGGCTGAAAATCCGTGGCGCTTTGAGCCGCTGGCGCAACCGGCAATCAATAGTGCGCTTAAACAGACAACGAGTGCATTTTTCATACAATCAGGGAGCGTTTGTGGTGTTGTTTGAGCGCGGCGGCGGCCCGATCCACGGTTTCGTGCGATTCTGTCCCCAGCTTGGCCAGCCATAAATCGGCCCGACTTTCAGCGTCGTAGCTTCGACCACAAAACCCTGCACGAACGCCCGCATCGCGGTATCCAAAATTTCTCCGCCGATCTTCCACGGATTTGTGCTCACGTAAACGATGTCTTTCGGTTGCAGTTTGAAGTCCGGCTTTTCGCCGGCGAGAATCGCGCGGGTATCGATCTCGAAGGTTTGCGGATGTTCAAGCGAACCGCGCACCACCAGCACCCGGCCCTTGTACGCGCGGAGGGTATAACCGCCCCGGCCGGCGATGACGTTCAGGACCGTCGGTTTCGGGGCGAAGGCCACCACGCCGGGATTGACCACCTCCCCGAGCACATAAATCTCGTTTGCATTGGCAGACGCGAAGTAAAGGTAATCGTCAGGTTCCAGCGCGACATTTTGCGAGAGATCTCCCCGCTGAAAAAGCCGTTCAAAATCCAGCGGAAGGCGTTGCCCATTCCGCACCAGAAAACTGTGCGGCAGATCCGTCAGTTCCACACTGCGCTGCTCGGATAAACCGGTCTGCAAACCACCCGCCCGCGCGATGGCCTCAATAACGGTCAGTGGACGATCGAAAATGTAAACGCCACTATTCACGACCGAGCCTAGCAGAAAATATTTCTTGCTGTGAATCGCCGTTGGGATGATCACCACTCGGGGATTTTGATAAAATTTGCCCAGAGCCTCATCGAGTTTTGCCCTCAATTCGTCCACTGTTAAGCCGGCTGCCATGACGTCACGCGCCTGTAAAAACGTAATCCGTCCATCAGGACTGATCGGCACTTCAATGCGTGCTGTGTCGGGCATTTCGAAAAGCGACAGATTCAATAGATCGCCTGGCCCAAGTGTTAACCTCTGTTGCCATGCCGCGCGCCGATCCGGGGCGCGGACCGACAGCGAGAGATTTCCAGCAGCAGGTTCAGCCGCAGTTGCCGCCCCATTCTCGGCCCCGAGCGCAAGTCTCGATGCTGCCAGCAGGCAGACAAACAGATTCATCCATCTCTTTAAGGAAGGATTATTCATAGTTAATTTTGGGTGCAAGAACCGTAACGAGGGCCAAAACTTTGAGCAAGACCTGAAATCGCAGCGAACAGGATGAAATAATCTACGTGCGGCCTTGAAGCCGTGCGCAAGTTCGGAGCCGCCAACAAATCCATCGCGCCTATCTTAGTCGCTCCCCAGCGCCGCATCCACCAATTTCACTACTTAAGGAATTCCCGAACTTTACGGAGGAATGCTTCGGGTGCTTCCACATGCACCCAATGTCCCGCGCCAGCGATTTCGCAATGCTCAGCCTGCGGAAACAAAGTCTGTATCTGCGCGATGTCTTGCTTCCGGATGTAATCCGAGATTTCGCCACGAATGAATAGCGCTGGCTTTTCAAATGTTCGTCCATTGGACAGACCTTCGTTCAGACGATCGTAGTTCGCTTCGATTCCGGCCAGATTCATTTGCCAATAGAAGGCGCCGGCAGGATCGCGCTTCACATTTTTCAAAAGGAACTGCCGAAGCGCGAGCTCAGGTATTGAATTTGCGAGCTGTGATTCCATGCCCTTGCGATTCCCGACCGAACTCAAATCCAAAGACATCAAGGCCTCCAAAATTGGCCGATGTTGAGGCGCATACGCTCGTGGTGCCATGTCAACCACAACCAGCTTTTTGACCAACTCGGGGTAAGTGAGCGCGAAGATCATCGCGGTTTTTCCTCCCATCGAATGCCCTAACAAATCAATCGTGCCCAAATGCTGGTCCGCGACCAACTCCTTCAAATCCTGCGCCATGAGTTCATAATTCATCTCCGCCGCGTGCAGCGAACGGCCATGATTTCGCTGGTCTACGGCAACGACCCGAAAATCGGCTGCCAGCTTCTGGCTCATCGAATGCCAATTCTCGAGCGAACCGAACAAACCATGCAAGATAACCAGCGGCGATCCCTGCCCATAACTCTGAAAGTGCAATTGCATAATCGAAAATAATTTCAAAAGCATTCTTGCATTCGGCTCGTATTCTCATACCTTGGTTGCCTGCTGGAAGCGAGCGTAGCTCAGCCTGGTAGAGCATCACGTTGCCAACGTGAGTGTCGAGGGTTCGAATCCCTTCGCTCGCTCCATCTTTTTCCAAGACATCTGCAAATTCGCCTCAAAATTTTCCCTCTGGCAACGATTAGGCAACAAATCTCGCTGCTTTTCCTAAGGGTTTTACAGCATCAGCATAAATAAGCCGGTAGAAGATTGCGCAGTTTGCAGGGTTGGTGGGGTTACTCGTCGCCGTCACGAGGTCTTAGCCCGCAGCCTTCCTTGCTTTGGGAAGCAGCCCATCCAATAAAGCTCGCAATGGCCCGGCAGTTTCACCTCGTTGCCAGACGACGAACAAATCCCAGGTAGCTCCCGCATCTGCGATGGGAACCATGACCACGTTTGGGATACTCAGGTGGGAGATGAAAGCTGCATTCAGCGAAATCGCACCATCATTCGCAGCGATGACCAGACCTTCGGCCAGGCTTGTGGCGGGCCCAATGGAAACGAACCGAGGCTTGAATTTGCCAAAACGGCGGCAAAATTGAATGACCTTTTGGTTGTATCCGGGTGCAATGCTATCCGGAGCGCTGACGAAGGATTCATCTTTCAATTCGGAAATGGAAACCTGCTTTTGTGATGCCAGCGGGTGGTCAACAGGCAACGCGACGAGGCTTGGAACCGTGGCGAGTTTGTGGGTGTAAAAATCCCGCGAAAGCAGATCAGCCCCGTCAGCAGTTAACGCGAGGTCAATCTCGCCGCGCCGCAAGGCAATGATTTGCTCGGCCGGGGTTAGATCCAGCATTTTGATTTTGACCTTGGGATGGGTGCGGCGCAGTTGGGCGAGGGCGGGGCCGAGATACTCGTGCACGGCTGATGCGACATAGCCGATGCGCAGTCGATCACTGTCTCCACGAACCAGTCGCCGGACCTCGGCCATGGTGGAATCGTAATCTGCGAGGAGCGATTTCGCCTTTTCGGCAAGAGCGTGGCCGCCGCTAGTGGGACGCACACCTGCGGAAGTTCGTTCCAGGACTCGTCCGCCGAGGTCATGTTCAAGCTGTTGGAGTTGGCGGGTAATGGCTGACTGAGAAATATGCAAGCGCTCGGCGGCGCGACGGAGGCTGCCTTCCTCAAGCACGACCAAAAACAAACGGAGCTTTTCCAGCACGGCGGGAAATGTGATGCGAAAATCGCATCACGGCAATCTCCAATCGGCATTATTCACCCAACGGGAGCAGACGTAAGGTCGGTGGTATGAATAACAATCATAATACAATCAATGCTAAACAACTTCTGGATCGGCTGAACTGGCGCTATGCCACCAAGCAGTTCGATCCCAATCGCAAAATCGGCGCCCAGGATTGGGCCACGATTGAAGACGCCTTGTTGCTCACCCCCTCCAGCGGTGGCTTGCAACCGTGGAAATTCATCGTGATTACCGATCCGGCGGTGCGGGCGAAGCTGTTGCCGGCTTCCTATGGGCAGCCCCAAATTACGAACGCATCCCATCTCGTTGTTTTCGCCGGGAAGAAGAATTTCAGTGAAGCCGACGTCGATGCGCTTATCAATCGCACTGCTGCCGCGCGAGGCGTAGCCCCCGAATCGCTTGCTCAGTACCGCGGGATGCTCGTCGGAGGCATTGTGCAGGCCTTAGACGAAAAGGCCCGTGACGCCTGGGCGCGCAACCAGGCCTATATCGCTCTCGGCAATCTACTCACCAGCGCAGCTCTGCTCGGCATCGATGCTTGTCCGATGGAGGGCTTTGACCGCGCGCAGTACGACGAAATCCTCGGCTTGAACGCTCAGGGTTACGCCAGCGCTGTCATTGCAACGTTAGGTTATCGCGCGGCAACGGATCAATCTGCGAACGCTCCCAAGGTGCGGTTTCCGAAGGAGCAGGTTTTCGCCCACGTTTGAGTCAACAACAATTCAGACATTCAAGATTATGAAAACATTGCGAACGCTCTTGGAAACAGACGAAAGCTATACACCATTGATTGCGCGAGTGGCCCTCGGGTTTGCGATATTTCCGCATGGCGCGCAAAAGGCGCTCGGATGGTTTGGCGGCTACGGTTTCGGTGCCACGATGAATTTCTTCACCGGACAAATGCATATACCAGCGCTGTTTGCGTTTCTGGCAATAGCGGCCGAGTTCGCTGGAGCAATCGGACTGATTAGTGGGTTCATCAGTCGTCTTGCCGCATTCGGGATAGCCACGACCATGGTCGTGGCCGCGCTCACGGTCCACGTCTCCAATGGATTTTTCATGAACTGGCAGGGGAACCAAAAGGGCGAAGGATTCGAGTATCACATTCTCGCCGTGGGTCTCGCTCTCATAGTCATTCTTGCCGGCGGCGGCAAATGGTCGGTTGATTCATTGTTGAGCCGAACAGAGTCGCAGAAATTAGAGTTTAATCGATCGAAAGAGGCGCCCGCGATTGTCGCTGGCGCAAATCTCGTCACGAAAGGAGAAATATGAAAAATTTGGTTGGTATTTATCAGAGCTCACGCACTCATTGGGTTGGCGACGGTTTTCCAGTCCGGTCGGTTTTCGACTACAATGGTCTTGGCAAGGATCTGAGTCCATTCCTGCTGCTGGATTATGTTGCGCCTTACCAGTTTCCGCCGACCAACGAGCGGCGGGGCGTCGGCGCGCATCCCCACAAAGGTTTTGAAACGGTTACCGTCGCATTCCAGGGAGAAGTAGAACATCGGGACTCGAGCGGTGGCGGCGGCAAGATTGGACCCGGCGACGTGCAATGGATGACGGCTGGAAGAGGTATCATCCACGAGGAATTCCAGTCCATAGAATTTTCCCGGAAAGGCGGAACATTCCAAATGGTGCAGCTTTGGGTTAATCTTCGCGCCAGAGACAAGAGCGTCGCGCCACGTTATCAAAACCTGCTCAAAGAACAGATACCGACCGTGGTTTTGCCCGAAAACGCCGGAACCGTGCGCGTCATTGCGGGTGAATATGTCGGACGAAAAGGCCCAGCAAAGACCTTCACTCCGATTAACTTGTGGGATGTGAATCTCTCCGCCGGAAAATCGGTGGGACTTCCGCTGCTCGACAGCCACTCAAGCGCATTTCTCGTGTTGAGCGGCGAAGTCACCGTGAACGGCGGGGACAATACAGCAGAAGGTGACCTGGTTATCTTTGACCGGAACGGCGATGGCGTCAGCGTAAGAGCCCAGACAAACGCCAAGCTGTTGGTGATGGGCGGAAAACCGATCACTGAACCTGTAGTAGGTCGTGGTCCATTTGTGATGAACACCCACGCCGAAATCGAAAAAGCATTTGAAGAATATCAACGCGGCTTGATGGGTGAAATCGCGAGGGCCGGTGTCGCGTACTTGGCTGGTTGACCCGAGCGGGCGGCATCGTAGAACGCGTAATCTAATCCCCTTTCTTGATACGCCGAATGAGTGCGCCAAATCACCATTCGGCTGCCCCATAATCGTGTCGAGGAAACGCGGATCGGGAAATTTGCAAAATGCCACATCAACGGAAACTGTCTTGAAGACTTCGGCATATTCCTGCAGACAATTCCGTTCGAAACGCGATCTCGCGAATTTGCCGCGATAATCGTAGCGAGCCGACTCGTACAGCATTCCGCACCAGCCTGGATATTTCCAGGACGACGTGCCGATATAAGTGCCCTTCTGTTCCAATTCGCGCACAGCTTTAGCCAGCGCTGCCCGGTCAAAACTCATGTTTCACATTTTTCTGGCATATGCCGCCGAGCCGATCCTGACGAAGAACGGCCTATATCACAATTCGGGTTGACGCCAATCAAACGCGCCAACATCGTATTATTGGAAGCAAAAGGAACATTTTATGCCGCTTCTAAAATTAGAGACAACAGTTGCCCTATCGGATGAGAAGAGAAAAGCGCTACTACCGGCGCTCTCCAAAATTGTCGCCGAGACCATCGGCAAACCCGAAGACTATGTCATGGTCACCATCAACTCATCCGCAATTTTGATGGCCGGTAAGCCCGGCGACGCAGCCTTCGTCGACATTCGCAGCATCGGTGGATTATCGAAAGACGTGAATCGGCAGCTTTCGAAGAAGGTTTGCGCTTTGTTAAGTGAATCGATTGGCGTGGCGCAAAATCGCATCTATCTGAATTTTTCTGATATCGACGCCGGAAATTGGGGCTGGAACGGAAATACGTTTGGATAATGCATTTTGATCAGCTCAATCCTTTGGTCTCAATCACGACTGAAAGTTCTTGCGAGTAACTCGCTCGTTGCTAAAGTCACGGGCGCTTTTCTTCCACCCTTCGGTGGCCCTTGCTTTAGCGACAGAACAAACGAATTGTGAAGATTTTTAGCGGCACTTCCAACGAGCCTTTGTGCAAATCCATTTGCGCTTCGATCGGCATCGAGATCGGCAAATCAACCATCAAACCCTTTCCCGACGGCGAAACCTTCGTCAAAATCGAGGAAAATGTGCGAGGCGAAGACGTTTACATCATTCAATCCACCAGCCCGCCCACCAACCATCACTTGATGGAACTGTTCATCATGATCGATGCCGTCCGCCGCGCTAGCGCCAACCGCATCACCGCCGTTCTGCCGTTCTATGGTTATGCCCGCCAGGACCGCAAAGACCAGCCGCGCGTCCCCATTACCGCCAAACTCGTCGCTAACCTCATCGTAGCCGCTGGCGCTAATCGCATCCTCACGATGGACCTCCACGCGCAGCAAATTCAGGGCTTTTTCGACATCCCCGTCGATCATCTCTACGCCGCGCCAGTGATGTATGATTATTTGAAAAAGAAAGAGCTGAAAGACCTTGTCGTCGTCAGCCCGGACGTCGGCGGATTGAAAATGGCATACGCCTATTCGCAAGTGCTCGAAGGCGGCCTCGCCATCGTCGCCAAACGCCGCAGGAGCGCGACCGAAGTCGAATCCGTGGCTGTTATCGGGGATGTGCGCGGAAAAAACGTCCTTTTGGTGGACGATTTGACCGAAACTGCCGGTACTCTCACCATGGCCGCCGGCCATCTTAAGAAAAAAGGCGCAAAAAAGATTCTGGCCTGTGTCTCCCATGCGATTTTGAACGAAGTGGGCGTCGAAAGATTGCGAAAATCCTCTATTGACGAACTCATAACAACTGATACCGTCCTACGCCCTGAAATTAGCGGGGTAAAGATAACCACGCTCTCGGTTGCAAGCCTTTTGGGCGAAGCCATCAAGCGAATCCATAGTAATTCCTCGGTCACTTCGCTGTTTGAGTTTAAAGGCGGCCGAACGAGCTGAGGCTCGTTAAATAAGTTAAATGGTTAAATAAATTAAATTTGAAAGTAGTTGGTAACTGGCGATTGGCAATTTGGTCCAATTACTTATTATCAATCACCGATTACCGATTCACCTATCACCCACATGAAATCTGTAGCACTGAACGCATTTCCGCGCGCCCTGGGACGACGCGCCGGAGCCAAAAAGCTCCGCACCACTGGCCGCATTCCCGCCGTCATTTATGGTCGTCAGGCCAAACCGCAGAATCTCGAGGTCCTTTCGAAGGAAATGGAGAACCTTATCCATCACGCAGTTTCCGAAAACTTGCTCGTTGACCTCGCGGTCAAAGACGATTCCCGGCCTAAACGCCTGGCGCTCGTGCAGGAAGTCCAACATCACCCGCTCAGCGGCCACATCTTGCATGTGGATTTCCACGAGGTCGCCGAGAACGAAAAAGTCACGGTCATGGTGCCCGTCGAAACTGTTGGCGAAGCTGTCGGTGTAAAGACCAGCGGCGGCGTGCTCGAACACGTGTTGTTCAAGATCAAAGCCCGCGCGTTGCCTAAAGATTTGCCCGAACAAATCACTGTGGATGTCAGTAATCTTAACATTGGCCAGGCTATCCATCTGGGGGAAATCCCTGCGCTCGATGGCGTTGAGCTTATCGGTGACAAAAATATTCCCGTAATCGCCGTTGCCGCGCCGCGCACAGAGGAAGAAGAAGCCGCCGAAGCAGCAGCCGCCGCAGCTCCGGGCGAAGTCGAGATGATCAAAGAGAAGAAGGAAGAGGGCGAAGAAGCGGCCCCGGCAGGCAAAGGCGCAGAAAAGGGTGCGGCCAAGGGAGCGGAGAAAACTCCGGCGGCCAAAGGCGCCGAAAAAGGCGAAAAAGGCGCCGCCGAGAAGGCTCCCGAAAAGGGTGCAGCGGCCAAACCTGCAGAGAAGAAGAAGTAGTTGCAAAAATCCGAAATCCGAATGTCGAATTCCGAAAACAATCCGAATGTCGAATTCCGAAACTCCGGCATCGGAACAGCGGGTCTTTCTTCGACCTTCGGGTTTCGGCTTTCGGATTTCGGGTTTTCTTGAGCCTGCACCTTATTGTCGGACTTGGCAACCCGGGCCGGGACTACGCCAAAACCCGCCACAACGCCGGATTCATCGTTGTGGATCAATTGGCGAAGCGCTGGCGAGCCGATTGGAAGATTGAAAAGAAATTCAGCGCGCGAATGGCTCGCGCTGAGTTAAATGAACGCCAGATGCTGCTCTGCGAGCCGCAGACATTCATGAATTCGAGTGGCGAAGCCGTTGCGGCTGTAGTGAATTTTTATCGGGTCGCGCTGGCGCGCTTGTTGGTTATCGTGGATGACGCGGATTTGCCGCTGGGCCAAATTCGGTTGCGGCCAGGTGGCAGCAGCGGCGGCCATCATGGACTTGAGTCGATTGAGCAGCATTTGGGATCTCGTGAATACGCGCGATTGCGGGTTGGGATTGGCCGAACCGCTGGTCCGCGTGAGATTAGGGGCCATGTGCTGGGCCGATTTAGTTCGACCGAAGCCGAATTGGCTGATAAAGTTTTTGCTGTCGCTTCGGACCAAGCTGAATGCTGGCTCAACGACGGCATACAAAAAGCAATGAACCAATTTAACGGGACCATTGGCGGTCCCTCAGACGAAAGAAAAGAATAGTGAAACGATACGAAGGCTTGTTCATATTTGACATCGCAGGCAAAGAAGAAGGCCTGAAAGATTCCATCGACAAAATTTCCGCCGAAATTACCAACGCCGGCGGCAAGGTCGAAACGGTCCAGAAGATGGACAAACGCAATTTCAGCCGCGTCGCCAACAAAAAGCACAGCGCCGGCTTTTACGTGAACGTCATTTTCGAGAGCCAGCCCTCCGCGATTAACCAGTTGAAGCACCGTTTCGCCATGAACGACGAAGTCTTTCGCGTGCTTTTCACCAACGCGCCCGCTCCGAAAGTGGCCGCAACGAGGTAACAGGACGCTTCCGCTATGGCCAATTTCAACAAGGTTATCCTCGCCGGCAATTTGACTCGCGATCCCGAAGTGCGCTACACACCCAAGGGCACCGCTATCGCCAAGCTCGGTCTGGCCATCAATCGCACCTGGAAAAACGAAGCCGGCGAAACCAAGGAAGAAGTTACTTTCGTTGACGTGGACGCTTTTGGCCGAACAGCCGAGGTGATTTCGCAATACCTCAAGAAAGGCCGCCCGATTCTCGTTGAAGGTCGTCTTAAGCTCGATCAATGGGACGACAAACAAACTGGCCAGAAACGCAGTCGGCTCGGCGTTGTCCTCGAAAATTTTCAATTTCTCGATTCCGGACGCGGCGACGGTGGCGGCGGTTCCAAATCCGCTCCCTCGGGTCCGGCTCCGAGCGCTCCATCTTCACCCGACGGCCCCGAACCCGAAGGACCCGCTCCCGAAGAAGACGACGTCCCATTTTGATTTCTCCAGCGCAGTGATGTAGTTTCGGTCCCGTTCAGGCAGAAATCCTTTCAGAGGCGGTTCATAGAAGATCTCCATTCCAAAAATGGAATAGACGTCATCGCCTTCGGCCTTCCACACCCCTCAATTCTGCTTGGACAAACCTCTGCTTTTGGCGAATGTTCAACGAGGACGAATGCCGCCCAAATTGAAAAAGTTCTTGCAGAGTTGGTTGATCAACACGCTCGCGGTGTTGGTAGCGGTTTATGTGGTTCCGGGTCTCAAATTCAAGGACCATAGTCTTTGGACCCCGTGTGTTACCTCGCTGGTTTTGGGAATTTTGAATGCGTTTATCCGGCCGATTATGGATTTCCTGGCCCTGCCGCTTTTGATTGTCACGCTCGGGTTGTTTCGTCTCGTGATCAATGCGCTACTCTTGTATCTGGTCTCCCTGCTGCTTGCCAATTACTTCGAAGTGCGAAATTTTCGGTCGGCATTCCTCGGGGCGCTCGTGATTAGTCTGATAGCTCTAATCCTCAACACGATGACCGGCACCGGCAATTCGCGCCTGGTGATTCAGCGGCGACGGCGTCCGCCCGGCTCGGAAGGTGGCGGGGGCGGACCGGTAATAGACGTCTAAGTCTCGGTCGAAACACACTGATACGCGGCGCATAGAGTGCCGATTCCCCGCGCCTGAAATTCCTTCTCGAAATCCGTTAGCAAGCCAGCCAATTCTGCCGGAGTTTCACTCGGCCGAAAAAGCGGACTGGCTGAGAACACCTCGTTCATCTGGTCGAAGTAATCACGGTCGTCAGTTCGGAGATAAACCGTTCCACCGGCTCTGAGCGCGCTATGTGCCAGTTGAGGGAATCGCTCGTTGATAAGGCGGTAACGGCGATGTTTGCGTTTGGGCCACGGATCGGGAAAGTAGATGTGCAAAGCCTCAACCGAATGTGGCGGAAGCAAGCGCTCGAGAAAATAGGAAGATTCGATTCGCACGCCGCGCAAGTTGGCCAATTCGGCACGCCGAGCTTTGCGCCCCATTTTGCGGATGCGGCCGAGCAAGCGCTCAATGCCGATAAAATTGTGTTCGGGATGTCGTTTCGCGAGATCTACGAGAAATGTGCCGTCACCGCTGCCCAGTTCCACTTCCAAGGGCTGATGAACCGGGAAAAGCTTGGATAAGTCCAACCTTTCGAGGATGGAAGGCAGCTCATATAGCAAACTTTGCCCTTCCTTACTCATTGTGCTGCTGAATGCATGTTCGACATTGATTAGAGGCTGTGCGGTCAAGGGCTGTGAATTCAAGACATTCCGCGACGGAGGAGCTACCGACAGGAACGTCGGCGTTACAGTGGGCGATTTACCCGACTCAAACGGGATATCGAATCGTGATAGGATTGATGCATGGAGAGTGCGGTTGCGATTGAGAACCGACCGATTGCCAAGGCGATTCATGGGCTCCAAAACCTCGAGGACAACGCGGCACGGGAAACTTAATGAAAATCATAGGAAGGGGAGGCGACGCGTGAGTCGTGATTGAGGCGTTCGATTCGGCGGGCTTTGACATGAATCACGTTCTCAACGTTCTGCAATTTGCCTTCGATGATCAAAAATGCTTCCTGGGTGATGAGGAGTCGTTGTACTTCGAATAGCTCTGAGGAAACGATGGCATTGCTGATGCCGGTTTCGTCTTCAAGGCTGACAAAAACAACTCCACGGGCGGTTCCGGGGCGTTGTCTGCAAATCACATTTCCGGCGATGCGAATGATGCTTCCCGGTTTCGCTTTTGGCAAATCGGCGGCTCGCCAGATGCCGGGTAATCGAGGACGCAAGAGGGCCATCGGGTGAGAGCCGGTGGTTAATCGCATGCCAGTGTAATCGGCCTGGATACGTTCGTCGTAAGGCATTGGCAGGAGGGGGGAGGAAATAAGGGACTCAGTTTGAGGTGGGGCGAGCGTCCCCGCGAGCCGTGGAGGTGAGGGACCTTTTGTGATTTCAACAGCTCGCGGGGACGTTCGCCCCACCTGCGCAATGGCTTCATTTGAACTGATCTCAAACAAATCATCTTCGCGAACTTCTTTTTCGATGTTCCACAATGCATCGCGGCGATGGCCAGCGAGGCAATTGAGCGCGCCGATGCTGGCCAGGACTCGGAGTTCGTCTTTGTTAAACCGTGCGCGACGTTTGAAATCCTCAAGCGAGGTGAAGGGCGTTTGTTTTCGTTCGGCGAGAAGACGCTCGGCGCTGCTGTGGCTCAGGCCGCGGACGACTCTGAAGCCGAGGCGGATGCTGTCGCCGGGTTCGATGATGCAGTTCCAATCGGAGCGCGCGACACAGACGGGGCGAAACTTGAGACCATGGCGCTGGCCATCTTTGATTAGCGTGGCAGACGAATAAAAGCCCATGGGCTGGTTGTTCAAGAGACTGGCATAGAATTCGGGGGCGTAATGTGCTTTGAGATATGCCGAGGCATAAACGAGGTGAGCGAAGCTGATGGCGTGGGATTCGGGAAAGCCATAGAGCGCAAAAGAACTGATGGTCGCAGCGATTTGTTCAATCAGTTCCTCTGAATGCCCTTTGTTTTTCATGGCGGCGCGCAATTTGATTTCGACTCGCTCCATGCGTTCCTGAGAGCGATGAAAACTCAACGCCCGCCGCAATTCTTCTGCTTCGGAACCGTTGAAATTCGCCAGCACCATGGCGAGTTGCAACATTTGCTCCTGAAATAAAGGCACGCCCATGGTTCGTTTCAGCACTGGTTTGAGATCATCATGAAAATAAGCAACCTTCTCGCGACCAGCACGCCGCTCCAAGTACGGATGCATGAGATTACCCTGGATGGGACCGGGGCGAATGATGGCAACTTCGATGACGATGTCGTAAAAGCAGGCTGGCTTCATGCGGGGCAACGTGGACATTTGGGCGCGGCTTTCGATTTGAAACAAACCAATGGTGTCCGCTTTTTGCATCATCTCGAAGGATTTGGGATCGTCCGGCGGCAGATTTGCGAGATCCACTGGATGTCCGCGCGCATGGGTTAATTCGACCGAGTCTTGCAGGACGGACATCATGCCGAGACCGAGAAAATCGACTTTGATGATGCCGAGATCTTCGCAATCGTCCTTGTCCCATTGAGCAACGACGCGATTGGGCATGGAGGCGTTTTCGAGCGGGACAATGGTATCGAGCTTGTCTTGTGAAATGATCATGCCGCCGGAATGTTGGCCAAGGTGCCGGGGCAATCCGCGAATGGCGTTGCAAAGAGCGGCAAAAGCGGTTGCGCGTGGATGCTGCGGCGGCAAGCCGGATTGCTCCATTTGGGCGCGGAGATCGAGCGTCTCTGGAAAATCGCCGTTGGCATATAAATTGGAGAAGCGATTCAGAACATCGCCGGAGATGTTGAGCGCCTTGCCGATTTCGCGCGCGGCGCTTCGGCCGCGAAACGTGATGACGTTGGCGGTCATGGCCGAGCCGTGCTTGCCGTAACGGCGATAAACTTCCTGAATGACGCGCTCGCGCCGGTCGCCACTCGGCAGATCAATATCAATGTCCGGCCACGAGTTTTTTCTGCCTTCAGAGAGGAAACGCTCGAACAGAGTATTGAATTTGAGGGGATCAACAGCAGTGATCCCGAGGCAAAAACAGACAGTGCTGTTGGCCGCGCTGCCGCGCCCCTGCGCCATGATATTATTCTTACGGCAGAATTCGATGATGTCCCATACGATTAGAAAATAGCCGGCGACGCCGAGCTTCTGAATCAAGGCGAGTTCTCTTTCGAGTTGTTCGCGAGCTTTTTCGGGGACGGTGCCCTGATAACGGTTTCGCGCGCCGGCAAACGCCTGCACGCGCAAAAAGGAATCCATTGTATGTTCGGGAGGAATTGGAAAGGCGGGAAATTCGTAACCTAAATTTTCCAGCGTGAAGTGGAGGCGCTCAGCCAGGCGCACGGTGTTGCTTAATGCTTCAGGGCAGGTTTGAAACAACTCACGCATCTCGCTGGCGGTTTTAAGATAACGCTCGCTGTTTTGGGTCAACAATTTTCCCGCGATATCGAGATGGGTATGATTCCGAGCGCAAGTGAACACATCGAGGATTCGTCTTTCCAACTCGGTCGCGTAAAGGACGCCGTTCGTGGCGAGCAAAGGGAGATGAAATCGTTCGGCAAGTTGCGCCAATGTTCGGCATAATCGGTCTTCGCCGCGCAGGTGATGGCGTTGAACTTCGATGAATAAATGGTCTTTGCCAAAACTGTGAAGCAGTTTTTCAATGACCTGAACGGGGTTTTTGCGTTCCGCAATTGCGGTTACCAGCGGCCCTTCTTCATCGCCAGTGAGCGCAACCAGGCCCTCGGCAAATTCCGGCAATTCATCCCAACGGACCGATGCCTTTCCTTTTTCGCTTCGCAAATGTGCCCGCGTCAGCAGTCGGCAAAGGTTCTGGTAGCCGCCCCGTGATTCGACCAGAACTGGAAGAACCATTTTGTCTTCCATCGTTAATTCCGCGCCAATAATCGGACGGATTCCGACTTCCTTTGCCCGGCCAAAAAGGCGCGGCGCGCCATACACGCCATCGCGATCACAAATTGCCAATGCGGGCAGCTCCAGTTTAGCGGCGACTTCGGCCAGGTATTCCGGAGCGGATGCACCGCGCAGAAAACTAAAAGCGCTGCGCGCGTGAAGTTCGATGTAGCGGCTCAATCGTAAATTCCTTCTACAAAAAATTGTAAGAGAACCGGGCCGGGATGGGATGATTGGAAATATTGGGCAGATTGATCGGTTTCCAAAGAAAGCGGCATAGGACTGTCGCTTTCTGGCGAGCTATCTTGATCGTCGACTTCTGTCGCTCGCCGAAAAATTCGATACAAATCACCATTGGAAGTTTGAACATCCCATTCCTCGCGCCACCACCGATTGTTTTCCCACCAATTGCCGGAACTCAAAAACGGGCCGCGAATATCGGCAATTACTCCGCTAAAAACCGCGCTGCGCATCAGAACAGGACGACGTGCGCGAAATTCGACACGCGCGAGCAAGGCTGGCCGAAACCGGCGCAAAGGCAAACCGCGAGGGGTTTGCCTTCCACACTCATGCTGTATTCGCACGCGTTGTGAGGTGGTCCGTTCTCTTTCAAGGCTCGTTCTGAAATCCGCCGGTTTCATGTGGAATGCGTCTGGCCGATAAGTTGCCTCGACTACCGGCGTGCCGATGCGATCCGAGCCGCATAAAGAGGCCAGTCGCGCGAGCGTCTCGGCAAATTGGTTTGGATTGCGCAACGTGGTTTCAAACAAGCCGAATTGGTGCGACTCCGGCCTGCCCGGTTTCGCCGCAAGCCGAAGCGATGCAATGGGAGCATCGGTTCTCAGAGTTTCCAGATGCGTATGCAATACGCGGAAAAGTGTTTCAGCACTTCCCGTTGGCGATGGAATCGTGAAAGCGCGTTCATAAGTTGCGCCGGAGGTCAGGCCGAGTTTCAAATGAAGTTCTGCGACGACGAGATAAAGCAGTTCGATACGGCGTGAGAGTTGTTCGATGAAACGCCGCAAAATGAACAGCAACGGCTCGAGCGTTTCGATTTCATTTTCGAACTCGATCTCTTCCTCGAAGGTTTCGGGAGGTGAGGCAATCTTCAATGGGCGAACGGATTGTGTTGAAAGGCGATCAAAGACATCGACGATGGCCGGCCCGAGGCGCTCCGCGAGTTGATCCTTGCCCAGGGCCAGGAATGCGCCGGCAATGTTAATGCCCCAACGTTTGAGAATTTCGAGGGATTCAAATGGCAGATCCAAGGCTTCGATGGGCAACTCGGAAATGAAATCCTTTTCGTTCTGCGCGGGGCGTTGAGAGGAGGCGTTTAGCGTCAGGGGCTGAACCCTTTCAGGGTTCGGACTCGTTCGCCCTTCAACCCAGGGCAGCTCGGTCCTAGCCGGACTTGCCATCTTCGCAACCCTGGGCTGAAGGGCGCAATCCCGTTGGGATTGCAGGGTACTAAACAGACACTGGTTTGGAGTCGGATCTTCCAAGCGCGCCCTACCTCTTTGCGCTATGAGAATTGGCCTTGCGGCTCGAGCTGCCAGCAGCGCGAGTTCGGGTGTTTCTGCAAAACCGATACGGCCATCCAGATGGAACTGTTTGAGCACGCGGAGAATTTCATTGGCCCATTGCCGGAAAGGCTCAATTGCAGGTGGGGCGAGCGTCTTGCCCCGTGCGGGTAACACCGCGAGCCGCTGAGGCATGGGAGGTTCCGCATTTCCGTCGGCTCGCGAGGACGCTCGCCCCACCGGTTCTATGCCCAAGCCTTTTAGCTCAATCGTGCAAACACCCGGAGCAGTGGCTTCGATATTCGGAGAAAATGCATAGGCCGATTGCATCAGCGCTTCCATCGCGGCTTGTTCCTGGGGAAGCGAACGGGTTTTGACGACGAGATTTCCGCAACGTGCCATTGCCTGGCTGGGAGTCATGCCTTCGTAAATACCACTGAGACGCGCGGCCTGAGTGAGTTGAATCACGCACGGTTTCGTCAAGGCCGGGTCCGTCAGAACGACCGCTTCAGGAATCAGCTCAGGTTCGTGGCGAAGCGCCGATTGAAGAGAAAAGTCGCGAATGTAAATGACTGCAAACATGCTGCCCTCCTGAATTATGATGCACTCGCCTCCAATTCACCGAAGCGGCGCGTTTGGGCAGCTTCCAATTTCAAGTCAGTCAAAAGTTCATCGTGATCCTGCTCAACGACATCCAAGGAAAAATGAGAGTGCAAAAATATGCGGTCATGCGCCGGACTGATCATGGCGCGTGGCGTAAATACGACGCAGGCAGTCGTGGTCTGTTCCAAAATTCGCTGCAGCCGATACCATGTCGTCGCTGGAATTTTTCGCAGCTGTTTCTCGGAGTTAATGACCAGGTCGAGCAATACCAAAGACACATTGCCATCACGCAAAAGTAAATCGGTTGCTTTCAAGGCTTCTGCCGCCGAGCTGCAACGAACCCAAAGGAGTCGAGAGAGCACGTTTTCTTCCAGTTGTGTGACTTCGAGCGAATCGGCTCCGTCAACGAACGCGACGATTTGACCTGCTTGCGCGGCCTGGCGAAGCAGCGAACAGGCGAGTAAAGCGCTGCCTGCGCCGCGTCGTTCAGCCACCATCTCCGTAAGAGCGCCTTTAGAAAATCCGCCCTGCAAAAGATCGTCCATTTGGCGCAAGCCTGTGGGCCAAAAAGTGCGCGTGTCAGAAGCAAACTCCTCGGGATTGGTGCGCAGGCCGGGAAATTTGTCCTTCAACAGTTGCCGCAACCGAACGATATTCGTGCCGGTGCCAGGGTGCTCCTTCGGCAAGTCGGGCGGGTTGGGAACCTTGGAAAACATTTTTTTTGGTTACTATGGGTTACTACAGGTTACTATGAGTTACCGTAGGTTACCGGTAGCGTTAACGTAGTGGGGAGAATCCAAAACATTAAACAGGTCAGATCAGGGTGAGGAGAACCGCCGCGCCTGCCAGTCTGCTGGCCGTGGAGAGAGCGAATGTTCTGAACGATTGTTTTCACTGAATTACCCCCAATTAAAACTTCCGCATGGTGCCGACGAGAACACCGGCAATTTGAATGGAATTGTGCTCCCCTCCGCGAACTAAACGGTCAGGGATGGACGGATTTTCTGCGTGCAGGCGAAGGCCCTTCGGCGTTTTAAAGACACGCTTCAAAGTGGCCTCGCCTTCGAACACGACCGCGGCAATTTCTCCGTCGCGAACCTCCCGTTCGGCGTCGAGCACAGCCACATCGCCGTCGAAAATGCCGGCACCGATCATGCTTTCTCCGTGCACGCGCAAAGCGAACAAGCGTTTGCCGCGAAATAATTGGCGGGGCAAAGGGAGAGTGTCTTCGATTTCTTCCAACGCGGTGGAAGGTTGGCCTGCGGCAATGCGGCCTAATAAAGGGACGCCTACGGTCTGTTGGGAAGCTTCGGGCAATTTAATCGCCAGTTTGATGGAGCGCGGTCGACCGGGGGAACGATGAAGGAGTCCTTTGCGCTCGATAAGCCGCAAATGCTCGCGCGCGGCATTGATACTTTTAAACCGGAAATGTTTGCAAATCTCTTGCAGGGTGGGAATGATCCCTTCGCGCCGCTGATGTTCCTGAAGGAAGGAATATATCTGCGCCTGCCGTTGTGTAAGGCGATTCATCACAAATAAGCTATACTGTATATAGTTACAGTATGCCAGAAAATGTTATTCACAGGGATGATAAGCTTTGCCATTCCGCTGAAAAACAGCCAAAAACCGGTTTTGAGTTCAATTTGCCTTCGACGCTAAGCGGTCTTTTCTTGTCGTCCAGTTGCCGCCGGAGTAAGACTTTCATGTGTCAGCGAAGAAGGTATCGGCATCCCGGATTGTCATTTTTGGGCTTCTGGTTGTTACGGGACTGTACATCGTTTGTGTCATTGGACTCACCTTGGGACAACGACGGCTGCTCTATCATCCTTGCAAGGTTTCGATAGGCGAGTCGCAACCAGCGGCTGCAAAAATAGGCTTTCAACCGTGGGCAACCGGGAAGAGTGAACTGATAGGTTGGTTTCGGCCGAGTCGGACAGGAAAATCTGAGCGCGCAATTCTGCTGCTGCACGGCAATGCAGACTGCGCGTCTGGCTGGTTTCATTATGCCGAAGGCTTTCAATCAGTGGAGGCGACTGACTTCTATATTTTCGAATATCCGGGCTACGGCGGGCGAGTTGGAGCGCCGACGCAGTCGAGCATTCTGGATGCGGCTGACGAGGCAATGAACAGCGTTCCGCAAAGCTGCATGCTCTATGTCGTTGGCGAATCATTGGGCACCGGCCCCGCTTGTTACCTGGCGGGCAAGTATGCAGCGAAAATCAGGAGGCTTTTTCTGGTCGCACCTTACAACAACCTGAGAGGCGCGGCGGGAGCGCATTTGCCTTTGTTTCCAGTGAAATGGATGCTGAAGGATAAGTATCCTTCTGACCAATGGCTCAAAGACTTTAACGGACCTCTGGCGGTTTTGCTCGGGGGCAACGACACTGTGATTCCGTGTGAGTTGGGACAGAAATTATACGACGGATATGATGGTCCAAAGAAGGTTTGGCTCGAACCTTCGGCCACGCACGACGAGCTGCATGCGCGAGGAGCGTCGATAGCAAAGGAAGTGCTGAAGTTTTGGAGCGAAACGAAATGACAAATCTGTCATCCGGGGATCATCGGGCTGTCATGCTGGTTTGATGGACTGTTTTGGCTGGAGAAATTTCAGCGAAACTCAACTCATATGAAATTGAATCAAATTGTTTGTTCGGTGGCGGTGGTTAGCCTCTTAGCGTGCGCTGCGACGGGTTGCGTCACAGAAGAAAAGAGGGAAGCGAAACTCCAGGCCGAAGCAAAGGTCAGCAAAGCCGACGCGGAGAAGACTGCGCTCGCGAAGGTTCCGGGAGGCACAATCAAAGAAGGCGAACTTGAAAAAGAAAAAGGCAGATTAATTTGGTCATTCGACATCTCGATTTCGGATTCCAAGGACATCAAAGAGGTGCAAGTGGACGCGATTACAGGCGAAGTTATTTCGGTTGAAACCGAGTCAGCTGCGAGCGAAGCTAAAGAAAAGAAGTAAGATCGAAGAATTCCTGAGGGAATCGCGACGCGCCGATGGGTCAGGCGGCAGTGTTCCCTGAGGTTAACTGCGGGCGTAAAGAGCGAATACGATTTGGGCGATTGCCCGGAATCGAGCGCGCCGTAGCGAGCCTGCAGAATCTGTGAATGACTGGACCCATGACGGAACGGAGAGCGCCTCGTGCCTCTTCGTGATCAACGGCCTGGGGCTTGGCAACAGCACGCGTTGCCATGCGGTCATCGAACAACTCGCGGAGGCGGGTTTACGAATTCACGTGCTGACCTCCGGGAATGGCCTGGATTATTTTCGCGGCAAGGAGGGCATCGAATCGTTGACTTCGATGGACTCCTTTTCGTATGCGAAACAGAATGGGCGAATCAGTGGCTGGTCTACGCTGAGATCGATTGGGTCGTTGCTGCCCATCGTCCGGTCCAAAACCGCGCAACTTGAAAAGTTGCTTGAACAGATTCAGCCGCAGGTGGCGGTAGTGGATTCTGAATACGCAATCTTTCCGCTCCGCCGGCGGAAGATCCCGGTGGTGGCCCTCAACACGTCAGAAATGATTGTGACGCGATACCTTGGCGCCCAGCACGTTGCGGCTGCTATCCGAAGCCATTTCTGGTGTGTCGAGTTCCCTGATTATTTGTTCCATCGCCATTATTGCGATCTCGTGCTAAGCCCTTTTCCATTGCGCAACCCGACACGCCATGGGAAATTTCGCCGGATTGGGCTGATTGCGCGCCGAACCGTTATCGAGCAGGCGAAGCAAACAGCGCAGAAGGAGTTTCTTTCGCCGCGCCAGATCGGGACCGTAGTGTTTATGCTGAGCGGCTCGGTTCACGCTTCGAACATTCAATTTGCCCGGCATCAAATACCTTTCAAAATCGAAGTCGTTGGCCGTGGAGGCCGGTCGAGCGGAAATGTCACTTTCCACGGTCGTCAGATGAATAATGAAGAGATGCTCGCGCGGGCGGATGTATTGGTGATTAATGGAGGATATTCGGCAGTCTCGGAAGCATTCGTGCTGCAGAAGCCAGTTTTCGTCGTTCCTGTGCCTGGACATGCCGAACAGTTTGTCAATGCGGGTCTGGTGAGAGATTTGGGGCTCGGCTTTGTGGCGACAGAAACAGACGTGCTCGATCAGCTCCTGGGAATGTACGAGCAGAATCGTTGGGTCGGGTTGAAGCCGCGGCAAGGGGCTTTTGAAATTGACGGCGCGAGAGAGGCTGCCGCAGCCATTTTGTCCGTAATAGGAAAACCTTCGCCTGGCGTTGAGAAAATGAGCTTTCGCAATGGCGGCTGATCCCCGGGTCATTTCGGCGCAGCCCGCGTCGCCAAAACAACCGGCGTGCTGCGGGACCTCATCGCCAGACAACGGCATCTTCGCGACGATCAAAGAAACGGTTGAGCGCCGTCGCGGCTGGGTGTTGCTGCTGATTATATTGAGCGGGTTCGGTATTCGCCTGACTGGACTCGTGTGGGGTCAAGCCTACTGCTATTTCGCGCAAGGTGATGGGATCGAGGCTTATTCGGTGGCAGTCAACTACGGGGGCGGCGAAGCGCGAGCGCAGTATCTCGGCCAACCGAACTATAACGAAAAGTCAAAACTGCCCGGACCGCTTTGGACAATTTTCTGTTTCCTGGGGTTACGTTTTGGAGGTTCGATTAACGGCGTAATTGTGGCGATTCTTTTGCTGAATACCGCCGCGATTTATCTCACGTATAAACTCGCGAACCTCACGGTCGGATTTCCCGCATCATTATGGGCCGCGCTATTTTGCGCGACGCAGCCATGGGCGGTCTATTATTCGGTGTTGGTTTACAATCCCGATGTGATGGTTTTCCTCGGCGGTCTGTTTTTCCTGGCGCTATGGGATGTAATTCAGCGACCGAAGTCCCGCAATATTTTCTGGGCAGGTTGGCTCCTGATGATTATGCCACAATTCCATATGTCCGGACTGATGCTCGTGCCTACGGCAGCGATAATTCTTCTGCTTTCCAACGTTCGCTTGAATATTTTCTGGCTCATTGCGGGAGTGATTGCCGGCAGTCTGATGTACGTGCCTTACGTATGCGGGGACGTGGCGCACGGCTGGCAAAATACTATTGGACTGTTTTCCGGCCGGGAAAGGCACTCCTGGGAAGGGCTGAAAGCACTGAGCGCGCCGCTGAGTTTCCTGGTCAGTTGGGCGCCTCGCTGGACTCGAAGCGCCAGCGAGTATCGTGAGCTCGGCAAGGCGTGTTTTGGGTCCTTCGGCGTATTTCTGGCATTCAGTCTTCTGTCAGCAATAGTTGCGGTTTTCCTGGTCGGGGGCACGCTGCTGAAAATCAAGGCGGCGTTCAATTTGTTTTGGCAATCGCCGCGCCGGGCGTTCAGCCGCTCGCCCGGTGTGCTCTTTCTGTTCCTGCTGGTCGCCGTGCCCACACTCTTCGCATTGATCAGCAGAAAGCCGTTCCACACGCGCTACTGCCTCGTCTTTGTGCCTGCGTTGTTCTCACTGATGAGCTGCGCTATGCGCGAGTTATTGCCCGCCACGCGCCTGGGACGCCTTTTTGCCGGGGCGCTCATCCTGACGACTGCCGGGAATGTGTGGTTTACGCCGGCGATGTATCATTATCAGGGGAGCTGCATCGAGAACGGTCCAACTTTCGTTCCAAGCTTTCGCCAGCTCGAAAGTGTTTATCAACAACTAAAAAAGGATGCCGGAGAAAACCGGCGCATAGAGGTCCTTGTGGATAAGGTGTACCTGCGGGCCTTGCCGCAGGAGGACAAACTTTATCGCGATGACGCGCTCATCCGGCCTTATGTGGCAGTGCGCGAAAATGAGTCTGCCCTGCCTGGAGGCGCGCGAGAGGTCGCAGTGACCTATCGGCTATGCCACGGTGAATTGAATCAGGGCGATGGTAGAATAGCTTATCAGGCACGTGGAATTACGATCTCGAGGCCGGCACGCGATGAATAATCAAGATCGTGTGTTTTATGCTACGCGCTTGAAACGATTCGGCATCGAGGAGGGAAAAGGGAACGCGCGTAATGCCTCCAATTCCTGCCGCCGCCAATCCGCTTTGAACCCCGGATGCACAACCAAAATGCCGTTAGGATGACTGAGACACTCGACAAACCGCGGCGCATACTGCGGATAGCTGCGCCATTGCCGAAAATCGTAAATCCCAGCGAAACCTTCGTTCGTCGCAATTTCTGCGGCGCTCAACTCGGCGAGCAAGCGCGCGCCGAATATTCTAATCGCAGCAGCTTTGAGCCAGGGCAAACGCCTCTTCCAGAGCTCGCGCAATGACAGGTATGTGTTTCGAACGTAAGGCCGGGTTTCAATTGGAAGGCCCCGCACAAATTCGATTAAGCTCGCCCTGACACCGGGCAGTTGATGCACATGAAGATGGCCATCAATGAAGTCGGGCGTTCTGCCACATTTCTCAACGAAGTTTGAATACTGCGCGGATATTTTGGCCGCGATGTCCTCCGGCTTTACCAGGCCGAGGACGGCACGCCGCAGAAACAGGCGATACGCGGGCAGTGCCAACAATTTGCCAGAGCGATCCGGCAATTCCAAGGTTTCATCGGCCAAACATAGATGCAGGCCGATGTCCACGCTGCCCTCGTGAGCCCTCAATTCTTTGAGGTTCTGCGGGCTGCATCGCCGCAGAGAGGCTGCACAAGACACAGCACTTAGATGACCGGAACCGCAAAGTTCGAGGATTGCCCCATCGATATCGTCGCTTAATCCGAAGTCGTCGGCACAAATAATCATTTATGGCACGTGGTTTTCACGCGGCGAAAAACTGCTTCGATATGGACTGGAACTCAAGCTGTGTCTTTGTCGAATTGGGCTGATTCTGATTTGCCCAAAGAATGACAAAACTGTCATTTAGCCTTAATCGGGATGTCATCAGAGATTGGTGGACTATCCGGCAGAATCATTCAGGCACATATGTCTAATCGAATAAACGATGTCAGGCCGATGAAGCGGTCAGATGCACGGGGCCTGACAGTTTTGCTCATTGCGCTGCTGTTGTGGCTCGCGACGGCCATAGCGGTGTCGGCCAGCGATGCCATTGCCTCCGCGGGTGATATTTTGCAATTTGTTTTGCCGGCAACAGGCGCAGGTCTGACGCTCGGTTACCGGGATTGGGACGGCAGCTTGCAACTGGCCGAATCGTCCGCCCTTACCTTGGGCGTCACTTATGGGCTTAAATATGGCGTCAACGAGAGACGGCCAAACGGCGGAACCGAGTCTTTTCCATCGGGGCACTCTTCAATTTCGTTTTCGGCAGCGGAATTTATGCGTAAACGCTACGGGTGGGAGTACGGCATTCCGGCGTATGCGGCGGCGTCGTTCGTTGCATACAGCCGAGTCGAAGCGCGGGAACATTATGCGCACGATGTCGTTGCGGGCGCAGCCATCGGGATTATTAGCAGCTACATATTCACGCGGCCATACCGGGGCTGGCATTTGGAGGTGGAGGCGGACGGCAAATATTACGGATTGAGTTTCAGCCACTCCTGGTAGTCAGAAAGTGGTATCGCAGGACAATGTTGGACGAAAAACTGGACCAAACCCTCAGTTGCGATCGAGCGATAGCCCCGATTAGACTTGGCCCGATGCGTGTGCTCGTCGTCGAAGACGAAAAGAAAACTGCTGCTTTTGTCCGCAAGGCATTGCAGGCAGAAGGCTTCGCGGTGGACGTCTGCCACAATGGCGAGGAAGCGTGGTCAGCCGCGCGGCTGACTCCATTTGACGCGATCGTGCTCGATGTGATGCTGCCGGGACGGGACGGATTGAGCCTGCTTCGCCAGTTGCGTCAACGGCAAAATTCAACTCCGGTTCTGCTGCTGTCCGCGCGCGGGGAAGTCAACGAACGCGTCGAGGGCCTCAACGCGGGGGCGGATGATTACCTGGCCAAGCCCTTTGTGATCGCCGAGTTGGTTGCGCGCGTGCGCGCGCTGGGGCGTCGAAGCAGCGAATCCCGCTCCGCAGTTCTGCGAGTGGGGGACCTCAGTCTGGATACAATCGGTCACCAGGCAGAACGCAGCGGGGTGAAGATCGAGCTGACAATAAGGGAGTATCGGCTGCTGGAATTTCTGATGCGCTCGGCCGGCCGCATTTGCGGGCGGATGGCCATTTTGGAAAAAGTCTGGGATTACCATTTCGATCCCGGCAGCAATTTGGTGGATGTGAACGTCATGCGGCTTCGAGAGAAGATCGATCAAGACTTCGAGCCAAAATTGCTGCACACCGTCCGTGGGCTTGGATACATGATTAAGGCGCCGGCATGACGATCCGGACGCGGCTGACATTTTGGTTTGCGAGCGTGCTAGTGATCTCGTTGTTGGCAATGGCCGCGTTTTCATATTACGAATTGGTGGTCGAACCGCGAAACAAAGCAAAAGCACGGGCGCGGACTTCCGCGATAACTGCGGAAGAAGCGAAGGAGGATCCGCCGGCGGAGGAGTTGCTTGAGGCGCTGGCGTGGAGCGGAGTGCCCGCGCTGGCGTTAGGAATGGGAGGAGGCTGGTGGCTGATGCGTCGCGCCTTGGCGCCGGTGGCTGCTCTGACACGGGCGGTGGAAAGCATCAATGAGCACAATCTGAACAAGCCGTTGGCTCGCAGCGGGAACCGGGACGAGTTGGATCGGCTGACGGAAGTATTCAACCAAATGACTGAACGGCTGAACCAGTCATTCAAACGCATTCGCGAATTTACTTTGCACGCGTCGCACGAACTCAAAACGCCGCTGACGGTGATGCACGGTGAGTTGGAGTCGGCGCTTCAGAATGAAGCGCTTTCGCCTTCGCAGCGTGCCGGGCTGGAAAGTGAACTGGATGAAGTGCAGCGGTTGACGCGTATTGTGGATGGTTTAACACTGCTCACCAGGGCCGATGCCGGGCAAATCACTCTTTCCCGCGAGCCACTTCAGCTCGACGAATTGGTCCGAGAGGCATTTGCGGACGCGCAGAGCCTGGCGCGGCCGCGTGATATTGCCGTGAGTCTCAAGAGCTGCGAACCGATGATGGTTCAGGGTGATCGGCACCGGTTGCGCCAACTCCTTCTCAATCTTACGGACAACGCGGTGAAATATAATCAGCTTAAAGGCACGGTGACATTGTCACTCCGACGCCTTGGCGAGAATGCGGAAGTTTCGATTGCGAATACGGGGCCGGGCATAGCGTCCGAGGTTTTGCCGCGAGTTTTTGATCCATTTTTCCGTGGCGATTCGAGCCACAGCCAGACGATCGAAGGCTGCGGCCTTGGCCTGAGTATCGCGCGGTGGATTGCCACTGCTCATGAAGGCGCGATTGAAATGACCTCTCGGCCCGGCGAAATGACGACAGCCCTTGTGCGTTTGCCCCTCTCCATGGACCATGCACAATCATAGCCAAGGCGCAATCCTTTCCGGGTTGACGAGCATTTCGGGAACCGCGACCCAGGACAGCTCGTGCCTCGCGACCCTGCGCTTGGAGGCGGAATCCCTTGGGAATTCTCTTCCAGTGGTTTGGCTGTGCGTCCCAATCTTCGCAGCGTTTTTCGGTTGCGCGCGGTTTCATTCGCAACCCTTGTCAGCATCCGCAAATGCAGAGGCGCTGGAAAGCCGTTCTCTCAGGAACGATGAACTGAAAACAGTTTTGGAGAAAAATCTTCATCGCGATTTTGGAAATTGGCCGGAAGTCGAATGGGATTTCGACATGTTGACACTGGCGGCTTTTTACTTTCACCCGAGCCTCGAAATCGCGCGGGCGCAGTGGGCGGTAGCGCAGGGCGGGGAGAAAACCGCGGGCCAACGGCCAAATCCGACGTTGACGGTCACACCCACATACAATTTTACGACCTTCGTGCCTTCACCGTGGGATCCGGTCGGTTCAATCGATGTTCCGATCGAAACAGCCGGCAAACGCCGATACCGCCGTGCTCAGGCTGGCAGTCTTTCGGAAGCGGCTCGCCTCAACATCGCAACTGTCGCCTGGCAGGTGCGCAGCGCGGTTCGTTCGAGTTTACTGGATTTTGCCTCGGCTGGACAAAGGGAGACAGAGCTTGAAAAGCAGGTTTCGGTCGAGGAAGAAATCCTTCGCCGTCAGCAACAGCAAGTGGCCGTTGGCGAAATCGCGCCATCGGAATCGTTCGTTATCCGAATTACATTGGAAAAAGCCCGCCTGGATTTATTGGATGCGCGGCGTCAGCGCGTGGAAGCCCGAGGCCGCCTGGCTGCGGCGTTAGGCGTGCCGCTGCGCGCATTAAGCGAAGTGAAGTTCACCGCCCTGCCCCGCGACCTGGATGGATTGGTAGAGTTGACTTCGGCGGACGTGCGCCGCGCCGCGTTGCAAACGCGGCCGGACATTTTGGGCGCGTTGGCCGAATACGCCGCATCGCAGTCCGCTCTGCAACTTGAAATCGCAAAACAATATCCTGACGTTCATTTGCAACCGGGTTACGAATTCGATCAAGACGACAGCAAATGGTCCATTGGGCTGACCGTTGAACTGCCGGTGCTGAATCAAAATCAGGGTCCGATTGCTGAGGCCAAAGCTCGCCGCGAGGAATCCGCGGCGCGTTTCAACGGGCTACAGGCAAAAGTTCTGGCTGAGATTGACAGCGCAGTCGAGGTGTTTCGGATCAGTGAAACAAATGCTCTCACGCTCCGCGCGCTGGCTGAAGCCCGGACAAAGCGCCGTGATGCAGTCGACGCTCAGTTGAAAGCCGGCGCGGTCGATCAACTTGAACTCTTGAATGCCCAATTTGAGTTAGCTGCCGCAGAATTGGTGCAACTTGAAGGCGAAATCAAACTTCAACAATCGGCTGCGGCTCTCGAAGATGCCGTGCAACGGCCATTCGCATTACCCAATGAAATTTTCCATTCCCGTCGAACTGATGCACGTTGAATTGATAAACCTTTTGGTTGAGTCATCGGGAGTACAGCCGATATTGCGAGCCAGCGTCCATTTGAGTAAAGCGGCAGAGGACAGCCGCTTTCATAGTGAGGACCGAAAAATATCCGACCCGCCCAATCAAAACGGGCCGAGGGTGGTTGGTGTTCTGGTCCTCGCATTACTCAGTGTCATGTTTCTGTCGGCGTGCTCGCAAAAGAGTCCCGAAAGTCCCGGCGGGGCAGCGCCGGAAAAGAAAGAGGAATCGCGGGTAAGTCGCAGCACGAATGGCGAGGCCATCATTAAATTGGACGCCGAGACGCAAAAGCGGATGGGCCTGCAAACTGCCGCTCTGTCCCCCGCACAATTAAGTTCGGAAATCAAAGGTTATGGAAGGGTGCTCGATGCTGCGACGTTGGCATCGTTAGTCGCGGATTTGACTTCCACCAGCGCCGCGAGCACAGCTTCGCAAGCTGAACTCGAGCGACTCAAGACGTTGGCCGCACAAAACAATGCGTCCGCTCGCGCGTTGCAAGCGGCTGAGGCCGCCGCTGCCCGCGATGCGGCTCAAACTGAAGCTGTGCGGCTGAAGTTGGTTGGCAGTTGGGGAAGCGCCATCGCGACGCGGCAGGATTTAGCGGCCTTCGTTCGTTCATTGGGTTCGCTCGATAGTGCACTGGTTCAACTCAACCTTTCGCCGGATCAGTTGTTGAATCAGGTTCCGACCGGCGCTCAAGTCATCACTCTTTCCGACGAAACCAAGCCAGTCGAGGCACAATTTGTTGGCGTTGCGCCAGCGGTCGATCCGCAGGCGCAGGGGCAAGGTTTCCTCTTCCTAGTTTCGCCAAATCCGTCGCAACTTGCGCCGGGCGCGGCAGTTACCGGCTTTCTCAAAGTTCCCGGCGAGAAACAGTCAGGAGTGACAGTGCCGGCCAACGCCATTGTCCGCTTTAATGGCACGGCGTGGGTCTATGTGCAGACCGGCGATGAATCCTTTCAACGAACGGAGGCGAAACTCGAAAGGCCGATGCAGGACGGATGGTTTGTTCGAGAAGGGCTGAAGCCCGAGGTGAAGGTCGTTGTTACCGGCGCGCAGCAATTGCTTTCCGAGGAGCTAAAGGGGGAGGCGGAGTGAAATTCGAATTTCTAACTTCGGATTTCGAACTTCTCTAATGCTTCGCGCGCTCGTCCATTTTTCGCTGAAATTCCGCGGAGTCGTTATTGTTCTGGCGTGCGTTCTGCTCGGCTATGGCATTTACGTATCCGCCACGGCGAAGCTGGATGTCTTTCCAAGTTTTGTTCAACCGCAGGTCGTCGTGCAGACGGAGTGCCCCGGCCTTGCGCCCGGGCAGGTGGAATTGCTGGTGACGGTTCCGCTTGAATCCGCGGTGAACGGACTCGGCGAGATGGAGTCCCTTCGGTCCGAGTCCATTGAGGGCCTCTCGGTTATCACGGCCGTATTCAAAGAGGGCACGGATATTTTTCGAGCACGCCAGATGCTGGCAGAAATCCTGGCGGAAATCGCAACTGAACTTCCCGCGGGAGTCAAAGCTCCGCGGATGACGCCTTTGACGTCGTCCACGATGGATCTGCTGAAGATTGGGCTCGTCTCGGACAAGTTGTCGCCGATGGACTTGCGCACGTTTGCGGATTGGACACTCAAGCCGCGCCTGCTGTCGGTGCCGGGCGTGGCGAAATGCAGCACCTTTGGGGGTGAGGTTCGGCAATTGCAAATTCAAGTGATGCCAGAGCGATTGGTGGCTTATGATCTCGCCCTTTCTGATGTGCTCGCCGCCGCGCGAGTATCGACGGGTGTCATTGGGGCCGGCTTCGTCGAAACGAGCAATCAGCGAATCACTCTTCAGACAGAGGGCCAGGCTCTGACGCCTGAGGTTCTCGGCGAAGTTGTGGTCGCGCACACAAATGGTTTCAGCGTGCGCCTTAAAGATGTTGCCAGAGTGATCGAAGGAGCGGAGCCGAAATTCGGCGATACGCGCATTCAAGGCCGCTGGGGCGTGCTGATGACGATGTCCAGCCAGTTTGGTGCGAACACGATGGAAGTTACCGAGAGTCTTGAAGCCGCATTGGCCGAAATGAAACCGACGCTCGATAAAGCGGGAATCACACTGTATCCGCGGCTTCACAAGCCAGCGACGTTCATCGAAGCATCGCTGAAGAATATGGAGCATTCGCTCGCCCTTGGAGGAATTCTGGTTGCAGTCGTTCTTTTCATCATGCTGGGTAGCGCGCGGACGGCTTTCATTTCATTGACCGCGATTCCCTTGTCGCTGCTGACCGCCATTATCGTTCTGCAAAAATGTGGAATCACAATCAACACCATTACCCTTGGTGGCCTGGCAATTGCCCTGGGCGAAGTTGTCGACGATTCCATCATTGACGTGGAGAACATCTTTCGGCGACTTCGTGAACAGAAGGTGACCGGGGCGACCAACCTGCGGGAAATATTTTCGATCATTCTCCAGGCCTCTCTGGAAGTCCGCAGTTCCGTCGTATTCGCCACTTTCATCGTGGTCCTGATTTTTCTGCCGGTGCTGACGCTGACCGGACTGCAAGGCAGCTTCTTCGCTCCGCTGGCATTGAGTTACATATTGGCGATTCTGGCTTCACTGCTCGTGGCCCTGACGCTCACGCCAGCCCTTTCCTACGTGATGTTCAGGAAAGGTGTTCGCAAAACCGAGGATCCGGTTTTGCAACGCTGGTTCAAAGGATGGTATCGAGGCATTCTGAATTTCGTCGCGCGCTGGCCTCGCGTGCTGATTGCGGCAGTCGCGGTGTTTTGTGTTCTGGCGCTGACGCGTTTGCCGTCTGGAGGCGAATTTCTGCCTGAATTTCGCGAGGGACATTTTGTTTTGCAGGTGTTCGCAACGCCGGGAACGTCACTGCCTGAGATGCTGCGGATTGGTACGCGTATTTCCGAGGAATTGCGGAAGAACAAACATATCGACACCGTTTCGCAACAGGTTGGGCGCGCTGAATTAGGCGAGGACGCATGGGGTCCGCAGCGTTGCGAATTTCACGTCGAACTCAAACCGGATACCAGCGGTGAGGAGCAAGAGAAAATGGCCGACCAATTTCGGGATATTCTCCAAAAATTTCCCGGCCTAGGGTTCGAGGTAACGACGTTCCTCGGTGATCGAATTAGCGAGACGGTGACGGGTGAGACGCAACCCGTTGTCGTCAATGTTTTTGGAGATGATCTCGACTTGCTCGACGCGAAAGCGCGCGAGGTCGCGGCTGTTCTAAACACAGTTCCCGGACATGTTGACGTGCGGGTCAAATCCCCCGCGGGCGGGCCGCGAATGACCATTCGCCTGCGCCCGGATCGGCTGACCCAATTTGGGTTCCGGCCTGTGGATGTCCTTGAAACGGTCCAAACGGCTTACCAGGGCACGGTTGTGGCTCAGACTCATCGCAACAATCAGATTGCGGATGTTGCGGTAATTCTGGATGAATCGCACCGAAAAAACCCGGAGACTATCGGTTCTTTGCAAGTGCGCAACGCTCAAGGGCTTCGATTGCCGTTAAGTCAATTGGCGGAGATATTCCAGGGCGCCAGCCGATTTTCGATCCTGCACGAGGGAGCGCGGCGACGCCAGGCCGTGACTTGTTCGGCCACTGGGCGCGATGTTTCATCGTTCGTAGACGACGCCAAAAAGCAGGTCGCGGCGAAAGTTAGCTTTCCCGCCGGAACCTACGCGCTGTTCAGCGGCGCGGCGGAAGCCAAGGACAAGGCACAACAGGAACTGTTGCTTCATTCTGCGATCGCGGCGGTCGGAATTCTGCTGCTGCTGACGATTGTGTTTCACAATTGGCGCAACCTGATGCTGGTGCTGGTCAATCTTCCATTTGCTTTGGTTGGCGGAGTGCTCGCGCTATGGCTGACGAATCTTTTGGACCCTGGCGAAAGCGCTCTCACCATTGGCTCACTCGTCGGTTTCGTAACTCTGTTCGGCATCACGACGCGCAATTCAATCATGATGATTTCCCATTTCGAACACTTGGTCGCTCAGGAAGGGATGACGTGGGGATGGGACACCGCCATGCGGGGTGCGTCCGAGCGATTGATGCCAATCTTGATGACCGCAATTGTGACGGCTCTCGGATTGCTCCCGCTTGCCATAGGGTCAGGCGAAGCTGGCCGCGAAATCGAAGGCCCGATGGCCATCGTTATCCTTGGGGGTCTAATCACCTCTACAACACTAAACCTGCTGGTGCTTCCGACCCTGGCCCTGCGCTTTGGGCGTTTCGAGAGCCCGAATCGCGTTCAAGCGAGCTAAGCCGCTATTCAGACTCTGGCTGAACCGATTCCAAAAGCTCTTTGGCCTCATTGAATTGACTCGCGGGCACAAACAGTTTGACGCCTGAGGGCACTTGCAGGAAAGGAAGCATGCCGCTGGCATCATTCGCCTCGATCGTGCAATCAATCCCGTTGGCCACGAGTGGTCCGGACGCCAGTTCAGCGGCTTCAACAGTCGAGAACGTTTTTAGAAGAGTTCGATCCGCGGATTCCATAGATTTAGTTGCTCATCGTGACGTTGCAGTGTCGATTCAGCAAATATCCTGTGGCGACACGGATTTGTAAAGGAGTCGTCACGGCATCGTCGGTTGTTTCAAAATTGAGTGAGGTGTAGAAACCCGCGTGTGTAATCGCACGCACCCAAGTTGCATCGAGCAGATTAACCGTCGCTGTTGTGGGTGTTATGAAGTTCAACATTGAAACTGAATTGATTATCGTATGAAACGAACTGTCCCCATCAAATTATTTGCGGATCTTGCCGGGAGGCGCCTGCTTCCCGGAATTGGCGCAGCATGCACCGCGCTACTGATGAGCGTCACGGCCGCGCGCGCTGCTGAAGCGCCACCGCACAATATTTCGGCCGCCAACCTGAACGTCGTTCAGAATGACTCCGCGAATACCGAAGCTTCCGTCACAGTTACGACGTCGCTTTCAATCAACGACATGCGGGTCAGGAACGGGTCCAATCGTGGCGATTACAATGTTCAAGTAGGCGATACCGGGACAAACGACCTGGCCGACGGAATGGTCCTGGTCGCCGTGAACCAAAATGGCAGGTATAACCTCGACGAAGCCAGCGAGCCCTTTTATGGCGCCCCGGCTTTCGATGGGAACGCAAACGGTTATTGGTGCGTTCTGCAGGACGTCACGTCGGACCGGGCAGAATACAACGTCAATTGCGCAGTGGCTTATTTCCGTTACACGAATTGGTTATGCGGTTGGGCCCGCAATGCGACAGCGGTAAACGGTGGGACCAACAATTTATTTACAGGCTCCCCCGGTCTGGTGCTAGGCACACATTTCAAGGGGATTAGTTCTGGCCGTTCGCGCGTCGATTTGAGGTCGCTGGGGATTGGGTCCACCAATGCCGGCGTCTTGCTTGTGAACCACGCCAAGAACGAAGGCAACTTTGCATTGTCGGTGGCGAATCCCGATGGCACCTGGGACGTCTATGTGAAGGACAATTTTGGAAGTGCGACCAATCCGAACGCTTTGGAGCAAGATCCGGCAGCGTTCGTATTCATTCCCAAATCCAACACCAATGTCGTCTCGGGGAAATTCGGGCTGGACGCAACCGGGACAAACGCGATGATTCTTATGTACAGCGGCGCGACCCCGAAGTTTGCGGTTACCAACCTCGATGTCGGTCGCTATCGGCTGACGATTCCGGGCGCTTCGCCGGCCTCGGGCGTGTTGATCACCTCATGCGAAGGCGGCTTCCCAAGCAATTTCGATAATATCATCAGTTACGAAGCCGATGGCGACGGCTGGATCATTGAACACCGCGATACGGGGATTTATCCTCCGGTGCTCGAAGCGTGCACGAACGAGCCGGTGGCCTCATTTGTTTTTATTGCCGCTGCCCAACCTGGATTTACGGTGACTCCCACCAATGCTGTGACGTCTGAATCCGGCATCACCGCCGATTTTTCGGTGGTATTGGACCTCGCCCCCACCAACGATGTCACGATCAATCTGTCTTCCAGCAATCCGTCCGAGGGTTTGATTTCTGTCAATTCGTCGACCTTCAATTCGACGAACTGGAACATTCCACAGACGGTTACGATTACCGGGCAAGACGATTCGGTGGCGGATGGTCCGGTGAGTTACACCATTGTCCTCGACCCCGCAATCAGCACCGATCCGAATTACGACGGCCTTAAGCCGGCGGATGTCTCGGTGGTAAATGTGGACAACGAAACATCGGCGATTTCCGTCACTCCAACCAATGGTTTGGTGACTACCGAATCGGGCGGCACTGCCACTTTCTCCGTATTCCTCAGTCGTCAGCCCACGGCGGACATCGTGATCGGGTTATCCTCAGACAACCCCGCGGAAGGAACGGTTTCGCCAGCCTCATTGACTTTCACCCCGGCCGATTGGAGCACGCCGCGGCAGGTGATTATCACTGGAGTTGACGATTTCAAGCCTGATGGCGACAGCACCTATACTATCGTGACCGCACCCGCGGTCAGCTCTGACGCGAGCTATAATGGCTTCAATCCGCCGGATGTGACCGTGGTGAATCAGGACAATGACGTTCCAGCCTTTGTTTGGTCCTATTCACTTCCTTTGACTGTCATTGAAGGCAGCACTACGACCTACTCGCTCGCGTTGTCGACGCAACCGGACGCCAATGTTGTGTTTCAAGTTGTTTCCAGCAATCCAGGCGCAGCAACAGTATCGCCAGGCACGCTGACTTTTACTCCGCTCGACTGGAGCACTCCGAAGGTGATCACGCTGACTGGCGTCGATAATCTCGTAACCAATGCGAACGTCAGTTTGTCAATCGCCCACAACGGTTTCACGACCGATCCGCAATACTCGCAACTGGTCACAAATATCTCCCTGCCGGCATTGGTCATCGACAACGAAACCAAGCTGACCTTGCCATCGGGTGATTGTCTCTATGGCATCGGCATGCCAGCGATTGGCATTGACGGCCAGGCCAGCGTCGAAGACGTCGATGCTCTTTCTTACAACAACGGGTCGGTAACGGTCTCTTTGACGGCCAATGGCCAGCCGAGTGACCGGCTTGAAATCCGCAACACCGGCGAGAGTGCCGGTCAGATCGGCGTCAGCGGCGCTGATGTCACTTACGAAGGCATCGTGATTGGAAATTTTACCGGTGGGTTGAACCTTACTCCGCTGGTGATCTTGCTTAATGCGAATTCGACCGTGGCCGGAGTGCAGCAATTGATTCGTTCCATCACATTCGGCACGGTGACAAACGGGGCTTCATACTTCACCCGCGTGGCATCGGTAACTTTGGACGACGGCCTCGGCTCAAGTGTAGGCGCTGCCAAAAACATACGCGTAGGCTCGTTGCGATTGACGCAGTATCAGGAAGGTGGCGATTACGGTTACGGCAATTACTTCGGCGCGGGCGACATCGCGTTGTCACAAGTCGGTCACGCGACTCCATGGCCGGAGGGCCGCACACCGGCTCCGCAGGAGGGGCTTCTGATTGACTGGCCGGACGGCGGCACGCCGAACGAATCGCAAGTGCTGCTGCGCTTTGACGACTTCGTCGGCACCAATTATTGGCAGATTCCCAGCAATGCCGTGGTGGTTTCCGCGGAATTGTTGATCAAGGTCAACAATCCCGGACAAGGCGGCACACTCCACCGGATGCTGATCCCCTGGGACGCAACCAATGACACCTGGGATTCTTTCGGTGGCGGTGTTCAATTGGACGATAATCAGGCTCGCAGCGAATATGACTCTCAAATTGCCGTTCAATCGGGCGCGGGCGGAACGGGCACCGGAATTATTTCTGTGGGAGTCACTCCCGACGTGCAGGCATGGGTTAATGGCGAAACCAATTATGGTTGGGTAATTGCCGGCTGGCCGTTCCTCACCGACGGCACTGGCTTCAGTCCCTCCGAAGTCCCGACCGTGGGCGACCGCCCGCGCATCCGGGTCTTCTGGTTGCCACCCGGAGAGGCCTCGGTCAGTTTCCGACAAGGCGTTAACGATTATGCTGATGCGATTGACACGCGCCTTCGTCAATCAACACCGGACGCAACTGCGGATACGCTGGCGTCGATTTTTGTGGACGCGGAAGTCACCAGCGGCCAGGGCGATCAGGATCAGGTGCTGATTCGATTTGATAATCTCATCGGCTCTGGTGGCAATCAAATTCCATCGGGCGTTCGCGTGGATGCCGCGTTCCTGGATTTGGGATGCACAATTGGCAACGCTGCGGGCGATGGTGGCCGCTTCTTCGCAATGCTGACGCCCTGGGATGCAACGGCGACGTGGAACTCGATGGTCAACGGCATTCAGGCGGACGGAATTGAAGCTGCGCTGACGCCTACCGTCGTTGCCGGCAATCCAGGTCTCGATCCCAATGTTCAAGGCGGTTTCAACTCCTACGAAGTCACTGCGGATGTTCAGGCCTGGGCCGAGGGCACACGCACGAATTATGGTTGGGCCATTTTGCCTTGGCCGGGCGGCGGCGACGGCTGGGGCTTCGCAACTTCTGAAGCTGCGACGGAACGAGAGCGCCCACAGCTCCGGGTTTATTTCTCAGCCTCAGCCGCAAATATAAGTGCGGCAGTGATTCAACCACTCATCGTCGGACCCGCCCGGGTGCAGGTGCAATTTACCGGCACGCCTGGCAAGGGTTACGAAATTTGGCGCGCGGCGACCCTTGCGGGGCCGTGGACTACGCTCGGAACAGCGACGGTTGCAGGGAATGGCGCCGGTAGTTTCGTGGATAGCGCGCCATTGCCGAACGCTGGATTTTATCGCGTCGTATATCCCTGAGCGCGCTGAAGTCGCTCGTTATTAGTGCTTACTGGCGGGCGCGGAGTCACATCCGCGCCTGCTGGGAGGAGTTGAATTGAAAATGGAAAAAATGTCTGACCGCACCATGAAAACTGCAATCAAAACTGGCCGCACACATGCTCGCCTTATGCGCAAGGGCGCCGGATTCACATTGATCGAACTCCTGGTGGTAATCGCCATCATTGCCATTCTCGCGGCTTTGTTATTGCCCGCCCTTGCGCGAGCCAAATGGCAGGCCAAGCGAATTGGTTGCATCAACAATCTGAAACAACTGGGCCTCGGCGCGATGATGTATGCGGATGACTTCAAAGGGAACCTGACCGCCCCAACTTGGAACCCGCCGTCGTTTAATCCTACTCAATATTCGGATCGGAGCGGCTCGGACGACGATGCCACCTGGCTTTATCCTGACTATGTCAAAGCCTTAAAGAGCTATAATTGCCCCGGAACCCAACAATCGATTCGGCCCGACAAAGTCGTCGCGAAACCCCTTCCGCCCAATGAGAAAGTGCTTTTGGATCTGACCGACAATGCGGTCAACAACACTGCCAATGGAACGAGTTACGAAATCTTCGGTACAATGGCTGGCTTGCTTCCGGGCGGGGCGAGCGTTTCAATCAAGAAAACCCAGGCCTCGGTCAATTCCAAGGTCATTGCGAAGTACACTGAGGCGTTGGGAATGATGCCAGGCGCTTCGCGCATACTGCTTTTCCTGGATGGCGACGACTCTGCGCCCGAGGGCCTTGGCAGCTCGCACAACAATTGGCCGGATAAAGAGGATAATCACGGCGAAACTGGCACCTGCATGAACTTTTGCGATGGCCATGCCCAATGGATCAAACGGAGCGATTACCTCCGCGTCGTGAATACCAGTCAGGACGGAAATCAAAAGCAGCCTGACTGAACGATGTCACGCCGCACGGAACGCACGCATTTAGAAGCCAAAATGGGCTAATGAGCATCTTCTTAACGCACTAGGATGGAAAATCCGGTCGGTGGTCTGCGGAAGGCTTTTTTGAGAATTACCGCTCCTCGCTATTTCGTACAAGCGGGCTAGGCAGTGCAGCCCCGAAAGCTTTCGGGGTAGCACCCTGTACAAGGGGAGAAGGTATACCGAAGGTATACCGGGGTGCAGCCCTCCATCACAAGACTTGCCATTCCCCTGAAAACGGCGAAGAAGCAGGAATTTCAATTGACTACTTTAGCCCTCCGCATAGATTAACTTAGTGCGTTAAGACAAAGTATACTTTGCTGGACGAAGCGAGCACTGCCCGCCAACGAAAAATGAAGCAGCGTCTATCGGCCATCCGCCATGTCGCGTTAGACATGGACGGAACGATTTATCGAGGAGGAACGCTGTTTGAGACGACCGAGCCGTTTCTTGACCTGCTCAAAGAGCTTGGCATCGGTTACACGTTCCTGACTAACAATCCTTCTAAGAGCGTCAGGGATTACCTGGTGCATCTGCGCGAAATCGGCATCGCTGCCACGGAAGGTCAACTGTACACCTCGACGCAAGCGAGCATCGAGCATCTGCGCGAAGACTGGCCCCAGCTAAAGCGGCTGTTCGTCCTTGGCACTCCGAGTATGTGCGCGGAATTTTCCGACGCCGGTTTCTCGCTCGTACCTGACAGTCCGGAAGCCGAGCCGGATGCTGTGGTGGTCGGATTCGACACGACGTTGACCTATCCAAGACTATGCCGGGCTGCGTGGTGGATTTCCCGCGAGAAACCATATTTCGGCACGAATCCGGATCGCGTCTGCCCGACCGATCAACCCACTGTGCTCGTGGATTGCGGAGCAATCTGCGCGGCGCTGGAAGCTGCCACGAACAAGAAGCCGTCTGCTGTCCTCGGCAAACCAGACCCGGCGATGATTCGCGGCATCCTTCATCATCATAAACTCCAACCGCACAATCTTGCGATGGTCGGTGACCGTCTCTACACCGACATTGCGATGGCCCATAACGCGGGCGCGCTTGGCGTGCTGGTTTTAACAGGCGAAACGGATGCCGACGAGGCTGCCCGCTATTCACCGGAGCCGGATTTGGTCGTCGCGGATTTGGCGGAATTCGGCGCTCAGTTGCGCAGCGCTCATCGCGAGCCCTACCCGGACGCGACATCGGATGGGGCAAAAGGCTCGCCGCACCGGACCATCCCGGCGTGAAAGTTCTACCGGCTATTTCACTTCAACGCCCCAAAGCGGTCCAATTTTTGCGGGAATCACCGCTGGATTTGCTCGTGATTGGCGGGGGAATTGTTGGCGCAGGGATTGTTCGGGATGCTGCGATGCGCGGGTTGCGCGTGGGGCTGGTCGAGCAACACGACTTCGCGTTCGGCACCAGCAGCCGCTCAAGCCGCCTGCTTCACGGCGGAATGCGTTACCTGGCACAGGGCCGGCTTGGTCTGGTGCGGGAATCGAGCGTCGAAAAAACGATCGTTCATCATATTGCGCCACATTTGGCCCAGCCACTGGCGTTTGTGTTTCCGACGTATGAGGGCAATCGGAATTGGATTCTTTGGCAGCTAAAAATCGGCGTAAAAATCTACGATCTGCTTTGTAGCGGAAGAAATCTTGGAAAGTCCACCTGGCTCAGCCGAAAGGAGACGCTGAAGAAAGTTCCTCCACTTCGGGCTGAGGGACTTAATGGGGCGGTCCGTTATTTCGATGCGTTGACGAATGACGCCCGGCTTGTGCTGGATACTCTGCGCTCCGCAACAAAATACGGCGCGGGTCTGGTGAATTATTGCCGATTCAAATCGGCGCAACGAAATGAATTTTGGGAATGCGATGTCGAGGACCAACTGGCCTCGGAATCCTATACGCTCCGAGCGCGTTCGGTTGTCAACGCCACCGGTCCCTGGGCGGATGGATTGCCGCACAGCCAGGTTAAGCTGCGCCTTACAAAAGGCATCCATCTCGTGATCGATCGCAAGCGACTCCATTTGACGGAGACAGTCGTCATGACGGAGAGCAAACGCATCCTTTTCGCGATTCCATGGGGCGAGCGAATGATTCTCGGCACGACGGATACTGACTACCACGGTTCTTTGGACGATGTTCGTGTCGATGCGGCGGATGTTCGATACGTTCTGGAGATTGCCAACCAGCACTTTCCGGAGGCTTCGCTGACTGTCAAGGATGTCATCAGTTCATGGGCCGGGGTGCGTCCGCTCATTGCCGATCCACACGGCAAACCTTCCGATATTTCGCGCTCGCATCAAATTCGCAATCCTGAGCCGCGCTGGTGGGATGTCGCGGGCGGCAAGCTGACGACCTATCGGTTGATGGCGGAACAAACGGTCGATGAAATCGTTAAAACGTTAAATGGGTTAAAAGCGTTAAAACGGGAAATTGTTCCGTGCCGCACTGCAATCGAACCACTGTTATCGCCAGCCGAAGCAAATGACTACAGCGGGATATTACCGCCAGAATTCAATCGCCACGCAGTCGAGCATTATTGCGCGAATGAATGGGCGATTCATCTGGATGACGTCATGCTCCGGCGGACGCGCTGGCATTATTACTTTCCCAATGCTGCTCAGATGGCAGAACAAGCCGCGGACTGGATGAGTGAACGGCTGGGTTGGTCGAACGCGATTCGCTCCGGGGAGATGGAGCGATATTTTGAGGCGGGGACGTTCAGAGCGAATTCAGGGGACTCCCGTCAGCATAACTCCGCTGCTATCCAATCAAACCGGAGCATTCACAATCACGTGCTTGGTTGAGATTGCCCAACTACACCCGTGTTGTTTTCAGGCGTGATGTCTTTGGACCTCACCACGAAGAAAGCGGTTGGAACGGCGGCGGGTTTCGTGGGATTTTTTGGTTACCTCGGCCGAGTCATTCAAGCCGAGGGTTTGGGCCGGATTGCCAAATATTACGGTTGGACAACGGCGCTGTGGGCCGTATTGGGCTGCACGGTTGTTGGTATTATTCTGCTCGCTTTCACGTGGAACGTCCGCCCAAAGGGATAGGAACGAGTTCGAACCCCAATGTTGAATCAGACGTTCGCATGCGGGTCTGGCTCAGGATCAAAATTTATAAGTGAGTTTGAGGCGAAAACTGCAGCCGTTTTGCTGGATTACGTCCTGCAGATGTTCGCCGGAGCCGGGATACCCATATTTTGTGCCGAGCAGATTGTAAACGCTCGCGGATACGTCCAGGCCCTTCACAATTTTTTGACTGAATAACGTCGCATTCAGCAGAGCGAAGCCATGCGCTTCATGATTCGAAAGAGTCTTAACAGAGCTGGAGTATTGCAGCTCCAAACCACCAAAAATTTTGTCCTTGTAAAACGGCACGAGGAGGTTGGCTTTTACCAAATGGCGCGGTGAATTGCTCAATTCGGAACCCGTGTCCGCATTCTCGGCGTATTGCCACTCATAACTGGCGCGAGCGAGCAATCCACATGGATATTTGCCTTCCAATTCAAAGTCCAGGCCCCGGGCGCGAACGTTGTCAACATTCCTAAAAATCTCCATTCCATTGTTCGGATCGGACTCCTGAGTAATCAGGTTCTTAATGTCGTAGTAATACGCTGATGCATCGAAACGAAGGTGAGCCGGCAAATACTGTTCGTAAGCCAGTTCATAGGTTTGAATTTTCTCCGGCTTCAGGTTCGGGTTGGCCTCCTGGAGAAACGCAGATGAGCCGTAATAAAGTTCATAGTTGTTCGGTGCGCGAAAGGCCTGGCCATAAAGAAGCTTGAAGGTTGATTCTTCCCACGGGCTGTAGATGAGTCCAAGGCGAGGACTGATCGGGCCGGCAAAAGAGTAATAATAATCGTAGCGCAGTCCGGCGTTCACGAGCAGATTTGTTCGCAGCACAATCTCTGTCTGCGCGTACACCCCAAAAGTTCCACTGTTCCTGCGGTCATTAATGTAGGTGGTTGGCGGATGTTCGTCCTGATTGCTCATGTCCTGATCCAGATTTTCTCGATATTCCCCTCCCACGATGAGCGTATGCCGGTCGAGCACCCGCTGTTTTAATTGCGCGTTTGCGGTAAACCAGTCCCCAAATGCCGCGTCATCGTTAATCAGCACATTCGATAAACTATTGGAGCCCGAATAATCGTACGGAAAGTGCCCGGTATAAGGATACGCGTCGTACGACAGGTTGCCGAGCACAGTGGTGTCTGCGCTGAATTCGTGAGCATAGGCCAGGTTCACGAACGCGCGTTGATCGGTCGTTTCTTCCAGGCTGGTCCCGAAAAATGACCCAAATGAAGCGGTGGGCACGTTCTTGGTCCGCGAACTGTAGAGCGCGCTCAAGGTAAAGTCCTGATAAGACAGGCTGTTGTAAAATTGGTGAGCTTCCTCAGCATCAGCGTTGCGGACAACGCCATTATTGCGGGCGCGCGGATCCGGGCTGATGCGCTGGTCGAATTCCGGATAGTACAACCGCTCAGGTCCGTCGCTGTGGTAATAGTATCCAGACAAAAGCCATTCAATTCCACTGTCGAATTTTTTCCAGAAAGAAAATCGTCCTTTATATGTCCCGAAACTTCCGGCCTCCCCGGAAACCTCGCCGCCGCCAACGTCACGCCCTTTCTTCGTAATGACGTTGATGACTCCGAAGAAAGCGCTGCTGCCATAAATGGAAGAGCTCGGGCCCCGGATTATCTCAACCCGATCAATAATATCCACATCGACCGTTCCTCCCATCCCGACATACCCCGGATCGTAAATGTTGTCATTCATGCGGTGGCCGTCCACAAGGAAGAGATAACGGCTATTGTAGTCTCCAGGGCGCAGAAATCCTCTGGACCCAACATAGGAGTAATTTCGATCATCGGATACATAGAAGCCGCGAACCGAACGCAGGATGTCCGCTAACGTCGAGTAGCCAAACTTCTGAATCTCGTCAGAGGTTACGATGGTCACCGAGGAAGGCGCTTCGGTTACCTTCTGTTCGTACTTTGAGGCGCCAACGACCGACTCCACTCGAACGTTAATCAATTCTTCAAGGGAGAACTCCGGGCCTCCAAGACCTTCCTGCGCCTTTATCAACAATGCCTGTCCCAGCGTCAACGCTAGCACAAGACCGTGTACGGAGGTCGTCTTCGCTGTATATTTCAACAGTTACCATATCGACAGAATTCATGGATTCCTCAGGTGCGATTTAGCGAATCCTTGTCAGTCAAATCCCTACACGCCAATGAATTGAAGCAACGGAGTTAGGCCTGGGATATGAGTCTGGAGTTGCTGTGGTCTTCAGAGCCCTACCACACCTCAACCGGTCCCTTCGGCACCGGGATTTGCTCACGTCTTGCCACTGCAGGCTCTTGCATGAATGTAGCCACCATCGGCGGCGGCGCAAATCGCACTTTCAATTCACCATTATCATCAAGGAATTGCCGCCGCCATCGCACGTATCCGGCCAGGACTTCCTCGAATTCGGCTTTCGATGAAATCTGCACGACGCGTTTGTTGAACTCGTTTGCGGGGCCGAATCGTTTGGCATACCACGGCGCTACTTTGCGAAACATCCGGCAGCCATGTTCTTCTCCAAAAACTTCGACCATCAAGTCCAGGTGGCGGCACATCACACGTACTCGCTCCTCAAATCGCGGGTCGGGCAAGACTTCGCCTGTTTCGAGATAATGCAGCGTGTGTTGAAATATCCACGGGTTGTAAAATGCTCCGCGGCCAACGCTTACACCGGCGCAACCTGTGTCCTCGAGCATCTTCCTGGCAGCCTCAGCCGTGGTGACATCGCCGTTGCCGATAACCGGGATTTCTTTGATCGCTTCAACGACCGCGCGAATCCCATCCAAATTAATCGTGCCGGAAAATCCCTGCTCTCGCGTCCGTCCATGGATAAAAATCGCCGCCACACCCACATCCTCCAATGCGCGCCCTAAATCCGGCGCAGTGATATTTTCATCATCCCAACCGAGCCGCATTTTGGCCGTGATTGGAATTTTCACGGCTTCCACCATACCTTTGACCAGCCTGGCAGTTTTGTCCAACTCCGTCATCATCGCCGAGCCGCCGCCGACCCGGCACACCTTTTTCACCGGGCAGCCCATGTTGATGTCCACCGAAGCGACGCCCAGCGATTCCAGATAGACAGTCGCATCTCGCATTTCTTCCGGAACCGAGCCGAACAATTGAACCGCGAGCGGCCGGTCTGCTGGCGACGTTTCGATCAGCTTGAGCGCCTTGGGATTTTTTTCGAGCAGCGACCGGGCATTGACGAGGTCCGTCGTAGCCAACCCGAGTCCGCCGACTTCGCGAACCGTAAGCCGAAAAGGCAAATTCGTATAGCCCGCCAAAGGCGAGAGAAACAAATTTGACTGCAATGTCAGCGGGCCGAGTTGCACAGGAAAGACTATAACGGATTCGACATAATCAGGCTATCCAAAGTGATAAATGCCAAGGGATACGCAGTTGTCTCCCATAAACTGAATATAGGGTAATCACCCTAACGAGTGCCGGCACATTCTTCGATAAATTCATCCACGCTTCATTTCTGGCTACTTCTCGAGCTAAACGGGTTTGACGCAATTTTTCTCAAAATTGCGCTGGCATGGGCTTTGCTAAATTAACCTTCGTAGGTTCCTTGCCTACATCCTCCTGAGTGGGGCGGTGCTGGAGCCATCAGTGCCGCCCTCCTTTTTCTATAAAACGGATTCTATTTGCCGCAGCGAGCGACCTTTCGCATAATTTGTCGGAGCCTGGAGCCGTTCGCCGGTTCAGTTCAGGACTTCAAAGTAAAATGGCCGATTCTGAAACTACATCCAGTGGCACATTCGCATCGTTGCGCAAAATTGGCGGAATCATTTCGGCTGTATTGCAAAATCGAGCGGATCTCCTCGCTGTAGAATTACAAGAAGAAAAGTATCGGTTGGTGGAGGTTTTGATTCTGGTCGGTATCGCGCTGGCTCTCGGGATGATGGCGCTATTCGTATTCACCGGTGTCATCATATTTGCGGTCCCCGACTCCTATCGGCTGTGGGTCGCTTGCGGGTTGGGCGTGCTCTACATTTTGGGAATTTTCGCGCTTTGGTCGCGAATCAAAAAACTCCTGCAAAACCAGCCGTTTCCGGAAACCATTAGTCAGATCAAAAAGGATTGGGAATGTTTAACCCCGCCGAAGTAGAAGAGTTGGCTGCGCGAAAACGGCTTTTGGCCGCCGAAAGCGATCTAAACCGTCAGGCGTTAATGTTGGAATTGTCCCAGTTACGCGCTTCGGCGGCGAAGGTTGAAAAAGTATTTCGGTTCGGGACCAGTGCCTATCCGCTCGTGCTCGCCACCGCCCCGCTGGCTGGTTATTTCTTCGCCAGCAAAGCAGGGCCAGTGAGCAAGATTTTCAAATCCGCTGTCTGGGGCTGGCAGGTAGTCCAGCGACTCAAGCCGTTTTGGGATAAGTGGCGGCAGTCGAAAGATTCCCACGGCGCGCCACCGGAAACAGAGATTTCCGACTAATACGCCAGGCCGCTCACTTCCGGGCAACGAGCACACCAATGAGCAAACCCACTCCAAAGGCAATGCCGATGGATTGATAAGGATGCTCGCGAATGGTGCGATCGGTCGCTTTGGCCGCTTCGATTGTCTTTTCTTCCAGCCGTTGCGCCGTGGCTTTGGCCGAATCCAGCGCGGTAGAGAGGCGTTCCCGCAATTCGACCACTTTTTCACCAGCCTGATTCGCGGTGGCTTTCATGAGTGCTTCTGCGTCATGCGCCACAGTTTTGAGGTCGCCGACGAGCCGTTTATTGGCTTCTGATGTTGTCATATTGGTTTCGTGGTTTCTGGCAAGTTTTCTCACGCAAGGTCTTGATCGCTGCGGGAGCAGCGCATCGCGCTTGCGATCATATGCGTAGCTTAGCCTCAGTTGGGCAAAATGTCATTCAGAAAAAGCTAGAATAGGTTATTGACGATGAGGCCGAGGACACTCAGCGGCCCTTGATCCTCAAGACCTTCAGTCGCTTTGTCGAGCTTTTGCAACGTGAGCTTGGCGTTGTTGTAGAACTCCTTGTCATTGACGATCTTGCCGACGGAACCCTGTCCCTGATTCACTTTCTCAAGAATCTGCCGCAGATTCACCATCGCATCGCTTGCTTCGCGATAGAGTTTGTCGTCATTGAGAAGTTTGCCGACAGTCCCATTTCCTGATTTGGCCTGATCGAGAACGCCACGAGCGTCAACGACCGTCGCCTTAATGTCCGAGCCGACGTCTTGCAAGTTGGTAACGGTCGTGTAGAGAGAATTGTAGAGCGAGTCATCGTTGACCAATTTGCCGACCGTGCCCTTGCCCGCTGCAATTTGTGACGAGACAGCCTGAAGATTGGCGATCGTGGCCGTCAGAGGCCCGCGGTTGGCTTTGAGAAAGTCAGTGAATGGGCCGAGGAGATTCTCAATTTTGTCGCCCGTGAAACTCTTCGTAAGATTTTCGACCCCGGTCGCGACATTGTCGATTTTTTGCATCATTGCGCTAAGGTCCGGTTGTTCGACCGAAGCGAGCATGGCGCCGTCGACTGCCTGCGGCGAGCCGGGCGAGCCAAAGTCCAGCGAAACGAAATTTTGCCCAAGCAAACCGGTGAACTTGATCGTCGCCGTGCTGTCAGTTCGGACAATTGCATCGCGCCGCAATTTCATCATCACGCGCACTTTGTTATTGGTTTCATCGATCCCAATCTTTTCCACTTTCCCGACCTCGACACCGGCGATTTTGACGCGGTCGCCCAATTTGAGGTCCTGGGCCGTGTTAAATTCAGCATTGAGATGATAGCCGCGCCGGAACCAATCCGGGCCTCCCAGAGTCTCCATAATGAGAACGGCGGCAATCACTGCGAGCGCGACGAATATGCCTAAGCGAGTTTCGAGTGTGTTTTTCATATGGTATTGCGGTGTGTTGGACTATGGATTTTTAAAGTTCGCATTTAGAAATTTTTGAATGAGCGGATCCGATTTTTTCTTTATTTGGTCCGGAGAATCAATCGCGAGGATGCGGCCTTCGTTAATGACTGCGATGCGATCGGCGATACCGAAAGCAAGGTCGCGATCATGGGAGACCACCAGCGACGTCACGTGGATGCGGTGTTTGAGATTCAGGATTTCTTCGCCGATGACAACCGCGGAGAGTGGATCCAACTCACTCGTCGGCTCGTCGTAAAGAATGAGTTGGGGTTCGACGACGAGTGCGCGCGCGATGGCAGCGCGTTTTTTCATGCCACCCGAGAGTTCGCTCGGCATTTTGTTTTCGCTGCCTTTCAGTCCTACGATTTCGAGATTCTCGGTAACAACACGAGCGATTTCCTCGGGAGTCTTCAGGCGGTGCTCGGCAAGGTAGAGGCCAACATTTTCGCCGACGGTGAGTGAATTGAGCAGAGCGCCCGATTGGAACACCATGGCCATCCGAAATTTGGCCATCACTTCAGGGGATTGAACCGGCTGTCCCTCGATGAGGATTTCGCCAGCGTCGGGCTCTTCGAGACCGATGAGATGTTTCAGCAGAACGGTCTTGCCGCTGCCGCTGGGCCCCATGATGACGAAGATTTCACCCGGGCGCACATCGAAATCGAGTCCCTTCAGCACTTCCTGTCCGCCAAAGCTCTTGCGCAAGCCGCGAACCTGCAGACTGACGCCTTGGTGATTGGCAGGAGGGGCGTTCATCACGACAAAAGAATGCGGGTCAGGACGTAGTCGGAAATGACAATAAGCACGATCGAGTTGACTACAGCTTTGGTAACGGAGCGGCCAATGCCGCGCGGACCGCCGCGAGTCACAAGCCCCTGATGGCACGAAACCACAGCAATGATCAGCGAAAATACAAAGCTTTTAAAGACGCCGTTGGCGATGTCCTTCATTTCAACGACATCGCGGAGAGACGAGAAGAACGCCATGAACGAAATTTCAATGCGATTATTCGCCAGGCAAACAAAAGCGCCGCCAAGCCAGCCGACGAGGACCGCGAAGATGACCAGCAGCGGCAGTGCAATCGCAATGGCAGTCATGCGAGGGAGAACCAAATAATGGATCGGATTGATGTTCATCGTCCGCAATGCATCGATCTCTTGATAGACGCGCATCGACCCGATTTCCGCCGCCATCGCGGAGCCAATACGCCCCGCAATCAGAATCGACATCATCACCGGCGCAAGCTCTTTACAAATGGAGGCGCCAACCACGCTGCCAACGGCGCTTGCCAGCCCACGTTCGACGAGCAAAGGTCCAGTCTGCAGAGCGATCACGCCGCCGATGAAAAATGAGAGGATGCAAACCATCAGCAGGCTCGCGTTGCCGATTTCAAAGAATTGATCAAAGACTTTCTGGCGTTGCCGCCACGTCAGCGGCAGCGCGAGCAGCGTGCGCCAGAATAAAACGACCATCTCTCCTATGTTTTGGAACATGGTTCTTTGGGCTGGTTAAATAAGTTACAAAAGTTAAATCAGTTAAATCAGGTTAGGACCCTAAAAGGGTTGCGCCGCGGCTATTTTGCGCGGAGAACTCGATTGCGCCATACAAAAGTTAAGGGAGCGTCGAAAATTGGAGGTTGCAAGTTGCAAGTTGCAAGTTCGAGCAGCGGCCATAAAAGCGGCATGGGGCTGCCGCACTCCAAGACGCTGGCGCGTATTCCGGCGTGCCACTCCTTCCGCGAGGTTGTGGAGTGCGGCAGCCCCATGCCGCTTTCGCGAAGAAACTACAACTTCCACTAATACCTGGTTCATCGAATCATTCATAGCACCGTCGAATTTGGCGACTTCTCCCAATCGCGCGCCCGATTCAGAGCCTCAGACCAGCGAGCGCGGCGATGATCGCGTTCATCGCGGCTCATTTTGGGCTCGAAATCCCGGTCGAGCTGCCAAATCTTGTGAATCTCAGTCCGATCTTTCCAAAAACCAACCGCCAGGCCCGCAAGGTAAGCTGCGCCGAGAGCGGTCGTTTCGAGCACCCGCGGCCGAACCACCGGCACGCCCAGCAAATCCGCCTGAAATTGCATCAGAAGATTGTTGGCCGATGCGCCACCGTCCACGCGCAGTTCGTGCAGAACGATATTCGAATCCGTTTGCATCACGTCCAACACATCGGCGACTTGAAAGGCAATGCCTTCGAGCGCAGCGCGAGCCAGATGGCCGGCGTTGGTGCCGCGAGTGATACCGGTGATGGTGCCGCGGGCAAATTGATCCCAGTGCGGCGCGCCCAGACCCGCAAAGGCCGGGACCAGATAGACGCCGCCACTATCCGGAACGGTCAAAGCGAGCAGTTCGACATCGGTCGACGATTTGATCAGGCCAAGGCCGTCGCGCAGCCATTGGACCACGGCTCCACCGATGAAGACGCTGCCTTCGAGAGCGAATTCGGTTTTATTATCAGTGTTCCATGCGACCGTCGTTAGCAGTTGATGTCGGGAAGGCATCGGTTCAGTGCCGGTATTCATCAGCATGAAACAACCAGTCCCGTAGGTGTTCTTGGCGAGACCGCGGGTGAAACAGTTCTGGCCGAACAGCGCCGCTTGTTGATCGCCCGCGATCCCAGCAATCGGAATCGGGGCATCGAAGATACCCGAGGCGGTGTTGCCATATACAGCGCTCGAGGGCCGAACTTCAGGGAGAATTTCTCGGGGTGCGCCGATTGTCGCCAGCAGTTCGTCATCCCAGGATTGGCTGTTCAGATTGAACAGCATCGTGCGCGAAGCATTGCTCGGGTCTGTAATATGCAACTCGCCGCCGGTCAGGTTCCAAATGAGCCAGGAATCGATCGTGCCGAAGGCGAGTTCGCCACGTTTGGCTCGTTCGCGAGCACCAGGGACGTGATCGAGCAGCCAGCGAATTTTGCTTCCAGAAAAGTAAGCATCGATGACCAGGCCGGCCTTGTTTTTGATCAATTCCGCCTTTCCGGCTTTTTTCAGGCTTTCGCAAAAATCGGCGGTCCGACGGTCCTGCCAGACGATAGCATTGTGGATCGGCGCGCCGGTGCGGCGGTCCCAAATGACAGTCGTTTCACGCTGATTCGTGATGCCGAGAGCTGCAACGTCTTTGCTGGTAAGTTTGGCTTTGGCAAGAACGTCGCGGGCGACTTCGAGTTGAGTGGTCCAAATCTCGCGCGGGTCGTGCTCGACCCAGCCGGGCTGAGGAAAAATTTGTTGAAATTCCTTTTGTGCAACGGCATGGATTTGGCCGCTTCGGTTAAAAAGGATAGCGCGGGAACTGGTCGTTCCTTGATCCAGGGCAAGTATGAAGTCAGGCACGATTGCAAAGTGATAAGGCGAACAAGGGGCGGGCGCAAATAAAACTAAGAGGAGTTATGCGCAATGCGTGACAATTGAAACGGGGAGATCGCCTTTCGGTGGTCAAAAGTAGCCAAAAAGGCCGCTATTTCTTGGCTTCCAAGCTTCGGCACGGCAAGCTGAGTTGCGTCGGACCCGTCTGACCAGTCCGACAGGTCGGATTTTCCGGCACACTTACTGAAATTGAAATCGAGCAACCCTTGCCAATGCTCAGATCCTTCCCCATTTTGTTAGTCTATGGTTCGTTTGATTTTGTTGTTCACGGGCATATTGCTTTTAGGGCTCTCGTGCGGGCGCTCTCCCCAGCTTGCGGAAGCTAACGCCGCTACAAGCACGAATGGTTCCGCAGCACAAACAAACCAGGTTTTTGAGGTCAAAGGCGTCATCAAGGACCTGAAACCGGACGGCAAAACAGTCGAGATTCGGCACGAAGCGATTACAAACTACATGCCGGCGATGGTGATGCCATTCGAGGCAAAGGAGCCGAAGGAGTTGATTGGGCTAAAGGCAGGTGATCAGGTCAAATTTCGGATGACCGTCACCCGGGACGATGTCTGGATCGACCAAATCCAAAAGCTTTCTGTTGGCAATCCGACACAATTACCTTCGAAAGAGGGAGTGTTTCATTTCAGTCGGGATGTCGAGCCACTGCAAATCGGCGATCCCTTGCCGGAGTATCATTTCACAAACGAAGTCGAGCAGGCAGTTAGCACGAGCCAGTTCAAAGGCAATGCAGTTGCGATCACTTTCATATTCACACGTTGTCCGCTGCCAAATTTTTGTCCGCGCATGACGAGCAATTTCCAGGAGGTACAAAATAAATTGCTGGCCTTGACCAATGGCCCGGCGAATTGGCATTTGCTGACGATTTCGTTCGACCCGGAGTTTGACACACCGGTGATTCTCAAGGCCTATGCGGAGCGGTTCAAAGCCGATCCAAAACATTGGACCTTCTTGACGGGAGAAATAACAGAGATATCGACGATCTCCGGCCAATTCGGCCAAATGTTTTGGAAGGAGGAAGGCGCGTTGAACCACAATCTGAGGACGGCAGTGATAGATGCTTCAGGCCGTGTGCAAAAAATATTTCAGGGGAATACCTGGACGACCGACGACATGGTGGCGGAGATCGTGAAGGCGGCGGAGGTGAAGGCAAGCACGCCAAATTCAACCACGGATAAACACTGAAGGACACGGAAACCGGGGAATCAAGAGGGACAAATCCGTGAATCGTGCCTTTCGACAAAAGCTGACCTTTCCGAAACCTTCGCCATTGCGAAAATATTGGGGCTTGGCTCCGAATACGGTTTTTCTAAACCACGGTTCCTTCGGCGCATGCCCGAAAGCGGTTCTGGCGGCTCAAGCAGAATTCATTCACAGAATGGAAGCCGAGCCGGTCGAGTTCCTGTGGAGGCGTTATGAAGAGCCGCTCGATCGAGCGCGGAACGCGCTGGCGAAATTCATCGGCGCTCGCGCGAGGGATTTGGTGTTCGTACCGAATGCAACCACGGCGGTTAATGCGGTTGTGCGCTCGCTGGACCTTCGGCCAGGGGACGAGTTGCTGACGACGTCGCATGACTACAATGCGTGCCGCAATGTGCTGGTCGAGGCGGCGACCCGGGCGCGAGGGAAGATGGTGGTCACAAGCGTGCCATTTCCGGTGCGGGAGCCGAACGAAATTGTCGAAGCGATCATGAATGCCGTGACGAGGAAAACTCGGCTGGCGATGATCGATCACGTCACGAGCCATACGGCACTGATATTTCCAATCGAGCGCATTATTCGTGAATTGGAGGCGCGGGGCGTCGATACACTCGTCGACGGCGCGCATGCGCCGGGAATGATTCCGCTCGATGTCACGCGACTGCGCCCAGCGTATTACACAGGAAATCTGCACAAATGGGTGTGCGCACCGAAGGGTGCGGCATTTCTTTGGGTGCGGGCGGACAAGCAAGACGGCCTGCAACCGGCAGTGATCAGCCACGGAAATAACCAGTTGAGACCGGGATACACACGATTTCAGGATCGATTCGATTGGGCGGGCACGACGGACCCATCGGCCAGGTTCAGCGTGCCGGACGCGATTGGTTGGATGGCAAAGCTGTTGCCGAGCGGCTGGCGTGAGGTGCGGCAACGTAATCATGAATTAGCCGTGAAAGCGCGGCGAATTCTCTGCGATCGGCTGGGAACGGAACCGGTCTGCCCGGAAAATATGCTCGGCTCGATGGCAACGGTCCGATTGCCAGAAAGATTTCAAGAACGGCCGTTGAAAGGACGATTTGAAGAGGAGCAAGTGATGCTGTATACGAAGTTTGGGATTGAGGTGCCGTTTTTACGAATCGGGACGCCGACCGGGCGATATGTTCGAGTATCAGCACAATTATACAATACGCCCGAGGAATATGATTACTTGGCGGAGGCGCTGGCGAGAATTCGTTAAATCGTGAGAATCTGAAATTCGTTGCCGCGGACCAATGGCTCAGGGCTTGCGAAATCCTTGGGAGCATTCTCTGCCTTGTTCCTACGCCCGCCAGAACGCCACATTCATGCGGCAGGGGCAGCCTCGGAAGAATTTGTCTCACATCCGCTGCGCCAAATTCCGCAAAATTCTCTTTGAAATCTGGCGATTCTCGCGGCAACATCCGCGTTCGCTTTGGATTTCTGCTGAGAATTCCACACTGAATGAAACGAACGCATCATTGCAACGAATTGCGCCCGGCGCACGTGGGCCAGGTTGTCACGCTCGCGGGATGGGTCCACTCCCGGCGCGACCTTGGCGGCCTGATTTTTATAGACATTCGCGACCGCGAAGGCCGCACTCAAACCGTTTTTGATCCTTCGGACTTGCCCAAAGAGCTTTTCGAACAAGCAGCTGCGCTCCGCAGCGAATGCGTCATTCGAGTCATTGGCAAAGTTCGACCACGTCCTTCGGGGACCAACAATCCAAAAATCGTGACTGGCGAAATCGAAATCGCCGTCACTGCTCTCGATGTGCTCAACGTCGCCGATGTTCTCCCCTTCCCTGTGGACGATCCGGAAGTCGCGAGCAAAGTGAACGAGGAATTGCGGTTGAAATATCGCTACCTCGATTTGCGCCGGCCTGAAATGGCCCGGAACCTTCGCATCCGCAGCAAAGTCGCCACCGCGACGCGCATCTTCATGGACGAGCAAGGGTTCCTCGAAGTCGAAACACCGATCCTGTTCAAAAGCACGCCCGAAGGCGCGCGCGAATTCCTCGTCCCGAATCGTCGCGAGCCGGGGACATTTTACGCGCTGCCGCAGTCACCACAGCAGTTCAAACAAATCCTCATGGTCGGCGGTATCGAGCGTTATTACCAAATTGCTCGCTGTTTCCGCGATGAAGATCAGCGCGCCGACCGCCAACTCGAATTCACGCAAATCGACATTGAAATGTCCTTCATCGAACGCGAGGACATTTACAGCCTGATCGAAGGCTTGCTCAAACGGGTCTGGAAAACAGCGTTGAACATCGAGATTTCGACCCCGTTCAAGCGGCTCTCGTTTCAGGAAGCGATCAATCGCTTCGGAGTGGACAAGCCCGATACGCGTTTCGGGATGGAGATCTCAGACTTCACGGAAGAATTTCGCAGCAGCAGTTTCAAGGTGTTCAAGGGCGCAATCGAAAACCAGGGCGTCGTCAAAGCGCTGAACGCCAAAGGCATGGCCGTGGTAACGCAAGGCCAGGTGGATACGATGACGGAACTGGCCAAGAGTTTCGGCGCTAAAGGATTGGCAAACATCAAAGTCGAAGGCGGTAAATGGAAATCGCCGATAGTACAGCATTTCAGCGAGGCGGAAAAAGCGGCGTTAACGAAGAAGCTCGCGATTGAGGAAGGTGATCTGATTCTGTTCGCTGCGGACCAATGGTTGACGGCTTGCGAAATCCTGGGAAGAATCCGCCTTTACTGCGCGGAGTTGCTGAAGGCGCAAGGCAAGCTAACCATTCCGAAGGACCGGTTCGATTTTCTTTGGGTGGTCGATTTTCCGCTGTTGAGTTTTGATAAAGAGCAGAACCGCTGGTATTCAAGCCATCATCCATTCACGGCTCCGGTCGCTGAAGACATCGCGATGCTGAAGACGGACCCCAAAAAAGTGCGGGGCCAGCACTACGACATCGTCGTGAACGGCGTCGAATTGGGTGGCGGCTCAATTCGTATTCATCAACCCGACTTGCAAAAAACGGTTTTCGAGGATGTGCTCCAAATTCCGCCCGAGGAAACGAAATTGCGTTTCGGCTATATGCTCGAGGCGTTTCGCTACGGCGCTCCGCCCCATGGAGGCATCGCGCTCGGTTTCGACCGGCTCAACGCGATCCTTTGCAACACTCCCAGCATCCGGGACGTCATCGCATTCCCTAAAACGGCGAAAGGCGTGGACTTAATGACCGAAACGCCGACGCCCGTGTCGTCGCGACAATTGCGAGACCTGCATATTGACGTAAAGGTCCCGAAGAAAGATTCTCCTTAGTCTAACCCGTCGACTGCTGCATCAGGTCTGAAAATCCGGGCTAACGACCCGGCACGAGTCTTCGCAATTTGACATTGCGATAGCGAATGACGGTCTCGTTCGCATCACCGTAAGCGCCAAGGCCGACCAGGCAATCGTTATAGAGCCGCAATGATTTTGATGGCGAGGCCCGGCGCAATATCTGTGTCCCATTCAGCCAGGCATCAGCTTTGCCATTTTCGAGGCGAAACTGAAATGAGTTGTGGTCGCTGTTAAACGCGACCTGTTTCGCAACTTGCTGGCTTGACCAACCGTGGGCGAAACAGACTATCTGGCCTTCCACTGCATTCTGTTTCATTCGAAATCCGTACCAATCGGATTTGAGGCTGTCGGGCAGGCCCATCATCAACCCGGCTTGAAAGTCTTTGTTTGAGGTCCGGACCACTTCGAATTCGCCGGTGACTTCGAATTCCGGGCCGACGATAGTCCGAGAATAAAAACTATGGCCACTCGTCCCGGACTCGACTTCCAACGCGCCATCAGGCAGTCGGCGGACTTTGTCACCCATCAGCGCCCTATTTGGGTCTTTGTCGTCCGCCGGCAGAAAATCGATCCATTCGCCTTTGGCGAGCAGTTGTTCCTCTTTCAAGGCCGTCAGCCGGCTGCGGCTGAATTCACGAGTTCGTTCGTCAGCATCCGATGAATTGCTGAGTTCAGTGTAGAGCTTGAGCGCATTGGCGAAATCCTGTCGATCGGAATCGGCTTCAGCGCGATTGACCTTGTCCGCCGATGTGCCGGTCAGCGCGGCAACCCTGAGCGGCATCAAAGAAAGATCGCTTCCCCAGGCGGTAAGGTTTTCGGGCTGGGGTTTCCAGTTAACAGCTTCCAACTGTTTGCGGGCAACGTCGTAATGCCCAGCCAGATATGCCACCGCGGCATAAGTGCTGCGCCAACCATCGCGAATCGTTGCCTGGGAAGGTTCGGCGACATAACCCTCGTACATCTGCTGCAAATGTGGCCAAACATCAAATCGACCATAAATATGCTCGCCGTGCGCCAATTTTTCTTCGGACTCCACATCCGTAATGCAATCGAAGAATATTCGAGGCACATCCGTATCGAACCTTTTTGTTTCAACGGCTTTCTTGCCGAGGGCAAGCAAGGCGTCCAGGCTGCCAAACCAACGCGGGCGCAATCCCCAGCGCATGCTCGACCAGGCCAGAGGGATGTCGATTTGCGCGGCAATGGCACGGTCGAACCAGACCCGCATTTGCTCCGGTTCTGATTGGCCCATCGCGACGGCGATCATGCAAGCCGGAGCCAGCGCGCGGTCAGGATGAAGCTTCCAGGCCTGCTCGTACGCAGCCTGGGCCTTTGCCAAATCGTCAGCGAAACTCTTCCATCCCTGCTCCGTCACGGAATCGGCGTAGCCACTGCCCCGCGCCGCCCAGGCGCCCTCGACCTCAGCCTTGCCCTCCAGCACGAGCGCGAGCCACGGATAATCCTTCGCCTCTTTGACAATTGGAACCACGGCGGCGCGATTCCGCTCGAAAAAGTTGTAGCCCCATCCGGTGATGAGGATGTCGGCGATTTCAGCTTCATCTCGGGGTGTGAAACTGCCGTCGGAGAAGGCCTGTTTGAAGAGCTGCACCGCAGATGCGTCGAGTTGCTGGACCCGTTGGTCGCGTTCTTCGGCCGCCAACTCGACCGTCGCGTAGAATTTTGGGTAGGCCTTGTGTCGCGATTTCTCGAATCCAGCCAGTGCGTGTTCCAGGCGGCGGGTTTTTTCATGGACCTCATTGCAGTTGGCGGCGGTGGCGGTCAATATGAGCGATTCTTCGCAATCGGCGCGGGCCGCAAGTTTATCCGCCCAGGCTGGCAGTGAAGCCTGGTTTGTCCATTGAGGACCGCCAAAGGCAGAATCGAGCCAAACCTGAAGGAACTGCGCGGCTTCGGTATCGCAAGGCAGATCGTGGCGGCCATGCTTCTTAAAACCTTCGATATATTGGCGAAAGCGAAATTCCTTCCCGCGCTTTCGCACGTCAGCAATGGTGAGAGTGTTTGTGCTTACGGAGACTTCCTTGCTGGCCAATTCAACTGCGCCATTTCCCGCACTTTGATTCGTGATTTGTTGAAATTTTCGCGCGTATCTTACGGCCACCAACGACAGAACGACCAATCCCGCAACGATGACGGCCGCCCCGATGGAGAGCCCCCAGATGAGGCCGCGGTTCGAAGTTGTCCTCGAATCCTGGACTTGGGGCGGTGCGCCGCTCGATCCGGCCCCGGTCCGTCCCAGGACGGAATCGAGAGTTTGCCATGTCGGCATGCCTTCCCGCCACACAAAGTCATTGCCCGACAATTCGCCGGATTCACGACGTCGGCGCAATTCTTCCAGCGAGAAAACGCCCACCGTCTGCCCATTCCGATGCAGATGATAATTCATATGAGGACAACCTCAATAAAACGTTAACGCCTTAAACTGTTAAGACGTTAACGCCAAACCTTTATCACCATAGTCGAATCTGTATTGGACGCAACAGGAACGACGGGGAGTGCTTTAGACCTCTCGTTTATCGACGGCTTCAAGGAAGCGCATTTGGAATTGGCCCGACATTTCCATCGCCCAGAAGTCGGGGGCGGTTTTTTCGTTCAACAACTTGAATTCCCGGCCTTGCTCGGGAGAGCCCAGGATGAGCCAGCTCCCGACCCGGACATCATTGAGGATTTGCAGGAGCCATTCGAGCTCGGACGGCGACAGCGAAAGGCGCGAGCCCGATTCGGTGTCCACGAAGCGGCGGGAGTCGGTGAGGAAAGCTTGCAAGATCTTCCGATTTTCCGCGCGCTGTTCGGTCAGTGATTCCTCGAGCAAACGCTGATTGGCTTCGGCATCAGGCAGTTTGCTGGTTTTACTCAGGCGAAAGCTCGCGGGAGGAATGCGCGGATAAAGACGCAGCACCTGAAACAGCAAATGTTTTTCCCGTTTGCCGAACTGGAATAGAAAATTGCCTTTGGTGACGCGGAGGAGTTTCACTCTTCGCGCTCCATGGTGGCGTGCAGGCTGTACCTTTGCAATTGGTGCACGTAGTGCTCGGCTTTTTCCATGCTGTCACGCGTGAGGATGCTTTTGCCTTGTTCATGCACTTGCATCATATGGAACTCGGCTTTTTTCCGGGTCCAGCCGAAAACAACCTGAAAAACGTGAGTCACGTAATCCATGTAATTGACGGGATCGTTCCAACAAACGACGAGATAGCCCGGTTCCAAACCGGATTTTGGCTTTTCTTCGGTAGTTTGAATCGTGCCCGGCGTTACTTCGGGCGTGGCGGTCTCAGCCATGGTCGCAAAGTAAAAGAGAGCACCCGGATTGTCGAGCGCGGGGCGCGGAATGCAGTAACATTGAATGTCGGCCGGTGTCCCGCTAACCTGCGGCACCATTGAAAGAATCGACCGACATTTCGATTATTACCCCGAGTTTTCGCAGCTCGGCGTGGCTGAAATTGTGTATTGCTTCGGTTGCGGACCAAAAAGGTGGGGTAGAGCACATCGTTCAAGACGCCGGCTCAGACGACGGAACGCTCGATTGGTTATTGAAAAACAGCCGAGTTAAAGCCTTTGTGGAGAAGGATCGGGGGATGTATGAGGCCATTAACCGCGGATTGCGCCGGGCGTCCAGCGAGATTGTCGCTTACCTGAATTGCGATGAGCAGTATCTGCCCGGAACGTTGCCGCGAGTGATGGATTTTTTCCAAAAGCATCCTGAAGTCGAAATGGTGTTTGGCGACGTGGTCATGGTGGATGCGGAAGGCCGATATTTGCGTCACCGCAAGATGCAGACGCCCCTGCTCTATCACACCTGGACCTGCCACTTATCGACGCTGAGCTGTGGGACATTTTTCCGGCGGCGATTAGTCAGTGATGAAGAGTCGCTGTTCAATCCCGCGCTGCGAGATGTTGGCGATGGGGAATGGATGGTTCGAATGCTCCGGCGCGAAGTCAAGATGGCGGTAATGGGTGAATTTACATCGGCGTTCACTTGCACCGGAGAGAATATGAGCGCTGGGCCAAATGCGCAGCGGGAGAACCGCGAATTGCTTGAAACAGCCCCGTTGCTGGCGCGAAAATTGAGACCGGTGCTCATATTGCATCATCGAATCAGGAGATTGCTGGGTAGAATGTATATTCAAAAGCCGTTTGGTTACGAAATTTTCACACTGAAGAGTCCGGAGCGAAGGCAAAAATTTCATGTGGACCGACCGACGGGAGTGCATACGCGGGACACGCAGAGCGAATAACGGCGGAAAACCGTTGAAAATCAGCCACCCCACCTCGCTGAAGCGAGGTGTTAATGAGACAGCGAAGAGTTCTAACGTAAGAGGGGTTCGATGTATTTGCTTTGAATCCTGCTTGTTGACTGTCGAGTAATTCGATTCAATCCGGTCGTGCGAAACCCAATCATCGCTGCGCTGGATGTGCCAACTGTAGAAATGGCATTGAAACTGGCGGATGAAATCAGACCGGTAGTTGGAGCTTTCAAGATTGGCAGCGAGTTATTTACGACGGGCGGCCCGGAAATTGTCCGGAGCATTCGTCGCTCCGGGGCCTCCGTTTTCCTGGATTTGAAATTTCATGACATTCCGAACACAGTCGCCAAAGCCGTCGCCGCAGCAACACGACTCGATGTGCAAATACTGACCATTCACACCAGCGGCGGTTCCGAAATGATGCGAGCGGCGCAGGAGTCAGCGCAACAGACTGCCCAACATTGTGGTTGGAAAGCGCCCCTGATTCTGGGTGTGACAGTGCTCACGAGCATGGACAGCCGGACGCTGGGCGAGATTGGAATCGAAACAAACGTTGGGACGCAGGTCGAGCGATTAGCCGAATTGGCAGTGAAGGCGGGACTTGGTGGACTGGTTTGCTCGCCGCTCGAAATTACTGCATTGCGCCAAATATTGCCATCAGAAGTGGAATTGGTAACACCAGGAATCCGGACCGGTTCAGAGAAAGCAGATGATCAAAAACGGACGCTGACACCAAAGGAAGCTCTGGACGCAGGCGCAAACTGGCTGGTGATTGGCCGTCCTATTTACGCAGCGAAAAATCCACGGGCTGCGGCTGACGAAATCGTTGCGGCCCTGGCGATATGAGCAAGCAGATTCAATGCGGACGACTTCAACCCGTGAGGAGATATTGGTATCTAACCTTGATCGCGTTTGTGTGCTCGGCACTCATGTGCGCTGTCAAATTGGGAGCCGCCGGAGCGTCGGTTCCATTCGAGGGCGAAAAGACTTTTTGGCACGATGGCTTCGAGCGATACGACTTTGTGATGGATGAGGAGAGCCTCGCGATAAAGCCGTTCAATCGACCCGAAGGTGAAAACTTTGCAGTCGGGACGCCGTCAAAAGGCCAGCGGAGGTGCATCGTGGTCGTTCCTAAACAAAATGCCGATGGGAATCCATGGTCTTGGCAAGGTTGTTATTGGGATCATGAACCGCAGACGGAAGTCGAATTACTGCGGCGAGGATTTCATATCGCATTCATCACGCCCGACCCGGGACGACAATGGGACGCATGGTATCTGTATCTGACGGAGAAACATGGCCTGGCTGAGAAGCCTGCATTCATCGGCATGAGCAAAGGTGGAGTGAACGAGTATGACTGGACGACAGTGAATCCAGAACGGGTTTCTTGCATTTACGCGGACAATCCAGCAATCAGGCCCGAGGCGTTCGCAAAACTTGGCGAGCTTGCGAAAAACGACGTATCACTGCTGAATATCTGCGGCAGCCTCGATTTTTTGCTTCAGCGCCACACGTTGCCGATTGAGGATCGCTACCGCCAGTTGGGCGGGCGAATCACGGTCATAATTAAAGATGGCACGGCGCACCATCCACATAGCCTGCGCAATCCCAAGCCGATCGCAGACTGGATCGTCGAGCACATGCATCCGACGGACGTACGCAAACGTCCTGAATTCGTGGATGAAAAATTCATTAAGTCTTATTACTACAGTCTGGAGAGCACGAATATTTACTTTAAGGAAGAGAAGACTTACGCCAATTGCCGCGGGCCAGGTTTTACCGAGTGTTATGACCGTTACGATGCCAAAACTGAAAGCCAATGGGGCATCACCGGTCTCGCGATAATTGTCCCCAAAGTGGTTGCTTCGGGAAAACCGTGGGTCTTTCGAGCAGACGCGATTGATCGAAACGAGGCGATCGATCAGGCGCTATTGGCGAAAGGATTCCATATACTCATTCCGCCACTCACTGCCCAATCGGGCCCCGTGCAAAAGGATTGGGATGCAGCCTACAAATTGATGGTCGATCATGGGTATTCCGCGAAACCGGTGATGGAAGGAACTGGAACTTCTGCTGGAGATGTCTATGCCTGGGCGATTCAAAACCCGGATAAAGTTGCATGCATCGTCGGGCGCAATCCGGCATTGCGCAGCCTCATATCCAAAACAGCCCCGATGGACAATCTGGCGCCTTTGGCTAAAGCAGTTGTGCCGCTGTTGCACATCTGTGATCAGAGTGATCCATGGTTCAATGAATACACTCGGACCGTTGAGAGGCGATATAAAGAACTCGGCGGTCAGATAACTGTTATCATCAATGAAGGTGATGGACACAATCCCAGTGCATTGGCAGATCGCAATCAAGCGATTGACTTCATAGTTTCAAAGACCAATCGAATAAGGCGGACGCGCAATTCATCTGTTAAGAAAGGCAAAGTGAAATACTCGAAACGAACAATCGGCGAGAGATCGGTAAGCGACACAAAACACAACTATTAGATCGTGACCGTAAATAGTGTCGGACTAAAGTCGGAGCCTGCCGTTCAGGCGCAATAGTTGTGACGGGGAAACAAAGAATTATGCGAGTACATTTTACGGGTGTCCTGGCGGCCGCGGCTTTACTTTCGTGCTCTCCGGCAAGGGCCGAGGATTTTCATTTCGATTCGTCCATCTCACGGCAGGTATTGGAAAATTATCTCTCGCGATCAATCTCCTTCACCGAACTGCTTCATGACGATTTAACCAAACCGGGCAACCGTCGAGGCGTGGATCCGCGCGACAATATGCGGCTGATTCTTGAGACGAAAGCGAAGTTTGTGGGCCGCGCTCTTTTCGTGTGGGGCCGAGAGAGCAATCTGGCTGCCTTCCTCGAAACAGCGGAGCCCTTTGCCGCTGCCTTGCATGAGGCCGATCCAGAGATTGTTCTTCAGGCAGCAGATTTTGAGATTGTGACACGTGACGTGGAAACCATTTCTATTCCAGAGTTTGTTTTGCGGGAATTCGGCCAGCCGGTGACAAACCGTAATTTTCGTTACGAATCGATGCTTTATCCCGACGGTCGATTTGTGGATCACTGGGGCAGAGGCTCGGTGCCCGATATGAATCAAATCGAGACGCGCATGTGGTTCTATTTCCTGAGCACGCGCTACATTGACGTAGGAATCGAGGCCATTCACTTTGGCCAGGTCGGCTTGATGGATAAGGATGATCCCGGCCACGCCGGCTGGCTGGACATGTTGGGACGGGTCCGCGCCTACGCACACAAGCATGCCCGGCGGCATCTTCTCATCTGCGACGCACATACCCCTACGGGTGGATATGTTGAAAATGGCAAGCTGCTGTTTGATTTTCATTCGTTTCCGTTGCGGGTTGTCGAAGTGACGAATCAGCCTTACAAAGGTATTCTTCGCGTTGGTTATTCAGATTCGATTTTCAAGAAGAGCAAAGGTGGGATTACGCCGAGCGGTTGGTCATGTGAGCATCTGCCTTATCTCGTGGAGTTTGATAACTTCGGCCGGAGCAATCCGGGCAAGCCGAGCAAATCGCCTTTCATTTGGGGTTGGGACGAGATCACGTGGTTTGCGCTTCTGCCAGAAAAGGAACGAAACGATTGGCTGCGCTATGCGTGGAATTGGGTCAATGAGAACGATTCCAACGGACACTTAGAAATGCCGGGCAGCCGAGTAATGACTCCAGGAACTCCCGATGGGCCTCGTTGGTACTGGGCGAATACCAGGAGCGATGCCTGTCCAAATGGATTCAACACTGAGAGCACGATTAAGGAGATTTGGGAGCAAGAGCGGAATGGGAAAAAGTAGTCTTGAACTGGTTTTCAAGTTCGTAGCCGTCTCCTCACGTCGGCGGCCACTGGCCAATTTATTGAGAAACTGATAAACGGTAAAACTTTTGAGAAGAAGTGTTCAGTTCGGGAAGCACTACATGGCTGTTGGTCAGTTCCGCCGGGAGCGCGACGAGATTAGTCCATGTTCCGGAAAGGTTGTCCGCGACTTGCACGACATACGTCCAGTTCGAGAGCGTGTCGAAAGAAATAAGTGTATTCGTTTCGAGATTCTCGATGGAATCAATCCGCGGATGCGGGTTTGCGGCAGCAATGATTTCCAATGCGGGAAAGTCATTCGAGAAAATAAAGCTGCGGGAGTCCGCCGTAAATCCGATTTGTGGACTGATACCGGTGAGATAAAGAGTGACGCGCCCGCCTGCGCGCAAGTCAGTTAGAAACGGCTCCTCTAATGAGAGAACAAAAGATAAGCGAGTGTCTGTTCCGCTGTTGGTGAATTGCCCCAGCGAAACATCCATTGCGGGATTGAGGAGTAAGGGCAAATCATTCCACACGACGCCGTTGGTTGTTGGAGTTACCGGGATGCCAGTCCCTTCGAGCCAGGAATCTGACGCGAGCCAGCGGATCTCGAACGCACCGACGCCGCGGCTAAAAATCGGGCTGGGCGGCGCGCCCATTTCAGTGAGTTTCAGTGTCGTGCGCAGGATCAGCCAATCGCGCGACGCCAGAGCCGAGTCTAGTGATGCCACGAGGTTGCTCATCGAAAAACGCATGAGGCTGTCAGATGCTCGATTCTGCTGGTTCATCGCATTGGTTGCCATTGGGCCGGAAACTGAAATGGCTCCCGCGCCGCCGTAATTACCGGTTGGATCGGCGGCGCGAACGAAAGCATCGGCTTCCGGATTGACGATGACGGTCATGGTTTGCGAAAAGCACAACTGTGCTGAAGAGAATAAAACGGCGAGGATAATGGCATATTGGAGAAAGCCGCTCGTGCAGGCACCAGTATTTGGAGTGCGCCGTCCGGCGAAACTAAAGCGGTATCCCCCGAAAGGTTTCGGGGTTGCCAGCGCAGTCCTTAGACGCCACGAAGAACGGGTTTGATGGCGGTGGCGAGATGCTTCCATCATCAAATGACTTCGAGAATCAGGTTTGTTGCAGCAGGTGGCTTTTCAGAAAATTCGAACGCGCTCTTCAATCGTTCGCAGGCGGCATTCGCTTGGGCCGCATCTCCAGCATGAATGCGAGCCAGGGTTGAGGAAGGCCGTATTTCATCGCCGGGCTTGGCGATTCGGTCAATGCCAACGTCGTAATTGATGGCAGAATCCTTTGTGAGTCGACCCGCGCCGAGGTCGCGAATAATTTCACCCAGGATTCGAGCGTTGCAACGGGACACATAGCCGCTGGCGGAAGCCTTGAGTTCCAACACCACTGGAGCGGTATGATCGAGAGCAAGCTTATCGTAATAGGCATTCAGGTCAGCGCCCTGTGCGATCAACATTTCGTGCCATCTCTTGCGAGGGGCGCCTGAGGCAAGGCAGTCCTCGGCTTGTTTGCGAGCATTATCAAGGTTTTGGGCTTTCCCGGTTTGGACCAGCAAATGAGCGGCGCATGCAAGGACGAGTTCGCGGAGGTCGAGTGCAGACTCGCCGCCAGTGTTTGATTTGTTTTCGAGGCATTGGAAAGCTTCTTTGACTTCGAGCCAGTTGCCGGCAGCGCGGCCAAGAGGAGCATCCATATTGGTGAGAAGCGCGCGCGTTTTCACGCCGCATTCATTTCCCAGCGCCACCATCGCGCGCGCCAGTTCGCGGGCTTTCTCCAATTCCTGCATGAAAGCGGCCGCGCCGAATTTTACATCCAGGACAAGAGCATCGAGGCCTTCCGCAAGCTTTTTGGAAAGAATCGAAGCGACGATAAGGGGAATGCTAGGTACCGTGCCGGTGACGTCTCGTAACGCATAAAGTCCTTTGTCGGCGGGAACCATTCGCTCAGTCTGGGCGCAGATAATGCAACCGACAGATTGGACGATTTCGATGATGCGCGGCGCTGGCAGCGAGGTTTGGAACCCGGGAATCGAATCCAGCTTATCGAGTGTGCCGCCGGTTATCCCCAGCCCGCGTCCCGAAATCATCGGCACGCGAAAACCAAGGCACGCGAGGAGCGGCGCGAGGGGGAGTGAGACTTTGTCACCGACTCCACCGGTGGAATGTTTATCCGCCAGCGGGCGGGGATCGGCGGGAAACTTCAGCAGATCTCCCGAATCGCGCATCGCGAGCGTCAGCGCGCTCGTTTCCTTTGTATCCATGCCGCGGAAGAAGACGGCCATAAGGAAGGCAGCCATCTGATAATCCGGAATATTGCCTGTGGTATAATCGACAACGATGGCCTTGATATCTTGAGCAGCCAGTATCCTCCCATCGCGCTTGGTTTCGAGAAGGGACAGGAAATTCACTGGCCGAAATTCTAAGAGAGATGAAGAGAACGCAAAGCCAAATCGGCAACTGGCATCGCGAAGGATCGAAGGTGAGGAGAGGCTAAATCCCTTCCACTGGATTAAGCATGGCCCAACGGAAGCTCAGCTTGGACGTACTCTGGCTGAAATTCTGAAAATCGACCGGCTTGACAATGTAGCTCTGCGCGCCCAAACGCAATGCTTCGCGGATGTCATCGTCGCGCTGTGAAACCGTCAGCACGACAACAGGAATTTTTCGAGTAAACTCGTCCGCTTTAATGCGGCGAAGGACATCAAGACCGTGAACCTTGGGCAGATGGAGATCCAACAGCACGACCTGTGGCCGCTCCGTCTTCGGACGTTTCGCATACGCCCCTCGGCAGAATACGTAATCCAGCGCGTCGGCTCCGTCATGCACTACCTGGACAGGATTGGTGAGTTTCGCTTGCTTGAAGGCCGCGAGAGTGATCTCAACGTCTCTGAGATTATCTTCGACTAGAAGGATGTCTCCGAGCTTCGGCGAGAGTGCGTCAGAGCCAGCAGTATTCGTCACATCTTCAACTGAGGCAAAGATCGCTCCAAGTGAAGCGCCCAAAGCGAGGGTAAGTCGTTGAATGCTGGCAAGCGAAGGATTGCGTTTCCCGGCTTCCACATCGCTGACGTAGGTGCGATGCAAATTCGCGCGCTCGGCGAGTTTCTCCTGAGAAATGCCCAGTCGAATTCGACGTCGTTTTACTTCCGCCCCAAAACCCTTCTGAACATCCGCTGATTCCATCAGGAGATTAGAAATATGAAGAATCCTAGTCCCAATCTACAGACTATAAGCTACAACTATTCTGCGAGGAAGTAAATAAGCACCTCAAACGTGACAACTCGCGGTTGAATTTCACACTTGATGTGCATTGATGAGAAGCACAACGAATACCATCTGGCTCCATTAGCGATTGCTTCGCCGGGATTTTTGCATTAGAAAGCCAACGCCCGCGTGAGCCTTTCACGCCTGATTACTTAAACCGAATACGAAAACCTGAGAATTATGAGTTCAATCACACAATTGCTCGGCGAAAAGGCCGATTTCCTTTTAAACTTCAACAAACCGAAGATCGCCAAAGAACGGTTACACCTGCCCGGACCGGATGTGGTGGACCGCATTTACGCGCTAACGGACCGAAACCCGCGTGTATTGTGCAACCTGCAACGGATTGTCGGCCACGGACGTTTGGGCGGCACGGGCTATCTATCGATTCTGCCGGTGGACCAGGGCATTGAACATTCCGCAGGCGCAAGCTTTGCGAAAAACCCTGACTACTTTGACGCCGAAAATATCGTGCACCTGGCAGTTGAAGGCGGCTGCAATGCGGTCGCGTCCACTTACGGCGTTCTCGGAGCTGTGGCGCGCAAATATGCGCATAAGATTCCGTTTCTCGTGAAGATCAACCATAATGAGTTGCTGACGTATCCGAACAAGTTCGACCAGATTATGTTCGGGACAGTGAAGGAAGCTTACGACATGGGCGCGGCGGGGGTGGGCGCGACGATTTATTTTGGGTCAGACCAGAGCGCCCGGCAGATCGTTGAAGTCGCGCAGGCGTTTGCGCATGCGCATGAGTTGGGGCTGGCGACGGTGCTTTGGTGTTATTTGCGAAATAACGCGTTCAAAAAGGATAAGGACTATCACGTTTCAGCAGACTTGACCGGCCAAGCCAATCATTTGGGCGTGACGATTCAGGCCGACATCATCAAACAGAAATTGCCGGAGAACAATGGCGGGTTCAAAGCGTTGAATACTGGCGGCTCCAGCTATGGAAAGTTGGATGAACGGATTTATACCGATTTGACGAGCGATCATCCGATCGACCTCTGCCGTTATCAGGTCGCTAATTGCTACATGGGACGGGCCGGCTTGATTAACAGCGGCGGTGAATCGAAAGGGGCCGGCGATCTGGAGAATGCCGTACTGACCGCGGTCATCAACAAGCGAGCCGGAGGAATGGGACTCATCTCAGGACGAAAGGCATTTCAGCGTCCGATGAAAGAAGGAGTGGCCCTGCTGAATGCCGTCCAAGACGTGTACTTAAATAAGGAAGTGACCGTCGCCTGAGCAAAAACAGTTGGGACTGATAGCCGTCAATAGTCTTCCAGTGCCTCCATATCACCCAATGGGCGAGTGAAGGTAGCCCTGGCGGGGCGAATGACGAGCACGCGAGCGGTTTTCTTAATGCTCCGGGAGATTGCGGCAATTGGCAGGCTAATCACGAATAAACCGGTCCCAATGGCGGTGGCGACCAGGCAAACCGGCCGTACGACCAGCGTGTCGGCAGCGACTTTAAGATCGTCATCGCTCTCCGCGGAAGCTGTATTGGCGCTTATTGAGAGAATCGCGGCAGCACAAATAGCACTTAGTAGTTTGGTTTTCATCTTACGTCACCATTGAACATCGGAATGCATCTGTCCATTAGATTTTGGACCTATTTTGTTCGAATGGAGTCGAGCCTGGCCCGGCCCTGTTCGAGCATGCCGCGAAGCTCCGCCATCTGATCGCGCGATAGCAAAATCGGCGGATTGCCAGAGCCGACGGTTCGGACGGCAAATTCAATGGCACTTGAACGCCGGCTACTGAACGCCGAGGCGCGAAAGCCGCTCCTTGTAGTAATGCCAGCGTCGAAACTGCTCAAAGAAGTAATGGACCAATCCACTTTGTTGAGATACGCGAGCGCATTGATTAAGGATTCAAGTTCGTCGTAATCAACTAATCGAGTTTCTCGAAGCTGTTGGCCGTGGTTCAGGTCCACAGAAATGCCCAACTCCTTCCTGCCTGAGCCTGCGTCCGAGGCCTCCCGGCATTTTAATACTATCGAACCCGCATCCGCCGACACAACGCCAATATCGGTACTGCCTCGGATAATGACTGTGCCAACGTTTGTCGCAAAAGATTCCAGGCGCGTCGCTGGCGCAAAAGAATACGCATTTGTGTCTTGCGCGAAAACGGGATTAACGAAGGTCGACGACAAGAGCGCCGGCGCCCAAATGAGTTTTGCCCATGTATTGCCCATATAAGTTTCCTCCGCTTTGATTATGACCCATGTTCGTTGGACGACCGGTCTCGCGTGTCCATTCAATAGCCGCGTGCGACTACGCTTGACGCCGCAACTCAGGCTGCGCGGAAACGTCCCGGACGCGGGCCAAAGCGTCGTGAGCGAGTTCGACGATGCCCGAGAGAGAACCGATATCCTGTTTTTCAACCAGTGTGTCGAGCCAATCGGCGAACTGCGCTTCGCGGTTGGCGACCGGGTCAGGAAGGAGCCGCCAATGTCGCGCAGTCCAATCATAATAGAGCCGGCCGCCTTGATACGCGTATGGTTTAGGCAGGGTTGCGAGGAGAGAAGAAAGCATCGAGCGATCGCAGCCGGCAAGAACGAGCGAGCCGACAAAGCGCAATTCCGCTTCCTGGCGTTCGTCCAATCGCGACACGCTTTCGGGTTGAAAGGTTAACCATCCCTCTTCATGAAGTTTCAATGCGTCCCGCCAGTTAAGGCCGATCTCGTCACAAATGGCGCGGGGCGAATATGGAAAGTGCAGTTGTTGAGCCGGAAGCACCTGCGCTACTTGTGCGCAATCGATTGGAAGAGGCAAAAGAGCGTGAATCGCTACTTGAGCCGAACCGGCAAAACTCTGATTCCCTTGAAGACTGTCCATAAGTCAGTTTCGGACGTTAGTTGAGCCGTCCCGCAAAGATTTTCGAACCCGTAAACCGCAAACAGCTTAGTGCTCACGACCCTAGCTCAGCACCCGCAAAATGGAAGAGAAATGTTTATTGACCGAAAGAGATTTCGAGTTCGTAAGAGTCGTTTTCGTTGGGATTATCGGCAAACCAAACCTGCAGCGAATCGTGGTCGGCCCAGAGGGTGGCGAGATAGCGGCCCTTACGTCCGATAATTTTCGCCGAGTCAAGAGAGCAATGCGGGATCTAAATAGGGGCGAATGGGCATATCGATCTAGCCGCCAGGTTTGTTGACTCGAAAGGTCCCGCTACTGCCTTCACCCTACCCCTTCTACTCTCCTTACCCCAGTGTTTCCCGACGGTGATTAAACCTAGACTTGGCGGATGTTGGGACGTGCAGTGCTGGTCGTTTGGGGATTGATGTCGTTTTGCGAATGCGTTCGTGTAGAAGGCCAGCAAAATACGTGGACGAATCCAACCAGCGGGCAGTGGGAGGATATGCATTGGTCATTGGACCAATTGCCAGGTCCGGGACAGGCGGTATTTATCGAAAATCCAGGTTGGAAAGCTGTCTCCATCGGAGTGAATACGGTGCAAAACTTCCCGGACGCGGTTCGCCCGGCATCTATCACCGTTTCTTCGCCGACAAATTCGCAAAACGTGTTACTGCTGAATTACGCGGGGTTTCAGACACCGATTTCAGTTAAGCAACTGCGAATCTACGAGAACGCGACGCTGACGACTCTTTCGTCCGCTCTCGAAGTTGACAACGCGCTGGGTGGCGCATTTTCTGTCGGAGGCACTTTAAATCAAGGCGAGTTTTCAACCGTCTCAACCGCCAGCGTACAAGTCGGAGACGTTGGGCCGGGCGCATATAATCTGACCAATGGCAATCTGGTGGCGAGCGCGGCTCTGAGCGTCGGAGGTAATTTCCCATCGCAATTCAATCAGTTTGGAGGGAGTAACTACTCGGCGGACGTGCAATTATATACGGCGGGAGATTACAACTTGTCCGGTGGCAGTCTCATAGCGAGCAATATTATTTATCGGCCGGGAAGTTCATGGGCCGGTAATTTCAACCAGAATGGCGGCGCCGTTACGGCAGGAGTCGTTTATGTGACGATGGGTGACTATCGTCTCGCTGGAGGAACATTGTCCTGTTCGGAAGTGCAACTCCCGGGAGTGACGTCCGTGTTCGATTATTCTGACGTGGCAAATTTCCTTCAGACCGGAGGGACAAACGTCACGAGTTTGTTGAATATCGGCACCTTGCCCCCACCTTATTTGAATGCGTTTCCTTCGGGACATTACACATTATCCAATGGCGTTCTAATAGCCGCCTCAACTGCGCTGGGGCCGTTCGGCGCCATGGAGCAATACGCTGGCGCGCACATCGCCGATTCGCTTGAATTGGAGGGAGGCGAAACTGCCCCGAATGTCGGTACTCCTGCCTTTTACACGCTTGGCAACGGATTGCTTTCGACACGCGGCTTGGGAATGCATTTTGGCAATTTCGTTCAGAATGGCGGCACCAACCAGATCGGTGGAGACCTGACAGTGATGTCGAAAACATTGTACAATTCGGCTTTTCAATTGCGCGGGGGCTTATTAGAGAGCTCGAACACGACAATCATTTCCAACCCACAAGCTGCGGGCGGTTTCACGCAAAGTGGCGGAACCCAGATCGTTTCGAATCTTCTCTACGTTTCGCGGACCAACTCATCGGAATCCGCCACTGACTACGCAGTGGATTTCCTTTTCACAGGCGGTCAACTCATCGCGCAAAATATCCAGGTGGAGGGCGGCGCCATTTTTCATCATCAGGGCGGCAATCTGGTGAGCAACGGAATGCTGACACTGGCAAATGGAACCTGGGGAGCGAATACGAATATACAAGTTCTGGGAAAACTGCTTGTGGGTAATTCTCAAACGGCGAATTCCACCATCTCATTTCCGAATGGCGCATCCAGCCTTAGTTTTGCCAACAGCAGTACCGTTCCATGGTCCAGCCAGGCAATTCTCACCATCGATCATTGGAACGGTTCATTGACTGGCGGTGGCATTCACCAGCTTTATTTTGGGAACGACAGCGTTGGTCTTTCGTCTCAACAACTTGCACAAATTCAGTTCCAAAATCCCGCAGGCATAACTGGAACTTTTCCCGCGACCATTCTTCCCACTGGCGAAGTCGTCCCGACTCAGGTCCTCATCTCTCAGCACTCGGGTAACGGACTCGCACTTTCATGGACCCCCGGGATGGTGTTGCAAAGCTCCACGAATGCTTCAGGTCCATTCGAAGATATTACAGCTCCGAGTTCCTGCTCCTGTAACATCAACTTTTCCGATCCAAAGCGTTTCTTCCGTCTTCGGAGCGACGGCAGAACACAGGAGGCAGTGGCGAACTTTTGAAAGTGATTACAAAGATTTGCGCTTGTGTTGGCGGTCGGTAGATTAGGTGCATGAAAGCGGTGAATTTCGAAGCTGCGCTGCAAGCCCGACCTTTCCGACCTTTTGAAATCCGCGTCGATGGAGAAGTAATCGTCGTTCGCCATTCCGAACAGGTCTTCTTTGCAGAAAACAAGACCACTGTGGTTATCGACGTAGGCGATAGAATTCACATTTTCGATACCAGCCATATCAGCAAGTTAGCGCTATTACGGCGAGGGCGAGATTCTTCAGCCAGTAAGGCCGCGTAAGCATTTTGGCAGCCATGTAGAGTTCAAGGACTTGGCAATCTCCTTTCTGCAAACTACAAACACAAACGGCGGTCCGAAATCGGCCCGCCGTTCGCGAATCAAGGGTTAGAGGAACTAAATTCCTTTTTGGATCATGTATTTGACCAGATCGGCGACGCGGCAACTATAACCCCACTCATTGTCGTACCAGCTGACGAGTTTGAAGAACCGCTTGTTCAACTCGATCCCTGAGCCCTGGTCAAAAATGGACGAGGATTTGCAATGAATGAAGTCCGAACTGGCGACTTCGTCTTCAGTGTATTCGAGAATGCCTTTGAGATAGGTCTCGCTGGCCTTTTTCATCGCCGCACTGATTTCAGCGTAGCTGGTGTCTTTAGCCGTGCGGACGGTGAGGTCCACGACTGAAACCGTCGGTGTCGGAACGCGGATAGACATGCCGGTCAATTTGCCTTTGAGTTCAGGCAAAACCAGCCCGACCGCTTTTGCTGCGCCAGTCGTCGAAGGAATCAGGTTTATGGCTGCGGAGCGTCCGCCTTTCCAATCTTTCTTGCTGGGACCGTCGACGGTTTTTTGCGTCGCGGTGTAAGAGTGAATAGTGGTCATCAGACCTTCTTCCACACCGAAGCCCTCTTTCAATAGAACATAGACCAGGGGCGCCAGACAGTTGGTCGTGCAAGAGGCATTGGAGACCACGTCATGCTGTTTCGGATCGTATTTACCTTCATTAACACCCATCACGATCGTCGGACAATCGCCTTTCGCAGGCGCGCTGATAATGACTTTTTTAGCGCCCGCAGCCAAATGCCCCTTCGCTTTTTCAACGTCAGTGAACAGGCCGGTAGATTCGATCACGATCTCCACGCCTAATTGCTTCCAAGGAAGCTGTGCCGGTTCTTTTGCGCTGACGACGACGATTTTCTTTCCATTGACGATGAGGACATCGGGTTCCGCTTTGTCGGGAGAGGATTTTTCCGAGCCGACCGTTCCGTTAAAGCGGCCTTGCGTGGAGTCGTATTTGAGCAGGTACGCAAGATTGTCGGCTGGCACAATGTCGCCAACCGCGACGACGTCCACATCTTTGCCAATGAGGCCCTGTTCGGAGATCGCACGGAAGACGAGCCGCCCAATGCGTCCGAACCCGTTAATTGCAACTTTTACTGCCATAGTTCGATTTCAATTTTTAATTTCCAATTCGGAAAACGCATGTTAGCGAGGGATGAATTGCGGTCAACGAAGAAACTTTTTCCGCAGCCCGGCTAAAGATCGCGCGGTTGCCAAAACACGACCCGCTCCAACGAGGCCACACAATCTGAATCACTTCGGCGCTGAGCTTGGAGGCGTCGCATTGGTGGGCGCAGCCGCGTTGTTTTCCAAAGGCAGAAACGCCGGAGGTGCGCTGGTGTTAACCTGCGGAATAGAAGATGTGGTAATCAGCGTCCCGGGCGTGCTTGAAGACGCAGGGGTCGTTGGCGAAGCTGGCGGCAACGCCGGCGAAGACTGCTGCAGAGATTTTCCGAGGTTCCTCTCAAACGCATTAGGATTTCGATTGTGATACGCGCTTTGGAGCAGCGACAGTACGATTGCGAGGACGAAAAACGCTGTCGCCGCGTACTTGGTTATTTTGGTGAGCATCGTGCCGGAGCCGGCGCCGAACAAAGCGTCCGCCCCGCTCGCGCCGAAGGCCAGCACTCCCCCGGCCTCCTTCTTCGGGAGTTGGATAAGGACGAGAAGTACCAGGATGGCGCTGTCCAGCACCATCGCCAAGGTCAAAAGCACAATGATAAAAGCCATAATTCTTTCTTAAATCGAGTTCTTGATTATATCAGCAAAACTGCGGGGTTCAAGTGAAGCTCCACCGACGAGCGCGCCGTCAACGTCGGGTTGGCTCATTAATTCACGTGCATTAGCAGGTTTGACGCTGCCGCCATATTGAATGCGGATACGCCGGGCGGCGGCTTCGTCATACATTTTCGTCAACAAACGCCGTAAAAACGCGTGCGTTTCCTGGGCCTGGGCGGTGGTAGCGGTTTTACCCGTGCCAATCGCCCAGACCGGCTCGTAGGCGATTATTGTTTCGAGAATCTGTTCCTTGGTTATGCCGTTAAGGCTGCCGCGGATTTGTTTTTCGAGGATCGGTTCGGTCTGATTGCCTTCCCGTTCGGCCAGCGTTTCGCCGACGCAAACGATCGGCTTCAGCGACGCAGCATGGACTGCCTGCGCCTTTTTCGAAATAAGTTCGTCCGATTCCTTTTGATATTGGCGGCGTTCGGAATGCCCAAGGATGACATAGCGAACAGAAAATTCTTTAAGCATCACGGCGGCAATTTCACCGGTGTATGCGCCGACATTGTGTTCGCTCATGTTCTGTGCCCCAAGGCGAAGATTTGAATCGAGTATCGCTTTTGAGACTTCACTCAAGGCCGTGAAAGGCGGGCAAACAACAATGTCCACCTCTTTGATGTTCGTCAGCTCGATTTTGAGGTCACCAACGAGATCGACCGCCTCGGCGACAGTTTTGTTCATCTTCCAATTGCCAGCGATAATCAGTTTGCGAGCTTTGTTCATACAGAAAGAATCTTAACGCAATGCACATCGCTCTCATTAACACCCCGCTTCAGCGGGGTGGCCGAACGCACCAAGATCCGCTTGACTGTTTTAACAGTCTCCCGGATGGACTCGCGACGTTCCGTGGCTTCTTGAATCGGTCCCGGCATTTTTTATTTTCCTTGGCGTCTTTGCGTTAAGATTATTTCTCGGATAAAGCCGCGACGCCGGGGAGAACCTGACCTTCGAGAAATTCAAGGCTCGCCCCGCCACCGGTGCTCATGAACGTGACTTTGTCGCCGAGTTCGGCTTTGTTCAGAGCTTTCACACTGTCGCCGCCGCCGATAATGCTTTTAGCACGATTCTTTTGAGTGACGTCGACGACCGCGCGGGCGACGGCATTCGTGCCTTCGGCAAAGCGTTTGTCTTCGAAGAGTCCCATTGGCCCGTTCCACAGAATTGTTTTGGCCCTTGCCACTTCTTCGGAATAGACCTTCACGGTTTGAGGACCGATATCGAGGCCAGCCGCATCGTCAGGGCAATCTAGCGTCGTGTTGACCCGGACGTTCAGGTAGTCGATCACCGGCTTCCCTTTCTTGTCGAGCTTGTCGGTCTTGGTCGGCACCGCGATGACATCATCGACCGGCAACAGGAACTTGACGCCGCGTTCCTTGGCCTTGTTGAGGGCAGAAACAGCCGTGTCCGTCTTATCGGCTTCAATCAACGATTTGCCGGTTTTGTGACCTTGCGCGAGGCGGAACGTGTAAGCCATCGCGCCGCCGATGAGGATCGCATTCGCCTTTTCAAGCAGCCGATCAATAACCTGGATTTTATCCGAAACTTTTGCGCCGCCGAGAATGACGACAAATGGCTGAGCCGGATTTTCGAGTTCATCACCCAGAAATTTAAGTTCGCGCTGCATCAACAGACCGGCTGCGCATTGGCCGCCGCGTTTGGCGACGACTCGCGCCACCCCTTCCGTCGAGGCATGCGCGCGGTGAGCAGCGCCGAAGGCGTCGTTGACGTACACATCGGCCACCTTGGCCAGCTTTTCGGCAAACGCAGGGTCGTTCGCCTCTTCTTCGCTGTAGTAACGGACGTTTTCCAGCAGGAGAACGTCGCCAGGCTGCATCACGCCAACGGTTTTTTCGACTTTCTCACCAATGCAGTCGTCGACAAACGCCACATGACGGTCGAGTAAATCAGCCAGCTTCATCGCAACCGGACGCAAAGACATCGAGGGCTCGCGCCTGCCTTTGGGACGCCCGAGGTGCGCAGCGAGTATCAATTTGCCGCCTTGCTCGATCAGGAACTTGAGCGTCGGGATCGTTTCGACAATGCGCGTCACATCGGTAATGACCATCTGGCCGTCCTTTTCATCCAGGGGAACATTATAGTCCACCCGGACAAAGACGCGTTTGCCGCGGACATTCAAATCCCTAACTGTCAACTTTGCCATAGTGATGCGATTTTCCCAATAACAGGGGGCCAGAGAATAGCGAAGGGGCCGGGTGAGTCAATCCGGAACGAGGGATCGATTTCGACGTTTTCCGCGCAAATAATGAGGGCGGCAAACATATAGCTAATCGAAATTTTGGAGCACGGCTCGCAGGTAATCGGCTAACCAAGGAACCTCCTAGTGGCGTGTTAATTCTTCCTATCGTAAGAAGTTGACCATGACATTCCACGCACGCGAATACAGCGGGTTGGCCAGGCCGAATTTTGTTTCGGCGATCACCAGCGAACTTCCAATGTCCACGGGCGGTTTCAGCGTAATGCGCGCGCTCTATCGAAGTGTCTCGTGCAATCAAGGTCAAAATCCACGCAGCGCAATCGGAAAACCTCGCTGCACAGACAACTCGCCTTCGAAAGAACCCAAATAATGGCAAGCACCATCAGCACGAGCATTGAAGTAATTCTCTATCCCACTCGGGCGACGCGAAGCACAACGCAATTCTCCAGAGATATGATGGACAGTTCATATTTGCTGCTGCAACGGCGTGAAGAAAAGAAAGGTGCTTTTCGACTGACGGTAACCTGGGGAACAGAGGAAGCGTTTACGATTTCGCACTTGGCGATTAGCACGCGGGCCTAAAGGGCGCGGGCTGAGCAGGCTTAAGGAACAGACCCAATTTTCCACCGTCCTTGGAGCGCGGCATGTCCGTGGTTCGCGCTTATTTCCTGCACTCCTGGTCATGGTGGCAGTATTCGAACGCGCCTTCCAATTGCGAATTATTGACTTTAATTAAGGAGCATCCCACTCTCCATCGCATGAATCCAATGAAATCCCTGTTTACCGCCGCGGCGACGGCCACGGTCCTAATCGGATTAGGCGAGACAGCCCGAGCAGATTGGCCCGAATTCCGCGGCCCTTTTGGAGATGGACACGTATCGGCTGCAGGTGAAAAGCTGGTCGGATTTCCCCTGCATTGGAGCGAGACCAATAACGTCAAATGGAAAACCGAGATTCCATATAAGGGTTGGGCAACACCTGTGGTCATGGACGGCCAGGTGTGGCTCGCTGCAGCGACCGAGGACGGGCATGATTTTTTCGCAATTTGCGTCGATGAAGCGAGCGGAAAAATATTGTTCAACGAAAAACTGTTCCACAGCGATAACCCGGAACCGCTGGGCAATGGCGCATCAATGAATTGTTACGCGACGCCTTCGCCGGTAATCGAGCATGGGCGGGTCTATTTCCATTTCGGCAGTTTTGGGACAGCATGCCTGGAAACAAAAACGGGCAAGGTGCTTTGGAAGCGGGATGACCTGCGTTGCCGACATTATCGGGGCGCATCTTCGTCGCCAATTCAGTATAAGAATTTGATTATCCTCACGTTCGATGGAGCGGATTTGCAATATCACGTCGCGCTCGACAAGCAAACCGGCGCGACGGCCTGGAAGACGAATCGGTCGGTCGACTGGAACGATGAAAACGTGCCGGGACAAATGGCGCGGGACGGAGATTTGCGCAAAGCGCACAGCACACCATTGATCGTCACCGCCGCTGGGAAACCTCAAATGCTGAGCGCCGGAGCCAAAGCCGCGTATGCCTATGACCCACAAACCGGGCACGAATTGTGGCGGGTTCCG